>Ga0116184_10002189_pt1 | contig 17451 bp, 13 predicted proteins | sample AD_JPNNA5_MetaG_FD_89886 | JGI IMG/M metagenome (GOLD analysis project Ga0116184, IMG submission 89886) | Active sludge microbial communities of municipal wastewater-treating anaerobic digesters from Japan - AD_JPNNA5_MetaG | ecosystem: Engineered > Bioreactor > Anaerobic > Digestate | place... | reverse complement strand
ATCACTTCCTGCCAGGGCAAGGCGGACATGCCGCTCGCGATACCGCGCCAGCTCATTAGCAGGATCAGGAGTATGAGGGCGGTGGATTTGCCAATATACGGGATGGCAAGGGCGAGCACAGCGAAGAAAAGGTAGGGAAGCCTTTCAAAAGCACCCAAGCGGATGGAAAGGGGCAGGATCTTTTGGGTGTGCGTAACCCTGGGAGCAATAAACATCTGGGGCAGGAACCAACCAGCGTTGACGATGGCGGGCATGAGACCAATGATAAAAGGGTTGTCAGTGAGGGTGGCAGCGAAGACAGGCATGATGGTGTTGATGTTCCAAAAGCTGTCAGCCATGAAAAAGAAGCTAATATCCAGGGTGTTGATGATGACGTTATGGCGAAAATGCTGCGCGACGGATGCAGGGACGTTATCCTCAGGGCGGATGCGGAACAAATTCGAAAAGCGGTAGCGGATACGATTTGCCATAGGTATTTGTTGTACGCTAGATTATAAAATGAAATATTGAATCGGGACCTGATTGTGAGGGGCCTGATTGGTGGATTTTGGGATCAAAAAAATCTACTTAATGTAGATTGACTGACCCCCTCACAAGGATTGCCTGATTCGGTATTGACATTCGGGGCTATTTTTGTTATGCTTTTTGTAGTTGTATTAACGCGCGTTAATAGTTGCTGAGGATACTAATGAGTAGAAGAGTTACCAGTCAGGACGTGGCAGACCTGGCAGAAGTATCAAGAACTACTGTCTCTTTTGTCTTGAATAATGTCAATCGATTTTCAATCCGTCCTGAAACGGCAGAAAAAGTCCGCTTGGCTGCCCAACAACTCGGTTACTACCCAAATGCGTCTGCCAAAGCACTCGCTTCCAATCAAACTAAAAATATTGGTCTTATCTTTACCCGCAGCCCTGAGTACATTGCCTCGGATTCATTTCTCCCGCAAATTTTGAGCGGCATGCTGGATGTGGTTAAACAACACTCACTGAGTTTACTGGTGGAGTGGGTAGAGCCGGGGCAGCAGCTGGAAACCTATCTTGAATTAACCCGGGCACATCATATCGATGGAATGATATTGATGACCCCTCGAACCGATGATACGGGCATCAAGGCGTTAGAAGAAGCGGATATTCCCGTGGTGGTAATGGGCTATATCCCGGATTCCACACTGCATTCAGTGGATGTGAATAACCTGGAGGCGGCACAAGAGGCCGTGGAGCACCTGATTAGCCTGGGACACCGGCAAATAGCCTGTATTACAAACGCAGCCTTGCCTTTCACCTCTGCCGTACAGAGGTTGGATGGGTATCGCCGGGCACTTGAATCGGCTGGCATCCCTTTTGATCCGGATTTAGTGCGCGAAGGTGATTTTGACATCCAAAGCGGATATCGAGAGATGAAATCACTTCTTGCAGCAGGGCAGGAATTCACTGCTGTTTTTGTAGCCAGTGATAATGTTGCACTAGGCGCGTATTCTGGCCTGAGTGAAGCCGGGCTATTGATCCCTGACGATGTTTCGGTCGTCGGTTTTGACGATATCCCCCTGGCATCTTTTATCAGCCCCACGCTAACGTCGGTGGCTGTGCCGGGGCAAGAGATTGCCATTGAGTCATATAATTTACTTACTCGTTTGATGCGTGGAGAAATACCCGAGTCACGCTCGGTTACTTTGCCCACACGCGTAATCCCTCGCCAATCTTCACGGGAGATAGGAAGGAGAGCAAAGAGAGGAACTGAGAAGAAGTCTGCCAAGTTTGTAAATTGTTTCAACAACTAATAATTATTCAAAGGAGAAACTATGTTTAAGAAAAATGTTCTTTGGTCAACAATAGCCATACTGCTAATTGGGACCATGCTGCTTGGTGCCTGCCAGGCTGCTCCCGCTGAAGAACCTGTTAAGGAAGGGGAAACAGGCGAAACCGTTGCCGCCCTTCCCCAAGGACAGGAATTGGCCAACGCTTATGCCGGTCATTACAAAGGTACCGTAGTAACCATGGCTGGTCCCTTCACCGACCAGGATGAAGTCGTCTTCAACGACAGCATCAAAGGCTTTGAAGAAAAAACCGGCATCGATATTCAATATACCGGCTCCAAGGAATTTGAAGCCAACATCAACATCCGCCTGGATGGTGGCGATCGTCCTGACATCGTTGATTATCCGCAACCAGGTTTGTTAAGATATGCCGTGGAAAAAGGCTATGCCATCGACATGAACACCTTAATCAATCCTGACTGGATCAAGACCAACTACAGCCAAGCCTGGCAAGATCTTGGCACCATGACCGGCCCCAACGGCGACATCGTTGCTGGTATCTGGGCACGTGCCAATGGTAAGTCCTTTGTCTTCTATCCCAAGAAGGCATTTGATGAGGCTGGCTACACAGTGCCAACCACCTGGGAAGAACTGATGGCTCTGACGGAACAAATTGCTTCTGATGGTGACACCCCTTGGTGCATCGGTATTGAGTCTGGTGCTGCTACTGGCTGGACCATGACTGACTGGATTGAGGATGTTATGCTGCGTGTCAATGGACCTGAGGCCTATGACAATTGGGTAGCTGGCAAACTGAAGTTTGACTCACCTGAGATGAACAAAGTCCTCGACTATATTGAAGCCATTTGGTTCAATGATGCCTATGTGTATGGCGGTCGCGCTGCCATCACCACCATCAACTTTGGCGACGCCCCCAAGCCCATGTTTGAAAATCCGCCCAAGTGCTGGTTACACCGCCAGGGTAACTTTGTGACCACCTTCTTCCCCGAAGAAGCCGTCGCGGGTGTGGATTACAGTTTCTTCTATCTGCCTCCCATTGATGAAAAATGGGGCAAGCCCGTTCTCGGTGCTGGCGACATCTATGCCGTCTTCAACGATCGTCCCGAAGTGCGCGCTGTCATTCAATACTTCTCGACCGGCGAATCCCTTAAAGTTTGGGTTGAGCAAGGTGGTGCTATCCTGACTCACAATGATGCTTCCCTCGACTGGTACGTGGATCCCGTGACCCGCGGTGTTGCTGAAACCATCCGCAACGCTACCACCTTCCGCTTCGATGGCTCGGATATGATGCCGGGTGCTGTTGGCGCAGGCACCTTCTGGAAGTACATGACTGATTACGTCTCCGGCTCAATCACGCGACAGGAAGCCCTGCAGCAGATTGATGCCTCCTGGCCAAAGTAATTACTTTACCAGAACAAGTTAGCTTGAAAAAGGGAGAGCAGGCAGCAGAACCAAACCTGCTCTCCAAAGCATAGACTTCAAACAGCTGAGGAGGTGACTGGATGAGTGTAGTAAATGCTAAAACACCAACACCAAATGGCGATAATGCGATAAACAAAACCCTTGCGTGGTTTGGCACCACTCTGGGTCAAATTCTGGTATCCATTTTCGTTCCTGCAATGACCTTTTTGGTTTTGTGGCAGGGATATTTATTCCTTCAAAGAGCCAACGCCCCCCAAATTGTACAAGTGGTTGTGGCAATTGTTTGGGGCGTCGGTGGAGTGGCACTGCTTTACCTTGTGACCAACTGGCTGGTGATGAAATTACCAAAAAGGGCGTCGAAAGTGTTGCAACCGTTCGTGTTTGTTGGCCCGGCAGTAGCCATCATGGCTTGGTTCCTCGCCATCCCAGTCTTTCGCTCCTTGGTTGCCAGTTTCAAAAATTATCTGGGTACAGAGTGGGTAGGTCTTGATAACTACAAGTTCGCCTTCACCGACCCGCGCATGTTGGAAACTTTCCGCAACAATTTGTTGTGGTTAATTTTTGGCACGGCTTTCAGTGTGGGGCTGGGATTGCTAATCGCAACTCTGGCAGACCGCACCAGAGCCGAGGTGATCTACAAGTCAATTATTTTCACGCCTATGGCAATCTCTTTTGTTGGAGCGGGTGTTATCTGGAAGTTCATCTATACCTATAAAGGCACAGGTGTGGGCATCCAAGAAATTGGCTTGCTCAACGCGCTGGTGATCGCGCTTGGAGGTACACCCCAACCCTGGCTAACCCTGCCGCCATGGAATAATTTTTTCCTTATCATCATTATGATCTGGCTTCAAACTGGCTACGCCATGGTGATTCTCTCCAGCGCTATCAAGGGCGTGCCTGCTGAGTTGTTGGAAGCGGCACGAATGGATGGCGCGACGGAGCTTAAGGCCTTCTTCTCGGTGGTGGTCCCCTTTATCAAGGGTACGTTGTTGACGGTTACGACTACCATCGTGATTTTCAGCCTGAAGACCTTCGATATCGTACGTGTCATGACAGGCGGCAATTACGGTACCAACGTGATTGCTAATGAGTTTTACCTGCAAAGCTTTACCTATACAGACGCGGGCAAAGCTTCGGCTATCGCTATTGTGCTCTTGCTGCTGGTAACCCCGGTAATTATCAATAATGTTCGCCAATATAATCAATCCACAAGGGGGTTCTAATGGCTAAGAAAACATTAAAAACCGCCAAGCAAATAGCAGCTTTTTGGAACAATTTCGTGTTGATCATCATTTGTGTAATCTGGTTGATTCCAATCTTAGGCATCCTTATCACCTCCTTCCGCCCCAGTGAAGAAATTTTCCGTAGTGGCTGGTGGAATGTGTTCCCCCACAAAGAGAATGTAGAGGTTGAGCGTATCGTTATCCCAGAATCTGTAGACCTTGATGGTCCTATTGAAATATTGGGCACAACCGCTACCTTTGATGAGTTTCGTAATGGTGTCACACTCGAAGATGGCCGTATCATCAGTTGGTATGGTAACAAGCGCACTCGCACAGCGATTGTGTCTGAAAATCGTTGGGTAGGATTTGACACTAAACTGACGTTGAAAAATTATAAGGACGTGATTGGTGGTAAGACTATCAGTTATAAGGATGCCCAGGGTCAAACAATCACTCGCACGGGGAACAACCTTGGCGGTGCTTTTCTCAACTCGTTGGCAGTCGCCATTCCAGGCACCATCATCCCCATCCTGATTGCCGCATTCGCCGCATTCGGCTTCGCCTGGTTGGAATTCCCTGGGCGAAACCTGCTCTTCACCATCATTGTAGCTTTGCTGGTGGTTCCATTACAGATCGCCTTGGTACCTATCCTAAAAGACTACGTGAACATGGGACTGAATGGTACTTTCCTCGGCATCTGGCTGGCTCACACAGGTTTTGGTTTGCCGTTGGCCACTTACCTGCTATTTAATTACATCAGCACCATCCCGCGAGAGCTGTTGGAATCTGCTTATATTGATGGCGCTTCCAACTTCACCATTTTCACCAAAATGATCTTGCCGCTCTCCGTACCTGCTCTGGCATCCTTTGCGATCTTCCAGTTCCTCTGGCTCTGGAATGACTACTTGGTCGCCCTGGTCTTCCTCGGAGAAAAGAACCAGACCGTCACTATCGCGGTGGCTCGTTTGGTTGGCGAGAAAGGTCAGGACTGGCACCTGATGACCTCCGCGGCCTTCGTCAGTATGATTCTGCCTCTGATTGTATTCCTCAGCCTGCAGCGCTTCTTTGTACGTGGTATGATGGCTGGTTCGGTTAAAGGATAGCTCTTAATCAACACGCTGGCTCTTTTTAAGCCAGCGTGTTTGGTTTATTTATACCCATGCCGATGGTTTGAGACGGGAGGTTGATTCAGAGCGCTGGCGGAAAGTCCCCTCCAAGTGCAGAGTGTATTGATACCCCTCCTGGTAACTAAAAAAATAATGAGTGATTCAAGAGGTACGTAATGCTCCAAAAAAATGCTTCCTGGTACAAAGATGCCATTTTCATGGAACTCAGCACCCGCGCCTACAAGGATTCAAACGCTGATGGCTGGGGCGACCTGCCTGGCTTGACGTCCAAACTGGACTACATCAAGCACCTGGGGGTAGACGCGGTCTGGCTCCTACCGATCATGCCTTCCCCACTGCGCGATGATGGTTATGATGTGAGTGATTATTGTGGCATATTTCCAGCTTACGGCAACCTGGATGACTTCAAAAAGCTGGTTGAACAAGCCCATGAACGGGGTCTGAAGATTATTGTGGAGATCATTCCAAACCACACCTCCGATCAACATTATTGGTTCCAGGCATCCCACGATCCGAAGCACCCGGAGCACGCGAAGTATCGTGATTGGTACGTGTGGTCTGATACTGATCAGAAGTATAAAGACGCAAGGATTATCTTTACTGATTCTGAAACCTCCAACTGGACCTTTGACCTTTTGCGCGGGCAGTATTTCTGGCACAGATTTTATTCGACTCAGCCTGACCTGAATTATGACAACGAGGAAGTCCAGCAGGCGATGTTGGATGTGGTCAAGTTCTGGATTGATTTGGGTGCGGATGGGCTGCGCGTGGATGCGCCGCCGTACCTGTTTGAGCGGGAAGGGACAAACTGCGAAAATTTACCTGAAACGCATGCTTATCTGAAGCGGATGCGCAAATTTGTCGACGAGTACAGCCCCGACACACTTTTGCTGAGCGAAGCCAACCAGTGGCCAGAGGATGTAATCGAATATTTTGGTGTCGGCGATGAAATGCACATGAACTTCCATTTTCCGCTCATGCCGCGGCTTTTCATGGCGTTGGCAAAGGCAGACCGCACGCCGATTGAAGAGATCCTGGCGCGTACGCCAGCTCTGCCGGAAGGCTGCCAATGGGGAAGCTTCTTGCGCTGCCATGACGAACTGACGCTCGAGATGGTGACGCCGGAGGAACGCCAGTGGATGTGGGAGTTTTACGCGCCTGATCCCAAGCAGCGGATCAACCTGGGAATTCGCCGAAGGTTGGCGCCTTTACTGGACAATGACCAGCGGAAAATCTTATTGATGCACTCGATGCTACTGACAATGGTTGGTTCGCCCTTCCTTTATTATGGAGATGAGATTGGCATGGGTGACAATGTCGATCTCTTTGATCGCAACGGTTTGCGCACCCCGATGCAGTGGGATGGCTCGCTGAACGCCGGATTTTCAGACGCAGATCCCGCGAAGCTCTATGCACCGGTGATCAAGGACGAGGTTTACGGGTTTCAGCGGGTAAACGTGGCGGCGCAAGAAGCCGATCCGGATTCTTTGCTCAACCGCTTGCGGCACATGATCAGGGTTCGAAAGGAATACGTGCTTTTTGGCAGAGGGGATTTTACCTGGAAAGCCTTCAGTTTTGATTCCAAGGCTGTTGTCGCGTACCAGCGATCCTGGCAAGGGGAACGGGTGGTGGTGCTGAATAACCTGAGTGGGGAGGAAATAAAAGGCTGGATCCCCGAGACCGCGCTGAGTTTCGAGGACCTCCTGACCGGTAAAACCATCCTGCCTGGCGATTACACTCTTGCGCCTTATACTTTTATCTGGCTGAAACCAGTGGGTCCGGACCTGCCCAATATTCCGACTGGTCCCAACGCCCCACTACCCGGCTATTTGGGATCAGATAAGCAGTAGAGACTTTCAACATGGAGTAATCTGCATGGGATATACCTCGAAGAAGATTCTGCGCCAAAGCAACCATTTTCTGACTGTAACGCATATTCCTACCTGCAAGCCCGGTTGGGGAGGCAAAGCGGGCTTGTATGGCGCATTTGCATTGGCGCAACAGACCTGGGAGAAGCACCAATGAAAGCTGGATTCTTAGACCTCCATCGTGAAGCCAGCCGCGTACTGACACATCTCTTACCCAGGTTGGAACAAGACCTGGATTTCTCTATTCAAAATGATCCACAAGCCTGGCAAGCATTTATCCAGCATCTCGAAACCCATTTTGACCACCTATTTCAACTTTATTATCTCCTTTACGGCAAACACTATGACATGCTCTATCACCTTGAAAATCTATTGAAGAGCATGGCAAAAGCATCTTTTGAACGACCTGCAGATTTGCGCGAACTTGATCGGCAACGAGAGCAGAACCCACTTTGGTTCCAATCCAACCAGATGTTGGGCGGTGTGTGTTATGTGGATCTTTTCGCGGGCAACCTGGAAGGGATCCGCGCTAAAATCCCATATTTCAAAGAGCTTGGGCTGACATATTTGCATCTCATGCCACTCTTTAAAATGCCTGAACGCGAAAACGATGGCGGCTATGCAGTCAGCTCTTTCCGGGAAGTCCACCCACCCCTGGGTACCATGACCGAATTGGCACAGCTTTCACGTGATTTGCGCGCCGAAGGCATCAGCCTGGTCTTGGACCTGGTGATCAACCACACCTCCGATGAACATGAATGGGCACTCAAAGCTAAAGCAGGCGACCCGGATTACCGCGACATGTATTTTATTTTCCCGGACCGGACTGTGCCCGATCTTTACGAAAAAAACCTGAGAGAAATATTCCCGGACGAACATCCGGGAGCGTTTACCTGGTTCGAAGATATAAAATCCTGGGTTTGGACTACTTTTCATTCCTATCAATGGGATCTGGATTACAGCAACCCGGTTGTCTTTAACCGTATGAGCGAAGAAATGCTCTTCCTCGCGAACCAGGGGGTAGAGATCTTCCGGCTGGATGCGGTAGCGTTTATCTGGAAAAAATTGGGCACTTCCTGCGAGAACCTCCCGGAGGCGCACGCCATCCTGCAGGGGTTCAATGCCATTACGCGTGTGGTTGCTCCTTCCATCCTGTTTAAATCTGAAGCTATTGTGCACCCGGATGAAGTCATCAAATACATTTCACCTGTGGAATGCCAGCTTTCCTATAACCCCCTGTTGATGGCGCTGCTATGGAACAGCCTGGCAACGCGCGAGGTCAATTTACTTTCGCAGGCACTGGAAGAAAGATTTGAACTTCCCCAAGGTACAGCATGGGTTAATTACGTACGCTGCCACGATGACATTGGCTGGACTTTTTCAGACGAGGATGCCGCCAGACTGGGCATCAATGGTTACGACCACCGCCGCTTTTTGAACGAGTTCTACCGGGGTCGATTCACGGGCAGTTTCGCGCGCGGAGTTCCCTTCCAGGAAAACCCAAAGACAGGCGATTGCCGCATCTCAGGGACTTGCGCATCACTAGCAGGGCTTGAAAAAGCCTTGACAGAAGAAGGACCGGAAGAAGTCGAGTTAGCCATCAAACGCATTCTCCTGCTGCATTTTGTGGTCATGACTGCCGGCGGGATCCCCCTGATCTACCTGGGAGACGAAATTGCCACTTTGAATGACTACGGCTACCTGGAGGATCCCAAACACAAAAATGACAGCCGCTGGGTGCACCGCCTTGGCGCTGACCCTGAGCGCTACTCGCAGCGGACGGATGCCAATACATTGCCCGGGCGTGTCTTTCAGCACATGCGTGAATTAATCGAGTTACGTAAATCTTTATCTGGTTTGGCTGGAGGCAAACTAGAAGTGATCGACACACGCAATGGATCTGTGCTGGGCTTTGTCCGGCTCAATCAGGGCGAGCGACTGCTGATCCTGGCGAACTTTAGCGAACGGGAACACGCAATCCCCGAACGGGTAGTCCAAGAAAACATGCTTGATCAAAAGAGCGTTCTATTCGGCAAACCAGAATTTTCTGAAAACGGCACTCTCTGGCTCCCGCCTTACGCCTGCGTTGTGTTTGGGTAAACTGAATCTGAGATTTTACTTCTTCCGGCTACTTGCACGCACTCTCTTTTTGCGTGTTGTTGATTACGGGATTTTCGTGGTGTAATACCATCCTGCCTGACAAACCTTTACACTCCGTTTTGTATTAGCAGCAGGTCTCGAAATCTCTTGACCAAAGAGCTGGTAAATGCTAAGCTTGAGTTATGACTACCCTCTCCCTCACAACTGATTTTGGCAATTTGAACGGCTTTGTCGGCACGATGAAAGGGGTGATCTGGGGGATAGCCCCGGATGTCAACATCGCTGATATCAGCCATGAAATTCCCGCCCAGGATATTCGGACGGGGTCGATCGCCCTTTGGCGCGCATCGGCATACTTTCCCGCGGGTTCGGTCCATGTGGCTGTGATCGATCCCGGCGTAGGAACAAAACGTCGGGCTATCGCAGCGAAACTGGGCGGCCAGTTTTTCGTGATGCCGGATAATGGTTTGATCACTCCGATGCTTGAGGATGCTGAGGAGGCTGGTCTGGAGGTTCGCCTAGTGCACTTAGACAAGCCCGAATACTGGTTGCCGCGGGTGTATACCACCTTCCACGGACGTGATATTTTTGCGCCTGTCGGCGCGCATCTGGCTGCAGGGGTCCCACTCGAGATGCTTGGAAGTGTAATCAACGACCCGGTGCGAATGCCCTTGCCCAAACCCATTAGAACGGATGATGGGGTTGAAGGAAGTATCGTCGTCATCGATGTGTTTGGCAATTGTTCAACCAATATCCGTGTGTCAGAGATTGCTGACCTCGAAAGTGCCACGCTTACTATTGCTGGGCAGGTGATCCAAGGAGTGCTGCCTTCCTACGGGTACGCCAAAATCGGCGAACTTGTAGCCGTGACGGACAGTGAGGGTTTCATCGAGATTGCCGTGGTGAATGGCAATGCCGCAAAGACTTATGGGATCAAGCTGGACGATGCTGTAAGGGTTCGGTTCAATGACTGAGCACCAACCTCTTCCCCTGGTTGTTCGAGATCTTGGTTTCCGCTATAACTCACGGCGAACACCAGCGATTGAGGACATCAACCTTCAGTTGGAACCAGGACAGTTGGTTTTGCTGGCTGGTTCTTCGGGCTGCGGTAAGACGACCTTGATGCGCTGCGTGAACGGACTTATCCCACACACCTATCGTGGATTTATGCAGGGTGAGATAGAACTGTACGGAAAATCAGTAAAAGGGATGGGACTTGCGGATATCTCGAGGCATGTGGGGACCTTGCTGCAGGACCCCGAACGGCAGATTTTGGGTACCTACGTGATCAATGAGGTCTGTTTTGGGCTTGAATCGCTGGGGATGCCCCGCGAAGAGATGATCCCAAGGGCTGAGATGGCATTGGAGCGGATGCATATTTTACACCTGAGGGACAAAGAGACCCATTACACATCCGGTGGTGAGAAACAAAAAATTGCCCTGGCGGGTGTGCTGGTAATGGAACCAAGCATTCTGCTGCTGGATGAACCGCTGGCATCACTGGACCCAGCATCGGCGAGAGAGGCTTTGCTGGCATTCAGAGAATTAGCAGATGAAGGGTTGTCTATTCTGCTAGTGGAGCATCGGGTTGAGGATGTGCTGCGGATCCATCCGGAGAAAGTCATCTACATGGATAACGGGCGCATCACATACGAGGGGGATGTGGATGGGTTGCTAGAAACGGCTGATTACACCCGTATAAAATTACCTGCTCAAACAGTTCTGAGGCGGGCAAAAGGCTCCCCATATAAGGAATTCCACCCGGCAGTGCCTGCCCTGGACCCAACCAGTCAACCGTTGGTTTCTTTCCAGGATGTCAGTTTTCGTTATAAAGCGGATACTCCCGAAGTTCTGCATGGGATTAACCTGGATGTGCGGGCTGGTGAGGTAATAGCGATTCTGGGGCATAACGGCTCCGGAAAGACCACAACCGTGAAACAAGCATTGGGACTGCTCAAGCCCACCAGTGGACGTGTGCTGCTTGAGGGAGTGGAGACAAAGAAGATCACTGTCGCGAATGCCGCGAGGACAGTTGGTTACGTTTTTCAAAGTCCGACACAAATGCTATTTGCCCCAACGGTGCGGGAAGAGCTGGCTTTTGGTCCTGAAAACCTGGGGCTGAGCAAAGAAAAAGTTACAGAGAATGTGGACTGGGCAATTGAGACCGTCCATCTTGAGCAGGAACTGCCCACACCACCTCTGGCGCTTTCATTTGGGCAGCAGAAGCGTGTCTCTATTGCTGCTGTGCTTTCGATGAAATCGCGTATTTTAATGATGGACGAACCCACAGCGGGACAGGATTATTGGAATTATCAGTCCTTCATGGACACCATTCTACAAACCCCCGGATTTGACGCAATCTTGTTCATTACTCACGATCTGGACCTGGCATTAACCTATGCCAACCGGGTGGTAGTACTGTATGGGGGGCAGGTGGTGGCAGACGGCAGCCCGCATGATGTTTTTGCGGATGATGAGCAGTTAATGCAATGGCGCTTGGTTCCAACTTCACTGCTTGATTTGAACCGCGAGATGTACCCACGCACAGGTAAGTTCCTGCGAGCTGAAACTTTGAGTCAGCTGGCAGGTTAATAGTTTATCAATCATTAATCCAAGGAGGCAGTCATGTATTCAAATGAAGTAACAAAGCAGGAAAAGAAGCCTTTGTGGCGTTTTGGCACGAAGGAAGTTGTGTATGCTGCTATTGGTGCAGCGCTTTATGCGGTGGTCACCTGGGCATTTAATGTGTGGCAGATCCCAGGAGCTGGTAATGTGGGTATTCGCCCGGCAGTGGTTATTCCAATGTTCTTCGGTATTGCCTTTGGCCCGATCGTTGGATTTATCACGGGTTTTGTTGGCAATATCCTTGCTGATCTGATCAGCGGCTACGGTTTCTGGATCTGGTGGGATCTCGGGAACGGCATCATGGGCTTACTCCCTGGCTTGTTCTCAGTGTTGATCATTGATTTCAAAGCCGGACGCTCGATCCTGTTCGCAGAAATCTCGGTGGTGTTGGGGGTGTTATTGGGGATGGGGCTGGCCGCCATCTCGGAAATGTGGGTTTCAGGAGCGGATATGAACACCGTCATCTTTGCAAACTTCCTGCCCGCCTTCCTCACCAACATTGCTTGGGGTCTCGTGTTGTTGCCGTTGTTGATGGTCGCATATTCGGCGATTGTCACACAAAGCGGACGGTAATCAGGTTTATGGAGTCCAGGCAGTCAGTTTGGCCGCCTGGACCGTAATGTATCATGCTTGTCGCCTGGAATTACCGTTACCGAAACAGTCTCATCGACCGCATTGACCCGCGGGCTCGATTCATCTTCTCGTTCGCGGTTCTACTGGCTGCGACAAGTACTTGGAATCCACTATTACTTGCGATCATCTTTATAATTTCCATCCTTTGGTATGCCTCGGCGAAGCTTTCCTGGCAGGAGACCAAACGCGGATGGCTGATGATTTCCATCTTGCTGTTTACAATGATTGTGGTGAATACGATTATCACGGGCGGCGGAGCAGGCGGAGTCGTGCCAGAAGGCGGACAGCTTGTCTGGCCAGCAGGTTTTAACCTGTTTGGGCGGCACGTGACCTTTGGGCTGACCGTGGAACGTCTGTGGTTTGCGGTGGCGCAGTTGATGCGCATTCTGTCGATCTCCCTGGTGTTCATCATGATCCCATACACCATGGATTCACGCGCATACGGAGTGACCTTTCGAAAATTAGGGTTACCAGACCGGCTTGCCTACACGATGGAACTCTCTTTTCGCTTCATCCCAACGCTGGCACGTAATTTCCAGGTGACTTTGGACGCCCAGCGGGCGCGTGGATTTGAATTGGACTCTGTAAAAGGTGGTGTGTTCAACAAGATCAAGCGCATCGCACCGCTAATCATCCCTGTGACGATGAACGCGATTGTGTCCAGCGAGGATATTGCCAACGCGATGGACTTGCGGGGGTTTGGTCAGCGTAAGCGCACATGGCTCTACGAGCTCAAGTTCCACTGGTGGGATTACGTGGTGATCGGCTTTGCTGTGGTGCTGCTGGCAGTGGTGCTGTACCTTGCTTATGGGCGAGGCATGCGGCTTTTCGAAGTGCCGCAGTGGTGGTACGGATTGTTCAAGTAAGCTAAATAAACAATAGCAAATATCCCCCACCAACATGGGGGATTGGTTGATTGTTCCTAAATGGAGGACTCCAGTGTGCCAGTCACGACTGTCTTGAATTCAACAATATTCCACGGCACCCAGGTGATAACATCGAGCGAGTCATCTTCGATAAGCGGCGTGAGGTCGAGAGCGTATGCCAGGAGGTCAGCGGCTTTTTGTTCTCCGATAGGCAACAGCGCCGTTTCGTGGTCAGGGACGTGGGCATCCTTACCTACACGGGGTGTCCGTGACCGACAATGACAACGTAACCGCTAAAGTAGGCATCAGGACTATTGAGCCCCTGGAGAATCTCATCGATCGCCATGATCTCGATATTGTCCTGCGGGCTGCAATGGCGAGGTGAGTGGTGCTGCTGCTGAGAACCTCTTCGGGATTGGTGCCATCGGGCAGATAAACTTCGTGGTTTGCTTTGGTGAACATATCCAGTAAATACTTCAGAAAGGAGGATTTCCATACATATGTAATAATTACCTCACCTGCCGCCTTGAAGATACAACAGAACCAAAAAAGAGGAATTTTCTCCCAATTTGACGCTTTGTTGTACAATAAAGTATCGCCGTTTTAAGGAGTAGTGAGGAAAACAATGCTAATAAAACTCCCGATAGACACCAAATTCACCCAAACAGGAGAAAAGATGAATAAAAAGTTGTTTTTGTTGGTCACTATTGTCTTAGTTCTTAGTATGTTCCTGGCGGCTTGCCAAACACAGGAACCCGAAGCCCCGGTTGCAACTGTGGATTGCAAAGCAGAATCAGCTCTTGAAGCTGAAGGTGCCTACCAGGTGCCTGCTCCAATCGAAGGCTGCTTTAATGTTGCTTTCGTCTATGTTGGTCCCCACGATGATGGCGGCTGGTCGCAATCACACGATGTCGGTCGCCTCTACGTCCAGGATAACGTTCCTGGCGTCCATACTGCTTATGTTGAAAACGTCGCAGAAGGCGTCGATTCCGAGCAGGTTACCCGCTCTCTGGCGCGAAAAGGTTTTGACATGGTCATCACAACCTCCTTCGGCTTCATGGATGCTACTGAAACCGTCGCTGGTGAATTCCCCGACAAGGATTTTATCCATGTTTCCGGCTACAAGTTCAATGGTACTAACTTCGGCAACATCATGGGTGCCATGGAAGATATCAAATACCTCGCTGGTATGCTGGCTGGGTCCCGCGCCAAACTTGATGGTAACCCCAAGGTCGGCTACATGGCTACCTTCCCCATCCCGGAAGAACTCCGTCTTGGCAACGCTTTTGCGCTTGGCATGGCAAAAACCTGCCCCGAATGCACCCTGGATGTCCGCTTTATTTACACCTGGCACGACCCAACCATCGAACAGGAGGCAGCCAAGTCTCTCTTTGATTCTGGCGCTCAGGTCGTGATGACTGGTGCAGATACCCCGGCCCCCGCGATTGCCGCCCCTGCCGGCAAGTGGGGCATCACCTATGACTATATTAATAACTGCACGCTCGAAACCTGCCTTACCACCATGTATTGGAACTGGGGTCCTCTCTATGCCATTGAGGTCAAAAAATCCATGGATGGAACATTTGCTGGTGAGCCTGTATACTTTGATGCTGACTCAGGCGGTCTCGGTCTCTATGGCTTTATGGAAGGTCAGGAGCTCATGCCTGGTGCCAAAGACCTGCCCGCCGAAGATCTGCAGCTCGTCCGTGACGAACTTGCCAAGTTCCTCTCAGGCGAAAAGACCCGTTTTGACGTCTTCACTGGTCCAATTACCGATAACCAAGGGAATGTAGTCCTCGCCGAAGGCGAGAGCCTGCGCCAGGTGGATTTGGACTGCTTCGCCAATGCTGAAGGTGCTCCCTGTGCTGACGGCGTGGGTATGTATTGGTGGAACCAGAACGTTATTGCCGAGCTTCCTTAGAATTAGCTAAACTTTGCAGAGAGATGGCTCCCAGGAGCCATCTCTCCTATAAATAAAAAAGAAAACTACATGGCCTTTCCTGAAGAAACAAACACAGTTCCCGCTGTTGAAATGCAGGATATTGTCCTGCGTTTTCCTGGCGTTTTAGCCAACGACCATGTCAATTTCACCCTATACCCTGGTGAGATCCACGCCCTTTTAGGCGAAAATGGAGCGGGCAAGAGCACCCTCATGAATGTGCTCGCCGGGCTCTATAAACCTCAGTCTGGTGAAATTCGCATCTATGGAAAAAAAGTTAGTTTCAATTCTCCAAGGGATGCGATTGCCAATGGGATTGGCATGGTCCATCAGCACTTCATGCTGGTCGAAAATCAAACCGTGACCGAAAATGTCATCATCGGTCTTGATACACCCCGCTTTGCTCTTAATCTCAAAAAGTATGACCAGGAGATCAGTAATCTGGCAGAACAATTCGGCATCCACATTGATCCTACTGCCAAAATTTGGCAACTCTCCGTTGGCGAGCAGCAGCGTGTCGAGATCCTGAAAATTCTTTATCGGGGCGCAAATATTCTCATTATGGATGAGCCAACCGCCGTCCTGGCCCCCCAGGAAGCCGATGAATTGATCGAAACGCTCAAAGGAATGGCCGCGCAAGGTAAATCGATTGCCTTCATCAGCCATAAACTCACTGAGGTTAAAAAAGTTGCCGATAAATTGACCGTCTTGCGACGCGGGCGTGTCACTGCAGAGCGCGTGGACTTGAAGGATTTTACCCGCGAGAGCCTTGCTTCGCTGATGGTGGGTCGTGAAGTGATTTTCAATCTACATAAATGCGAACAAACAGCCGGGCCGGAAGTCTTGCGCCTGGAAGATGTTTGTGCATTAAACAACAAGAACCTGCCTGCTCTGCGCAATGTGGACCTGACTTTGCACGAAGGCGAGATCCTCGGAATCGCAGGTGTCGCAGGCAACGGTCAGAGCGAATTAGTCGAAGTCATCACTGGTTTGCGTCCGTGCACGGGGCGGATTTGGCTGGAAGGCAAGGACATTGCCAATAAACCGCCATCCTTTTCCATCAACCAGGGTCTCGCCCATATCCCGGAAGATCGCATCGGCGTCGGCACTGCCCCTAACCTTTCGCTCACCAGCAACATCATCATGAAGCGATACGATCAGCAACCGATCAGCCAAAAATGGCAGTTGAATTACATGGCTGCGGATAACCTCGCCAATGGGCTAAAGCTTGAATATGACATCCAGGCTCCCGATGTGCACACTCAAGCTCGCAAGCTCTCTGGCGGCAACCTGCAAAAGTTGATCCTCGCCCGTGAGCTCTCCAGCACTCCGCGCCTGGTGGTTGCAATGCAGCCCACCCGCGGGTTGGATGTTGGCGCTATAGAAAGTGTTCAACAGCTGCTGCTCGAACAGCGCGCCCAGGGGTGTGCGATCTTGCTCGTCTCAGAAGATCTCGATGAACTTCTCTCCCTCTCAGACCGCATCGCTGTTATGTACGAAGGGCGCGTGGTTGGAGTTGTTTGCAGCCAGGACTTTGACATCACCCAAATCGGGCTGATGATGACTGGCACTCACCCTCAGGACTTGCCCGGAAAAGGGCAGTCGGAGGAATTCCCTGCGCAGAGCGCTGATTCAAGCTTTGATGAAGTTCTCGAGGGACTTCGCCATTATGAAGAGTCTGCCCAAACCGAGCCGCCCAAAGAAACCGAGATATCCTCTGAAAGCGAGGGTCCACTCGAAGAACCTCCGCAGCTGGAGCCTCCCACCCAACCTGAAGAACCGCTCCTCAACCTCAGCGAAAAGGAACGCGTGTTGCGCAAAGTTCTGGGTGAAAAGTACAAGCAGGGAGATGAAGAATGAAAATTCCCTATCCT
>Ga0116184_10002183_pt1 | contig 17502 bp, 18 predicted proteins | sample AD_JPNNA5_MetaG_FD_89886 | JGI IMG/M metagenome (GOLD analysis project Ga0116184, IMG submission 89886) | Active sludge microbial communities of municipal wastewater-treating anaerobic digesters from Japan - AD_JPNNA5_MetaG | ecosystem: Engineered > Bioreactor > Anaerobic > Digestate | place... | reverse complement strand
GTTAAAATTTACCAAGATGATGGATCGGGTCCCGGAGCTATGAGTCAGTTCTTGGATGTAATGGGATTGTTATATCGGTTTATGCTTTAGGTCGAATTATGATAAAAATTAATCTTGCCGCTACACCTGGACTACAACAAGAACCTAAAGATATTCTAATCAAAATGGCGGTCGAGCCGAAAAATCAACCGAATGACGATCAAGCAATTAGCAAATCTTCGACTAAACCGATACCTGAAAATATTGAGAAAAAGCTGGATGCTTTTGCTTCACAAGGTTCAAATTCAAGTATGCCGGGAGAAACCGACGCTAAAAAATCCATCTCTCAACCGTCACCTAAGGTTTCCGATAAGCTGAGAGAAGCCGAACAAATCGTCGAAAGAAAAGAAGAGGAATATTCCAGGCATTTATCTAACCGCCTTATTCTTAATATCGGAATCTGGATATTGGTTCTGGTTATAGTTGGAGCTTTAGGTTATTGGGGATATACTAAGTACTTTAATCCACGAAAATCGGCAATTACCGCTAAACCAACCGGAAAGTCGGATCTACCGGTTGAACAGCCAATTCTTTTAACGGAACAATCCCAGCCTTCTTCTACCTCCGATATGCCAGAAGTTGATCAGCCGGTTTTAATCCCGATAAATCAAATTGATGAAATATATCTGCCCCCTGTTTTAACTGGTATATCTCGTTGTCAAATATTATCCCAGTTAATTAGTGTTTTACCAGACAATTCACGAATTCAATTTTTAAAATTAGATAAAGATGTGGTCAATTTCTTAATTTTTGTTGATACTGAGAATGAAGCTCAGCAGGTTAAAGACGAAGTGCAAAAATTACCGGGAATTGGATCAATTCAAGCATTTTATATTGAACATGTTGCGGACACTCCTTCGCCCGCTGTCCAAATGATGGCAATTCTCAATTTAAAGACTGAGAGTGCAGTTGCTAGAAATATCCGTTTTTATGATGACGTATCACTCTCGCAAGTGCTTTGGGCAATCGGTAAGCGTCAAAATTTAAAGTTGCAGCCGCTTAATATTGCCGAACCACCAGCGCCAAAGCCCCGTTTGGCGGAAATTCGTGGGAATGGCTCACTGAACAGTATTATTAATTTATTAAGTGAGTTATCGAATTTTGATTTGAATTTAAGTGTTGAAAAAATTGCAATAAACTTAAGTGCTGATTCGGCAGTAGATACCGGAATACTCGATTTCAGTATTAATTCTGTAATCTATCCACAAAAATTGTAAAGATGGTTCGGGTAATTGCCGGTTTGTATAAAAACCAATCCATAATGTCCGATAAAAAAGCGACAATTCGACCAACTCAGGATCGAGTAAAAGCGGCTTTATTTTCAATTTTAGGGGATGTATCCGGTCTAAAAGTCGCCGATTTGTTTGCTGGAACCGGTAATTTAGGAATTGAGGCGCTATCCCGCGGCGCCGAGCGATGCACTTTCGTTGATAATAATTGGCAAAGCCTAAATTTGGTTAAACACAATTTAGCAAAACTCAAATTGGAACAGCGGGCTGAAGTTATTCAGGCTGATGTCCTGAAATATTTAGCCCAAAAGCCGCTTTTTGACCTGATTTTTGCGGATCCACCATATGAATATTCGAGTTATAATGAACTATTAATGCTGTTCGGCCAATTACGACCCGATACTCAAATTGTACTCGAAACGGATCGTAGATTTGACCTGCCTTCATCTTTTAAACCGCGGGAAATAAAAATTCGCAGAAGTGGCGATACTAATTTGAATTTCATAAGGATATAAATGAAAATAGCAGTTTATCCCGGTAGTTTTGATCCTATTACCAATGGTCATCTGGATATACTCAAACGAGCGTCATCTTTATTTGACTTAGTATATATTGCCGTAGCTCGCAATCTCCAGAAGCAACCGATTTTTACCACGGAAGAAAGGCTGGCATTGATTCGAGGCTGTACGAGCGAATTCGAGAATGTCAAAATGGATAGCTTTGATGGATTAGTAGTCGAATATGCGCGTCAAGTCGGGGCAGAGGTAATCATCCGCGGCTTACGAGCATTATCTGATTTCGATTATGAATTTCAGATGGCGCTAATGAATCGTCATCTGGATGAAAATATTAACACGGTATTTCTAATGCCCCATGAAGATTATACTTATCTAAGTTCCTCTATGGTGCGAGATTTAGCCAAATTTGGTGCAGAAATAGGTAGTTTTGTGCCGGCAAATGTGAAGGCGGCTCTGTTGAAAAAATTCAGGGAGTAAAATGAAACTTATCGAGGAAATTAGGTCTCAAGCCCAAAAGTGTAAAAAAACGGTTGTTTTACCGGAAGCACATGATGAACGTATTTTAAAAGCCGCCGAAATTTTGGAAAAAGAAGGCTTAGCGCAAATAATCTTAGTCGGTGATCCAGAGATAATCGGTCAACACACCCGTGAAATTAACGTCAATCTCGGCTCGATAGGTATATTTGACCCTGTTCAATTTGAAAAATTGGACGATTTTATTAATACTTATTATGAAAAACGCAAGCATAAAGGGATGACCCTTGAAAATGCTCGCACCGTAATGTTAAACCCGACTTTTTTTGGAGCTATGCTGGTGGAAAAAGGATTAGCGGACGGCTGTGTTTCGGGAGCCGATACAACCACTGGCGATGTTCTTAAAGCCGCATTGCATATCATCGGAACTAATCCGGATACTCCAACAGTTTCCAGTGATATTCTCATTATAACACCTGATGAAGAAAGAATCTGGAGTTTTGCCGACTGTGCTGTGCTGCCCAATCCAACTGCCGAGCAGCTGGCTGACATAGCCATTGCGACCGCGAATACTCATCGCAGAGTCGTAAAAACCGAGCCGATTGTTGCTATGCTTTCTTTTTCTACTAAAGGCAGTGCCAAACACGAGCTAGTAGATAAGGTCATTCAGGCTACCGCAATAGTGCGAGGGAAATATCCCGATTTGAGAATTGATGGTGAGTTACAAGCCGATGCGGCTATCGTACCCACAATCGGAGCTAAAAAAGCACCTGGTAGTCCTGTTGCCGGTCAGGCAAATGTACTAATCTTCCCGGATCTTAATGCTGGCAATATCGGGTATAAGTTAGTTCAACGCATCGGTAATTGCGAGGCAATCGGTCCGATAATTCAGGGATTAAAAAAACCGATGAATGATCTTTCTCGAGGATGTAGCGTTGAAGATGTCGTTAATGTGACAGCAATTATCTGTAATCTCGTTTAAATATAGGATCAGAAAAATATATGCCTACTTATGAGTATAAGTGTGAAAAATGTGGTTATGAATTTGAACAATTTCAAAAAATGAGTGCCGAACCACTAAAAGTCTGCCCTAAATGTGGACAAAAAAGTGTCACAAGGAAGATTAGTGGTGGCGCCGGATTAATATTCAAAGGCTCCGGTTTTTATGTGAATGATTATGGTGACAAAAACAAGACTAAAAGCCCATCTCCAACCACTCCAGAAGACAAACCTACTTCCACACCCAAAGCTAAAGAAAAAACAATAACGACATCATCTAATAGTTCCAACTGAATTTATATTCATAAACAGCTGAAATCAGCGCTTGATTTTAATAATTTCGGTCAGCTCTCTGAGGGCGTTTTTTCTTCTTTTTTGCGATAAAGAATTGCCAGGGGAATAATTATCAAATAGCCGATTAAAAGTATGATAGGTGCTACGGTTAGCGAACGGAAACTATATGTTTCACCGGTAGCCATACAAATATAACCGATTATTATTACTGCAATTCCAATTGCAAAGAGTAGATAATTAATCTTTGTAAAAGAGAGAGCTTTTATGAAGCTTGCCGACTTTTCTTTGGTCTTTACTTTTTTTGTTGTCTTTACTTGTGCCATAGTAATTTAAATTTATATGATTGTTTGAGATTTTGCAACTTGTAAAACTTCTCCTCAGTCGAAAATTTATCTCATTGTAAAATGTTTTAATCATTAATAGAAAATTTTTCTCAAATCTACTGTTGACAAATGAACGTTAATTGTGTAGTTTTTAATGTGGAAAAATTAGAACTACCAAAAAACTTATATCCTGCCCGCTGGTGGCACGCCCTGGAAAATAATGAGGTAGAATGTTTTCTTTGTCCACGACATTGCCGCCTGAAAAACGGCAAAAGGGGAGTATGCCGCGTCCGGACAAATATCGAAGGGCGTCTCTTTTCAGAAGTGTATGGTAAACCAATTGCCATACATATTGATCCAATCGAAAAAAAACCGCTATATCATTTTCAACCGGGGAGTCGAATTTTTTCCATTGGCACAGCCGGATGTAATCTGCAATGCGAATTCTGTCAGAATTGGGACATTTCTACCGCGGATGGCCATCTTGGGATGGGTCGAATTGTGCAACCAGCTGAAATCGTTCAGTCTGCAATTGATAATCAATGTGGCTCGATTGCTTTTACCTATAACGAGCCGACGATTTTTGGCGAGTACGTTGTTGATATTGCCAAAATAGCTCACCAATCCAATCTCAAGACTGTTAAGGTAACTAATGGGTACATTACCCAGGAGGCAATTGCAGACATTTATCCGCTGATTGATGCCGCTAATATTGACCTGAAATCTATGAACGCCGATTTTTATCGCAAACGCTGTCATGCGGAACTCACACCGGTTTTGGAAGCAATCGTTGCCATTCAGAAGGTCGGAACTTTCATAGAGTTAACAACTCTCTTGATTCCCGGATTGAACGATAGCGAAGGCGAAATACAAAAGTTATGTGATTGGATTCTTGATAACCTGGGAAATGATACGCCGTTGCATTTTTCGGCTTTTCACCCAGCCTATAAAATGATCAGTTGGCCTCAGACAACTAAAGAAGTTCTTGACCGGGCGCGAACAATAGCACTGCGCACTGGCTTGCATTACGTCTATGAAGGTAATGTTCTTACTGATTCAGAATCGGATACCTTTTGCCCGGCTTGCGGTCGCCTTTTGATCAAACGGGGATGGTACACTCAAGTAACAAAGTCTCTACAAGGTAATCGTTGTGAATGTGGACAAAAAATTCCCATAATATGGTAGAATTGGTAAATTCAAATAAGAAGGAGTGAAATCAAATGTTAACCCGTATGACAATTGAGCTGGAGAGGAGTGAACTACTGGAATTCCGTCAAGTCTTACAACAGTTGACTTCTAATCAACCTTCAGTCGAGATTAAATTAAATAGTGTTATTCGAGGGGTTTGTCGTCAAATAATCCGAGAAATTGATCGCTGGGAAGACCTAAAGCAAGAAAGGTGGTAGTCTGAACATAGAAAAATATTGATAATTAAAATGGTATTTGTAAATTAAATATTGATATTTTAAAAAGAATACAGCGTTAATTATGGAAGATAAAAAAGTCGATTTTAGCATTGAGGAAAGCCGTAAAAATTTTCTTATAACTAAATTTGACGACTTATTTCAAGGTATCAATAACCTCTATGGCAAAGAGTTAATGGAAGAGTTATTTCATAGAATGGAAAAAACCATTGCTATTTTTCATCAAGACGTCGAGAATCTAATTAAAGAACTAAAATCGTCAAATTCTACGGGCAGTACTGATCAACCGATTATGGGAATATCTGATATACCTCAAACGCCAGCTGAACCTAACCCTTTTTCGGCAAATGAAGATAATGACTGGGCTAAACACCTCGGTTAAAATATTAACAATAAGTAAAGGTACAGGAGACATGAATGAAAGAACTAATTAAAACCATAGCATTGGTGCTTGTAGTTGTAGCGGTCGTTTATTTTTTCTTTGAATTTGAAAAAGTAAACAAACGCCTGGACATTTTAAATGCCCGTGATTCCACCCATAGTGTAACCATCAACGATTTTGATCATAATTTACATGATCTGAGTCTGGAATTTGTCGGGAGAGGCAAACATATTCAACAGTTTCAGCAATCGCTGAAAGATATGAATTCACGATTAGACAGCGTGGACTTGGCGCTAAGTGACAAAATCGAAGAAACTAACACCAGCATAGCTGAATTAAAAATTGATATCGATTCTCGTTTTAATGTTATGAAAACCGACCAGGATGGAATTAACGAAAGACTCAATAAATTTCAACGTGAAACTCAGCGGACCCTTACTGATCTACAATCCGCGGTTACCCGGATGAGTCGTGAATTGAGTGATCTCGACAAACGTGTAAAGACCTTGGAAACTCCACCTACCCCAGCAAAAAAATAATCTGATAGATAAATAATATATTTTTATCATCTGGGGATAATTGGATTTGTTAAGCATTAAAATCTTAGAGGAGGGAGAGGTGAAAAAATATTTATTTATTATTTTAATAGCTTTTACCACCACATTAGCATTGCCTGCTTGTTCTGGTGGAAAAGAAACTAAGAAAGTAGAAAGAAGGACTGAACAAACCAAAGTAACTGAAAAAACAGAACCAAAAAAGGTACAAAGTCCAAAAACTTCAACCGAGACTACTAACCTTGAAACGGTTAGAAAAGATACAGCTGGAATGGTTATGCAATCAGTAACCGCCGTGAAAGAGTCTCAATTGGATTCTGTTACTCCAGCCAAAAAGGATGTTCAAAATGAGCCGGATTCAACTCCTCTGACTGGTAATACTTCCGAGCTAGCTATACAACCCTCTCCCGTTATAACGGATGAAATCAAAACAGATGCTGATTTGCTACCGACTTCCAATGAGACAAATGGAGTACTCGAAAGTAAGGTTGTTACGGAAAAACCGGGTTTATGTACAAAAGAAGCCGAAACTTCGGCTAAGGTTTTAAAAATCCTTATTTTTGATGATATATTTTTTGATGCCGATGAAACAGAAACTCCTAACCTTACATTTAACTCCAATTATATAGTTACTCTTAACAAAGTAGTGAAAGCTCTGAAGAGTGATCCGGATATCAAAATTCGGTTGAAAGGCTATGCAATGGATACTGGTACGAAATCCGGTAATGCTATCATAAAATCTCAGAAAAGGGCGATTACAGTGGGGAAATTAATACTTGATTTATTTCCAGAAGAAGAGAAGGATAGCGTTGCCAACCGGATTGAAATCGTGCCTGTTGGTGCTGATGAAATGCTGATCGAGAGTGATAACCAAGTAAAAGAACTGCTGAATCACCGGGTGTCAATTGAATTATTCGTTGGTGAAGTGGTCAACCCAACTATAGCGGATTTTGTGTTTCATGGAAAAGCACCAGAACCAGAGGTAACCAGTACAGCGCCAAAACCTGTTCAAAGAGAAAAGGCAAAAACACCAAAAAGCCGCCCGAGAACTCGGGATATGCTTTATGAAACTGGTAACGATCTATTTCAACAGAAAAAATACGAAGATGCCATCAGCGTTTATACTGAATTTATCAATCTAGATCCGCAACATCCGCTGGCTGATAATGCGCAGTGGTGGATCGGTGAATGCTATTATTTTCTTGGCGATTATGTCAGCGCCTTAAATGCATATCGCAAAGTATTTGGGCTGGGTGATGGGAATAAATCTGCTTATGCTCAACTGCGTATGGGCTATTGCTATAACCGAATGAATCAGGTAGATCTGGCTGTAAGTGCCTGGGAAAAAGTTATACGAGATTATCCGAATGCAATTGAGGAAGTAACCAAAGCCAAAAAAGCAATTCAGATTTATTCCGGCGACGTTAACCAAGATTAAATAAATATTTTTTTATCAGCTATTAAAGTGAAATCAATGAATCCAAATATTACATTGATGCGGAGTTGCTTTGATATATGATTGTGGTTTTTGTGCCGAGAGGGGGAATCGAACCCCCATGGACCGAAGTCCGGTGGATTTTGAGTCCACTGCGTCTACCTATTTCACCACCTCGGCAAAAAGCGCCCTAAAATTAACTCTTTACAAGTTAAAAACAATAAAAAAGTAAATATAGGGAGTTGATTATGTCGGATTTTAGCTATAGTACTATTAGCGAAATGTTCGTGGGCATAACGGATAAATACACTGATCGGCCAATGTACAAATATAAAAAGGATGGGAAATGGCTGGGACTTACTTTTTCGGAAGTGCGCAACCGTGTCGAGCAAATTTCCGGCGGACTGAAAGCCTTGGGTATGAAAGCTGGCGAACATGTCGCCATTATTGCGGCTAACAATCCATTATGGGCGATGACTGATTATGGTGTGATCTGTGCCAAAGGGGTAGTCGTGACGATTTACCCAACTCTTACGGCTAAACAAGTGTGGTGGATTGCCCGGCATTCTGATTCTCGTTTCATTTTTTGTGGTGACCGCGAACAGACCGAAAAAGTCATTCCACTTCTTAACGAACTTCCCGAAGTTTATAAAGTCATTATAATGGATGATACGAAAATTGATCACCCGAAAGCTATTATGATGAGTGAATTGATGCAAATGGGTGCCGAATATCGAGGCCAGAATCCGAGTGCTTTCCTTGAAGATATTCATAATACCAAGGAAGACGATTTGCTAACTATAATTTATACTTCTGGTACGACTGGCGAACCCAAAGGTGCTATGCTGACGCATGGCAATCTCACTTCGAATATTACCGGTGCATTACAAATCGTTGAGGCTAATGAAAATGACACTTTTTTGTCGTTTTTACCACTCAGTCATGGTTTTGAACGTATGGCGGGACATTTTTTAGCCACCGGTTCCGGGGCATGTATCAGTTATGCTGAGAGTATTGACACGGTTGCCGAGAATATGCTGGAAGTCCATCCCACATTGATGGTCGCCGTTCCGCGTTTTTACGAGAAGGTTTACGCTAGAGTTATTGACAGTATTTCAACATCTTCCAAAATTAGTCAGAAAATCTTCTGGTGGGCAATAAATGTCGGTAAAAAAGCCGTTTTTCTAAAGAGTGAGAATCGGAACACTGGCGCAATTCTCGATAACCAGCTAAAAATCGCTCAAAAACTGGTTTTTTCAAAATTATATGAGAAAATCGGCGGCAATTTGCGGTTTTTTGTTTCCGGCGGAGCACCTCTCTCTAAGGAAATTGCCCAATTTTTCCAAGCCGCTGGAATTCCGATTCTCGAAGGCTACGGTTTAACGGAAACATCACCAGTTATTTCCGTTAATCCGCTGTCAAAATGTAAGGTCGGGACAGTTGGTCCGAAACTCCCTAATATCGAGGTGAAAATCGCTTCGGATGGCGAAATCCTGACGCGCGGCCCACACGTTATGCTGGGCTATTATAAAGATGAAGCCTCTACCCGTGATGTCCTCGATGCGGACGGTTGGTTTCATACCGGCGATATTGGAATGATTGACGGGGATGGCTATATCACCATTACCGATCGTAAGAAAAACATATTAGTGACTTCCGGAGGTAAGAATGTTGCTCCCCAACCGGTGGAAAATGCGCTCGTTACCTCAAAGTGGATCGAACAAATTGTAGTCATCGGCGACCGACGGAAATTCGTATCGGCTTTAGTGGTGCCGGCTTTTGTTAATTTGGAAGACTGGGCTAAAGAGAACAATCTGCAGTTTCACAGTCGGGAGGAGTTAATTGCCCTTCCAGCTGTCAAGGAATTGTATGACCGAGTGATAGCCGAATCAATGGAAGGCTTCGCCCAATTCGAGAAAATTAAAAAATATGTTCTATTACCATCAGAATTTACAATCGAGAGCGGGGAACTGACACCGTCCCTAAAAGTAAAACGTTCGGTAGTTGAAAAACATTATGCGGATTTAATTGAATCAATGTATCAGGAGGCAGAAAGTTAAGTGAGTGTATCATATAAAGATGCGGGCGTTGACATTGCCGCCGGTGAACAAGCTGTCAAAGAAATTAAGAATCTGGTAAAACAGACTTTTACCCCCAATGTATTGACTGAAATTGGCTTATTCGGCGGCTGTTTTGCTTTTCCGGTAAAAAATTACCGTCAACCGGTTTTGGTAGCCAGCACCGACGGAGTTGGAACAAAATTAATAGTTGCCAATCTGCTCGATCGGCATAATACAGTCGGGCAATGTCTGGTAAATCATTGTGTTAATGATATTTTGACGACTGGGGCGCGCCCTTTGTTTTTTCTGGATTATATTGGAACTGGTCAGCTAAAACCAGCAATAACTACTGAAATTATTAGGGGAATATCTCTGGCATGTAAAGCCAATGGTTGCGCCTTAATTGGCGGTGAAATGGCGGAGATGACTGATATTTATCAAACCAAAGATTATGATTTGGTGGGAACGATCATCGGAGTGGTGGAAAGGGAGCAAATGTTAATTGGTCGAGTTGGGAAAGGTGATGTTCTGCTCGGTTTACCTTCCACTGGTTTGCACACCAACGGTTATTCTTTAGCCCGCAAGGTGCTCTTGACAAAATATTCTGTCACTGATTTCATTCCGGAATTAAATGCGACCATCGGCGACGCCTTGCTGGCAATTCACCGCTCCTATTTAAATGTGATTGAGCCATTACTAGCTGATCCAGATTTACATGGGTTGAGTCATATTACTGGTGGCGGAATCATTGGTAATACTTCCCGCATTGTCCCCGAAAATTTGACTTTGAAAATCAACTGGCAAGCCTGGGAATGGCCACCGCTTTTTAAATTCATTCAAAAAACTGGTGAAATTGATATAGAAGAAATGCGCCGCGTTTTCAACCTTGGAATCGGGATGATTATAATTTGCGCCGCTTCAGCCGTTGATAAATTTTCTCAGGTATTACAAAAGTCCGGAGAAAAAGCGGTTATTCTCGGTGAGGTTTGCTGAATATATTTTCATGCTAAGAAAAATTCCTAAATCGATCTCGATAGCCGTATTGGGCGCCGGTAGTTGGGGGACAACGATTGCCATCCATCTTTATAATAAAAAATTGCCGGTCAAACTCTGGGAATATTTTCCGGAAAATGTAGCGTATATGAACAAGACTCGTCGAAATCCGCTTTTGGAGGGCATTCCGATACCGCGCGCGATTCCGATTTTAAATGATCTGGCTGAGGCCGTGAAAAATGCTAATTTCCTGGTGCTGGCGGTGCCGTCGCAGTCGATGCGTTCCCTGCTGGAGAAAATAAAAGGGCAGATTGAACCTGATACAATTATCGTTAATCTTACCAAAGGCATCGAACAAAATACACTCAAGCGTATGAGCGAGTTAATTACTGAAATTTTAAATCACCCACCGGAAAAGATAGTTACTCTGCATGGTCCTAGCCATGCCGAAGAAGTTGCCCGGCAAGTTCCCACGGCGGTTGTAGCCGCCTCGATAAATGAAGAGACTGCCCAGCTAGTTCAGGAAGTATTTCATTCACCATATTTCCGCGTTTATACCAATACCGATATCATCGGAGTTGAAATCGGCGGGGCGGTCAAAAACGTCATTGCGATTGCGGCTGGTATTTGCGACGGAATGAGATTAGGTGACAACGCCAAAGCCGCTCTGATGACGCGTGGAATTATGGAAATCGTCCGTCTCGGATTGCGAGTCGGGGGTCGAGAAGTAACTTTTGCCGGATTAAGTGGTATCGGCGATTTGATTGTTACTTGTAACAGTCAGCATAGCCGTAACCGCTACGTCGGTGAAGAAATTGGCAAAGGCCGCAAACTGGACGATATTCTGAATGGTATGTCGATGGTGGCTGAAGGAGTCACGACCTGTTTAACGGTTCACCAGATGGCTGAGAAGTACAAAGTCGTAATGCCGATTTCGGAGGAAATTTATAAAGTTCTTTTTAAAAATAAAGACCCGCAAACGGCTCTGTGGGATTTAATGAACCGCGATCCTAAACAGGAGCGGCACTCACTCTCTAAATATTGATTTCTTCACTAAAAAGATTACTACTTTTATCTGGCTGTTTAATGACTGTCACAATGGCGCAGGAACTCCATACTCCTGCACCCCAACCGATTTCAGGTACGCCATTTTTATGGAATAAATATCCGGAAATTGTTTTTCATCATAGATTAGCCAAACCAGTTGCCGGAGATACTACTTTCTTTATTCGGAAAAATGTTGAGGATAATTCGGCTGAGTTTATTGAAATTGCATTCCTTCGTCTGATTAATACCGCAGAAATTGAAATATATGCTGAGAAAACGGAATTCGATGCCGGACGAATTACTCAAAGCGACGCCGAACGGGTGCGCGATATAATGCTTTACGATACGCCGCCCGGTTCGATTAATCCTGCTAAAGGTATTTATTACAACGAGATTGATATATTCGGCGAACTACCGGACAAAGACGGTAATGGTAAACTCTTTGTGTTACTCATTGACGTACGTGATAATTATGAGGTGGGAAAATCCGATACCTACGTTGCGGGCTATTTCGACCCGCTCGATCAGGTGCCTGGCAAAGGCAATTACGGTGAAATTATTTATATTGACACTAATCCGGCGGATGCCAAGGATCTGGGTACACTCTCAATCGTAGCACACGAACTTCAGCATTTGATTCATAATTTTTATGATTCAGATGAGGATGTTTGGGTAACAGAAGGGCTCTCGGAATTGGCGCCACGCTTGCTGGGTTTACCGGCACGTAGCTTTGCCTCGTTTTTAAACGAGACCAATCGTTCGTTAATGGATTTTGATGGTTCAATAGCCGATTATGCTAAAGTCGGTTTATGGACTTATTATATATATCAGCGCTTTGGATTAGATGTGATTAAAAAGATATTTAACAACAAAAATGACTCATTTAACGGTTTTATCGGTGGTTTGTCATCTGCCGGTTACGATGGCTCGGTCGCGGAGCTATTACGCGATTGGTTTGTTGCCAACCTTCTTAACGATCCGACGATGGGTGATGGACAATATGGTTATGGTGGGGCGGCGATTTCGCCAATATCATCGAACTATTTTCATTCTAATTTTACCGAAGGCGAGCAGATTTCGTTGGCGCTCAATCCGGCGGCGGCGGTTTATATTCAGTTTTATTCAGGCCAAAATATCGAGTTTGTGATGAATTACCAATCGTCTTACAGTTTTGGATTGGCAGTGATTAAACATTATGAGACACCGGAAATAACCTTCGTCACCTGTAATGGCACCGGAACTTATAATTTTTCCGATGAGACCTTCGGAAGTGATTATGCTAAACTGACTATTATTCCCTATTGGCCAGCTGAGATTGCCGCCACTGTTCAAGCCAATATATCTTACTCAGCAACTGGAATCGGGGGCTATGCCGAATCCGAATTGGGATACGATAATGATATGCTCGATTATTTTATTCGATTAGAGGATGCCGAAGCCGCTGAGAAGTTCGATTTAAATTTATCTGAAGCGACTCTGTCAGCGATTAAAATATTAACCTATGATTCCAGTCCGGTTACGATAAAAATATACAGCAATTTAGCGGAGGCGCCGCTATTAACTATGAGTGGCATTATTCCTGATGAACAGGCTTGGACAAAGATTATTCTCGGCAATCCGATTGACTTGGCCGATTTGAGTTCATTTGCGGTATCGGTTACCAGTTCGGGTAACTCGCTCGGCTATAGTTCTGCGCAAGACGGATTCGGTCATGCTTATATCAAAACTGATGAAATATTTCACGACCTCTGCAATTATACTGTGACCGGCGGTTCGGAAGATGTTTCTCTTACCGGCAATTGGGCTATCCGTGCCATCGTTTCGGGGAAAATCGTGATACCTCCGCGGATTATTCTTACGCCGGATAGTTTGTGGTTCTGGCATGATGAATATACTCAAACGTTTCGGATTAGCAATAGCGGTACCGAGGCGCTGGAATGGGAAATTTCCGGCGAACTGCCGAATTGGGTGAAAATTGAACCACTTTTCGGTACAGTGAATATTGGGAGTGCTGAAATTGCGGTAACCATTGACCGTAATTTATTGACCAGCGGCTTTCACGACATTAATATTCCGATTATTTCGAACGGCGGCGATGAATTGCTCTATGTTAGTGTTTTAAAGCGAAATACCTCAACAGCGCAATCTGCTCTCATTCCCACAGAAATGGTATTCAGCGATGATATTAGCCGGACAACATTACCAATTTTCAATATTGGCATAGGTTCTAGCCAATTTGCTTTCTGGTCGGAAGAAGCCTGTCTGGCTTTTTTGCCATCGAGCGGATTCATTCCGGAAGATGATACAATTGATGTGCAAGTATTTTTGGATCGATCAGCCGCGAGCGATAGCATTTTAGCCTTTTTCTTCTTCGACGGAGTAGATACTTTAGCATACGAATGTATTTATTCTGACTGGCAAGGAGAGACAGCAACCCACTTTACTATCCTGAATCCTTTCCCGAATCCATTTCTGCCCGGTGAAAATCCATTGATTTATTTCCCTTTTCGATTGACTGTGGAAAAGCCAGTTACGGCGCTGATTTTCAATCTTAACGGACAGGAAGTTTACTCCGAAAAAATCAATAATCCGAAAATCGGCTTGAATGTCTGGACTTGGGATGGTCACAATCAAAAAGGCAATCCGGTTGCCAGCGGAGTTTACTTTATTGTTTTCCGTCAGGGTGAACGACGGGCACGTCAAAAATTGGTGTTATTGAGATAATATGTGGCTACTATGCATTTCATGTAGAGTAAACTAAAATGAAATTCAGTGCGGTTTCTGGTTCATTTTCTTTGATACCTGAATTCAAATGTGAACTTTACCCAAGTAGGTTATTGTAACCGGTTTTAGTCTGCCGGTGTCTAAAGTTCGGTCGAATTTTTCATAATACGTGAATATCTTTAATCATTAAGTTCAATCATTTAGAAGCAGAAACTGATAAGTTGCCAGACAAAAGTCGAAGAATTATTTGATTGATTTTAAGGCTGTATTTTGTAAGTTCTCTAAAAATTGGGTAATTTAAACGAAATGTTATGCTGGATATAACTACCAAAGAAAACATTATCTTATACCTGAGTCAGTGGATCGAAATTGTCCGAATAGAAGATCGAGATAAGTATCTGGTGATCGAAGGGCGCCAGCGGGATACCACTTCTTTGCGTAAAATCGCCCGCAATTCTCGAAATTTGATTAGCTCGATAAAAAAAATATCTACTGGTTCGATTGACCGATTTATCGTCAAGCCGGAGAAAATTGAAAAACGGATTCCGACGGTTAATCTTGTCTTGTTTTTGATAACGATATTAACGACTCTTTTAGCGGGGGCGATAATGGAGGGGGCTAATCCATTCGTTCATCCACTGGATTTGCTCAAAGGTGTTCCTTTTAGTGTGACTCTGATGGTAATTCTCGGTTTTCATGAAACCGGGCATTTTCTCATGGCGCGTAAACATAATGTTGATGCGACCTTACCTTACTTTATTCCAGCGCCAACTATTATCGGGACTTTCGGCGCTTTCATTAAAATGCGCTCTCCGGTAACGCGGCGGCAGGCTTTATTGGAAATTGGAGCGGCTGGGCCGATCTGCGGTTTTTTGGTAGCGACGCCAGCTTTATTCATTGGCTTAAAGCTTTCTGAAGTCGTATCGTTAAGTGAGGCAATCGGTATTCAACTCGGTGATTCACTATTGATGAAAATTGCCTCGGCTTTGATTTTTCCAAACCTGGAAGTCGGGCAGGACATTTTGCTCCATCCGGTTGGTTTTGCGGCTTGGATCGGAATGCTGGTAACCATGTTGAATCTCTTGCCTATCGGGCAGCTGGATGGCGGACATATTGCGTATGCCCTTCTGGGCGATAAATATCCTTATGTTGCTTGGGGAGCGTTAATTGCGACTTTAGCGCTCTCATTTGTGTCACTTAATTGGTTAGTGTGGGGCTTACTAGTGTTTTTCTTGGTTAGAGTAAAACATCCGCCGATTTATGATGATAATTCTCCGGTAACATTACGTGAAAAACTGATTGGACTGGCATCTTTAGTGATTTTTATCCTGACGTTTATTCCAGTTCCATTTAAGCAATAGAATTATGATAGTATGAAGCGTATAAAATCCAATTTTAAGCCATCCGTTAAACGACCATTGGTTTATATACCACTGATAATCTTTTTTATAGTAATTCTGTATTTAGCAATTTTAGTAACTCCATTGAGTTCAAGTAATACCAATCAGGTAATCACTATTCAACCTGGAGCAAGTGTTCAGGAAGTATCTGAGCTTTTATATGAAAAAGGTATTATCAAGTATCCTAAACGCTTTATTCTGGCGACAAAAATGATGGGAAAGGAACGGAAATTATGCGCCGGACGTTTTGATCTATATGGAGCTATCAATTATTATGAGTTGATAAAAACTCTGAGTGATCTGGAATCGGTTACGGTGCGCGTCACTATTCCTGAGGGTTTGCGTGCCCGTGAAATTGCTAGGTTGCTTGAAAATCAGATTGGAATTTCGGCCGATGATTTCATGCAAAAAGTTATGGATTCCAGATTTACTCATCAATTGGGGGTTGAAGCTAATAATCTGGAGGGGTATCTCTTTCCTGATTCCTATCATTTTATCGTAGGTGATTCGCCGGAAAATGTCATTAGTCGGATGGTAGAACGCTTCTGGGAAGTTGTCAATGATTCAGTGCAGGCTGAAATCCGTCGTACTGGTTATACTCTTCACCAGATTATTACCTTAGCCTCGATAGTGGAAGGAGAATGTCAGGTAGATTTCGAACGACCGCTAGTTGCCTCACTCTATTACAATCGCTTGCGTAGAAGGATTCGTCTCGAAGCCTGTCCGACAATTCAATACATAATTCCGGATAGTCCGCGACGAATACTGCGACAAGATTTAAAAATTGATTCACCTTATAATACTTACTTACACTACGGATTACCGCCAGGGCCGGTCTGTAATCCCGGTTTCAAATCCATAAAAGCGGCTATTTATCCCGCCAAAACCAAATATCTATATATGGTTTCAAACGGTGATAGTACCTATACCCACACTTTTACCGCGAATTATGAGGAATTTTTAGCAGCAAAAAGAAAATTGCAAAAAATCCGTACCCAGGATAAACTTGTTGCCAGTGAGGATTATATCAATTGAAATCACTTGAGGATTTGAATCCTGAGCAATGCCGTGCGGTCGAATATAATGCTGGTCCAACCTTAATTTTTGCTGGTGCCGGGAGTGGGAAAACCAAGGTTCTGGCGCATAAAGTTGCCTACCTGATAGAAAATAAAATAGTCGCCCCCCAAAATATTCTAGCGGTTACCTTTACCAACAAAGCCGCACGCGAATTAGGTGAACGGGTAGAAAAATATATCGGCAAGAAAGCCAGGCAAGTCAATATCGGCACTTTTCATTCGATTTGTGCTCGTCTTCTCCGACGTGAAATAGAATGTCTCGGTTATTCTTCGAATTTTACAATCTACGATGCTGAGGACCAGCTCAGTCTTCTCAAGAAAATTATCAATGATCGTTCTATTATCCTCGAGTCCACCAGTCCTAAAAATGTCTTGAGTCGAATTTCCTATCTGAAAAATCATATGATTGAGCCGGAAAATTTCAGCGCTCGGCCCGGATTTATGGCTGATCGTTTTGTAGCTGTGCTATATCCCCTTTATCAGGGAGCTTTACGTAAAGCTATGGCGGTGGATTTCGACGATCTGCTAATT
>Ga0116184_10002177_pt1 | contig 17519 bp, 1 predicted proteins | sample AD_JPNNA5_MetaG_FD_89886 | JGI IMG/M metagenome (GOLD analysis project Ga0116184, IMG submission 89886) | Active sludge microbial communities of municipal wastewater-treating anaerobic digesters from Japan - AD_JPNNA5_MetaG | ecosystem: Engineered > Bioreactor > Anaerobic > Digestate | place... | reverse complement strand
GGTAGATTGGCTGGTTGCCGGTGCCAGGGCCGCTCTTGCAACTATATCGGGTCAAGGATTAACGCCATCAGCGGTCGGGTTTGCCTGGGCAGGCAAAGCGCAAAAGATGGCAGAATATGTAGAGAACGCGGGCCGTGTGCTAAGAGCTCCAACAAACCTCCAGGAGACTGACCCCTCTTGGTTACGCGGCCTGCGTTCTCTAATACACGGAGGTGTATCATGGTTAATTTCGCAACGGGACAGAGCGTTACGCTCAAGCATCTGGTCGTCTTTGACAATGAAAGCAAGATCTTTGCGGCAGGCCGCGAGCAGTTTGGCGCAAAGCACGTTATCAGGCTCTATCTTCTCAATGAACGGACTGGCGAGGTTTATACCCGCAACGGACGGACTGAAACTTGGCAAATTATATCCGATGAGCAGCTTCGACAGCATGTTGCGGAACACGTCCGGGGCGCTTTCCACAGCCATCACATCCCTGTTTACAAGATCCACGGGGAATTCAATCTCGCGTAATACGTTCTTGGCAACGCCTAATGTCAGGGGCGTTGCGCTGGACGGTGGGTTAGAGAACGGGCTGCATAAAAAAGTCAGCACGCTGTTTAAAGGCCTTGTTAAAGAAAAGGTCCTGACAGCCATGCCCGCCCGTAAATACGAGGCACTGTCATATCGTATCAACGGCCCGGTCTGGCAGCAGAAAGAAAAAGGCAGTGATCTGGTGTTTCTGCAGGTAGAAGACAATAAGTATTTGTTTAGGGTTGACGCGAATAGGTTGAGGGCCCTGGTCGATAAAAAGCAGAAATTGATCGAACAGGCGTTTGGGCTGCGCGAAGGGACGTTGCATAACCGCTCACCTGAAGCGGTCAGGAGGATCGATCACGAACTTACTGTCATTGACCGTTTCATGTCGGAAACAGCGCGGCACGACGGCGGCGATTTTATCAATGCCCTGCTGTTCAGCCATGACCCGATGGCCATGGTAGTCGTGGTTTTGGTCGTCGGTATGGCGACGTTCTCTGTGCCGGTATTGCTGTTTGGCAGAAGCGGGCTTAAATGGGCAGCGGCGATCAGTATCATATCGATGATCACCGTCAGTGGCTTCATGGCCGCTGACACCCTGTTTGCAACCATGGAAAAACTCGGCGTCACGTTCGGCATCGTGATGCCGGGCGCGAAATGGAACTCTGGCTGGATGAGGGTTAAGGCTGCGGTGAAGGAGACGGCCAAAGCTCTTGGCGCAGTGGTCGTTATCATGATCAAACAGCGCCGGGTGGATAAGGGTGTTAACGCGCTGTCTCTTACTACCCCGGGCATAAAAGATGGCGGCATACGGTTCAGCGATCGGTACGCATTCGGCACAAAGAATCCGCTGGTCGTCATCGTCGCAGGAATCTCGACACTTGGCAAAACGGGATTTGTGCTTAAAGACCTCCTGGGTTCGTACAGGTTTATTGATAATAATCAGAGCAGCGCGTTTGTTGATTTTGCCTCAAGGTTCGGACCGTTTTTGCGAGAGCATCCTGAGTTGATCAAAGTGTTGCCGATGTTCACCAACCGCAAGGCGCGTAATTCGTATGAGGACCCGCAGGCATTATCGCAGTTCGCGTACGCGGAGCTCAAGAAATATATCTCGGCAGATCTTTTCGGTGTGTCCTTGGATGACGAGGCAGGCCAGCCGCGTAAGCTCATGTTTACCCTTGACCGGCAAGTGACGGAAAAGATCGCCGATGCGTATCTGTTTGAGGAGCTCAAAGCGCGGTTAGGAGCGGATTTCTATACATGGCAGAACGGCGAATTCTCATACGGGGTCATCAGGGGCCTTGTCGATGAATACATCGAAAACGGCTATGTGACGATCGTTACCACGACTTCCGAAGAAGGCGTGCGCAGGTATATAGACATGTTCAAAGGCGAAGCGGTTGTGATCCATCTGAAACCGCTGTTTGCGGGGGCTGTGGAGATAGAAGATACAATTAAGCGAAAGAGATCCGACCAGGATCCTGGCCGGCGTGTGAGGAATGCCCGGGCTCTTGAAGAGGCGTTCGAAGGACAGCTTGGAAAGGATTTGGAGGAATTGGGTATTCCGGTCATCAACGCGTATTCAAAGAAGGGCAAGGAGAAATATGTCAAGCGCGACGGCGGCAAAGACGAAGCGCTCAAGGCATTGAGGTCGGAACGGGAAGCCTTGAGGAAAAGAATCGCAAAGGACCAGGCGCAGAAAGAAACGAATCATAAGGCAGCGGAAAACAAAAAGCCGCGCGTGATGAACGGGTATGAAATCAACGGCGCCAAACTGACGTTTATCGTCCCTGCCAATACCACGGTCGAACCGTATATTAAGGATATGATCAGGCAAGGGTTCCTTGCGGTTGCCGAAGCGTTATTGACGCATGGGTTACTGGAAAAATGGATTGAAGAGCCGGAATCAAGCATGTCATTCGACCAGGTTGAGCTGACGTATCTTGACCATGGCAGCAGAAGGATCGTCTATACGATAAAGGCAGTCGGCCATACGGCAGCGGGCAGGCTTGTGGTGGCCGACGACCTTGTTGCCAAATACGTGTATAATACGAATGATCCGACCTATAGTATGGATCGCGCCACGTCGCTATCTCTCGGTGATCAGCTGTATATCATGTGGAAGGCAAATAAAAATTCAGCCACGAAATACAATATCCGTGTGGCGCCGATACCCGGCGATGATAAAGGCCTGGTTTCAACCGAAGAATTTATCAACGGATTGCACCGTGCCGATATCGAGCGCCGGTATGAGAAGGCAGGCAGGTCGTTCCGGTGCGTCGCGTTCCAAGAAGGTGCGTGGCTTGCCAAGGTCTGGGATTCACTGCCATACCGGCCGGAAGACAAGGTAAAGAACGGGGAGCTGGAAAAGATTAAAACGATTGAACAATCAATCAAGATCGAGGGGCAGGCATACGTGTACGGCGCGACGTTTGAGGATATCCATGGCAGGGACGAGAAGTGGGTAGAGACGCTAACAGGCGAATGGTATCCAGTGTTCGTTGATTGGGAGCATATCGTGTACCGGTCACCGGCCGCCATGATTCTGCATTATTTGGACCCTGCGTATTCCCGAACACTCGCCAGCACTGATAAGAAATTCCGTGAAATATTCTATAAGGGTATTCTCTACGGCCTCGGTGAAGAGCGCGGCCTGCAGTTCCTCGAGGAAGCGCTGAAAGAGAACATGCCAGGCCTTGAGGATTTGAGAGAATTCATAAAGCGCCGCGAAAAGATAGCGGCACGCAGGGCCAAAGACGGCGGCACAGGCGTTCCGGTCAGCGACCGTGCGCGTGATGCCGCTGTTGTGGCGACGATGACTGACGTTATCGCGCTGGCCAATACTGATGTTGTTGCTGCTGAAGGCGTAAAACTTATTGGGAATAATATACTTACAGGGACTTTTGCCACTGCCACGGAGGGTGCATATGTCAACTACGCGAGCGACGCTGGAATCACCCGCGGGCCTCCGGCGCAGGAAGCAATCAGAACTTTGGATGGCGGTGAAGAGCAAGTTCAGTCCGCAACCGCACCCAGCACGTGGCGCTTGGCCATTGCTCCGATTATCGGCACTGTGACTGCTGTTGTGTCCGCGTTTGCCCTTTCCCGGGCCATGGATATCAGCGCGTATCTGTTTGTCATGTCCCTGGGCGTTATCGGCGTTTTCGTTTTCGCGATCGTACTGTTAATTGCCTATCTGATCGCGTACCGGCATTTATACAATAAAGAGAATAAGGGGATCCTCAAGTTTTTCAACGAGCAGACCGCAGCCGCGTCCGGCATCAACAGGACGCGGCTCTTGGAATTGTATCTGGCCAGGGTTGCGCAGGCGCTTCGATCAAGACAGTCCCGGGCTATATCCTTGAATTGGCTGGCAGAGAAAGCCGGCAAAAACGGGACTGGCAATGCCGTAGCAAAACTGGCGTTGACCATCCCCAGCATAGTGCTCGGTCTCATTCTCTACCGCTTCCTCTTGCAGCATATCCTAGTTCCTGCTGACATGGCGTTGAACGGCTACATTTCCAGCCTGAACGAAGAAGAGCTGGCCAAATTACTGGAAGAAGCCAGGGCTGATCTCGCCAGCGAAGGCAGCCTGACCAGAAATGCCTCCTATATTACGAATGCTTCCGGTTCATTCAATTATCTGCTTGTGGCCTTAGGTGAGTCCATCTACAATAGCACAGGCACTGCTGTAGGCAAGGTTGCCAAGGGTGCGTTACTGGCCGCTACGGTTCTGCTCGCCGGGTTTGTTTCCCTGGCCTCGCAGAGGATCGTGATCAGCGTGCTGGGCCTTGTATCCGGCACCGGCCTGGCCATGATCGTGCCGCAGGATATCCTGGAGATCGGCCTGAATCTTAACGGTCTGACTATGCCGCTGGGCGCAGGCGAGTTCTCCCTCACCGTGGGCCTGATACTTAGCAGCTTCTTCATCATCCTCGGTTTTGACTCCCTGTCGCTGTGGAGATTGCACAAGCAGTACCCGCAACTGAAAGCCCAAACCGAGGCCCAGGGGAGACAAGCAAAATCCTTCAAGCGTATGGCTGCGGAAACTCTGATCAGGGATACCCTGTCTATGATCATCGTCGGACCGGAGATCCGGGCCGCGTTGACCTGGACCGGTTTTGTCCCGGTGGTCGGTGATTCAGTCAAGTTAATGGAGAATTTCGTGTATGGCGCCGATGTGATCGAAGGCGAGTATTATGTGCCGGGAAGCGGCGGCATGGGCAGGATGATCATCGCGGGCACTGCTTCCGAGTTCACTACGGGCGTCTGGATACCGCTGGAATTGTTCTTCTTCGGCCCGCAGGTCGAGATCATCGACAACAAGATATACGTAAACCATGAAGCATTCGGCCTGATCCGGGGCGTAACCCTTTCCACGGTCGCCAAAGGCGAAGACCGTACCGACCTCGTGCTTGATCTGGAAGGCGTGGGCGGGGAAGAGGCGCTGCAGTTGATGCAGGACAGCGGCATCAAAGTCGTGCGCACCTATGTCGCTCCTGAAAAAGACCTGCTCGATGCCCTGCACGAACACAATATCATGGTGATTGTAGGCTTTCCCTATGTGGACGATCGCACTGTTGCAAACAAGGTTGATATTGAGAGCGGATCTTATAAAACATATATCGGCGATTACAAGCGCCATCCGGCGATCCTGATGTGGGAATTCGGCAACGAGTATGACGCCGCATTCAACACTAATCCGGCAAAGCTCGAGCAATGGTGGCAGGATCTCGCCGCAGCCACCGCAGCCTCCCACGCCATCGATCCCCGGCATCCTGTTTCCACCGCGCAGGCCGACGTGAATTTCGAAAGAGATATCGATGATGCCGTGGCAGCCGGCGTGGACATCATCGGCTTCAATATTTACTGGTGGGATAACGGCTACACCCGCACTACGGAAACCCTGCCGCAGTACCCGCCTGCGGACGAAAAACTCGCGCCGTATCTAGTGCGCGGCGAAGATAAAGTTCCGTATTACTTCTCCGAAGCCGGTACCGATTCCTGGAACAATCGCGGCGGGTTCGAGGACCAGAAAGCCCAGGCGGAGGCCGACGTGAACATTTGGAAACAAATATCAACGAATGGTTCCCTGGGTGTTACTTTCATGAGTTGGCAGGATGAGTGGTGGAAAGCCGGCAATCCGTCGGTGCAGGATAAGGGGGGTTTTGCCAAGGATGTGCCGTACGACAATTATGCCAATGAAGAATACTGGGGTTTTGTGAAGATTGACGGTACCCCCAAAGAAGTCTTAAAGGCCCTGGCAGCGGAATGGAGCACAGGAGCCAAGGCAGCGCAGGAGCAGGCGTTCCAGCCCGTGCAGCCCAGGGCACCTTCGGCAGGAGCCATTGAGGCCGCGCCTGCCGTTGTCCAGCCCATCGGTGCCCAGTCAGTCGCACTGACCCCACTCCAGGAAACAGCCTTGAAAATGTCCGCCAGACCTGCCGCCAATTACGTGAGCACCACCGGCAGCTACGCCGTCAATGTGGATACCTCCATGTTGAGCGATGCCGAGAAAGAAATGATTTCCGGCGCTACCTTTGCCCTGATCGTTACCCCGGTGGGCGAGACCGAAGCAGTGGGCACCTTCCTTACCAAACCGTCCGCCATGAATTCCCTGGTCACCTTGAACGCCTACAACCTTGAAAGCGGCACTTACCGCAACGACGTGGTACTTTTCACCCAGGATCCCGGTGAACTCTCCGACGTGAGCATGCTGCAGGTTGTCCGCATGGACGAAGTATTCGCTACCACCGTCGAAGTCGACGAAGCGTCCATCCTGGATGCGCCGGTGATCAGCAACGTGCGGACCGGAGACGACGTTACAGACGTGAACAAGCCGGTTACGGTGACCAGCGCTTCCGGCGCGATCACCTTCGGGATCAGCTACAAAGGAGATGCAGCGGGGGACGCCGCGAACTATTTTGTGAACAGGGAAGACGCGACCACCGGCGAAACGGTTTCCTATGACTTGAAGACCTATGACACCTCCTATGCCAAATTCTATCAGACCGATCTGCAGGACGGCCATGTTTATCACTATTCCGCGTACGTGATCAGCGAAGACGGCCTGGCGAGCAAGATCAGCCAGCCGCTGACTGTGGTTGTGGATCTTGCCGGTGATCAGGTCGAAGACGAAGTTGATATCATTGGCCTGTACATCGAAGGCCAGACTGCTTTGAGATTCACGAACAAAAATTGGGATGATGCCCGGATCAATACCTATACTGCTACCACCGGCGCGGACCCGGATCTTCAGTCGCTTCCGTCACGCGATGGCGACCTGGGAGAAACCGTGTCCGGCCAAGACGGTAACTGGGTGCGCGTACCCCTGCCCCAGAACGAACAGGCCGGCGTGGACATGTATAGCCTGCCCAATAACGGCGGTTCGTTCGGTCAGGTCGTCCGTGGCAATGACGGCCAGTGGGCCTGGAACAGTGGCACCAATGAATGGGATTGGCAGCCGGATAACGAGAAATGGCAGTGGGAACCATATCAATGGAATGTTTCCGAACGCACATATAACGGCGATTATCCTTCAGTTCTGGAAGTGGTGATTGAAGACGTGGGCCGCGGAATCAAGAACGACCCGATATTCATCACCGTCAACTATCGCAATCCGCAATATTACAAAGATGCGGTTACCGGCGCGTTCAGCGAGATCGAGCCGGAACTGCGTAAAACATTTGATTATGGCAGCTACCGCATTAGCGCACGGTTCTGGGAGATAGATCCCCGTGAATCGTACAACCAGCGTCCTGCCGGAAACTGGACCGTTTTCAGCATGAACGTTGACCGCGGCGCCTGGGAGAGTGAACACGGCTGGCAGCCGCTCGAGTGGAATACCGACTTGGTACGCACCAAGGTCGATGCCTCCATGCCCTATTACACCGTAGGTATCAGGCACGACGCAGCCATGGGCGCCGATTATTACGAAGTGCAGGTGGCGCCCACCGGAAGCAGTTTCTCCAATGAGTCCAATACCGCTGCCTGGACCACCCTGATCATCCCGGCAGATCAATCCCAGTCTTTCGTAATTCCAGTTGCCACCGATTCTTTGACCACGGAAACCCGTTCCTACACCGATAACTCAGGCGTGCATTCCCAGGATTACCTGGTCGGCCATGAGAATATTCGCATCCGGCCGGTGCGCGAAACTCCTGACGGTACTTTCCACGGCAGATGGGAATACACTCACAAGCCGATCGCCATACCGGTTATCTCCGAGTCCGCAGAAGTCGAACAGCCGACATTCGATGCCGCGCAGCCACTGGTCTTCATCATCGAGAACCGGGAGGCAGGCGCTATCGAACAGAGCAAAGTGCTGCTTTCCGGTACCACGGTCAAACTGATGAGCGTGGAGACCTTCCAGGCTATTTCCGCTGACAAATGGATATACCTTAGCGGCTACTATCCGCAGGACAACAAGACCGCTACCCTGGTCGATGAACTAAAGGCTTCAGAACTGTCAGGGGACAAGCGCTTCGACGTGCCCCAGGCGGCGATGCAGAAACTGATGACCATCGTTTCGCCTTCGGATACCATCCTGGTGTATGAGAATCGGGCCGACGATAAGGTGACCGGGTATACCTTCTACGTTAAGTATGAGAAGAAACCGGCCATGGAAATCTCCCGTCAGACCGTGACGGTCACCGACAGCGCAGCCAGTTTGTCCTTCGTGTTTACCTCCGCCGGAGAGAAGATGTTCGCTGATGAGCTGGTGGATGAGAATTATGAATTCACCCTGATCTCCGGAGAAAAGTTCATCTTTGGTTTCTTCCGGCGCAGCGGAGAAAGCATCAAAGAGGCCTTCGGTATCGACATGTTTACCGGCAGGGAAGTGGTCAGCTTTTATCCGGGCGAAGACGTCGTATCCGGCATCCCGGTGCGGGGCGTGGTGACAGTTGATCGCGGCCTGTTCGCCAAAGACGTGTTCAGCCAGGATATCCTCGACGCGCGCGGTTACGATGGACCCGAACCGGTGAAGGAGGCGTTTTACTATGACGAGAACTTCGCTATCATTACAGGACTGGGTCTTCGCAACTACGTGGTGGTTGAAGGTCCGAAGGTCTTCGTCCTCGGCGATAAAACGATCCCGTTTAACCAGATCGAAGAACTGACCATTGACGGCGACTTGATCCGCGCCTACGGCATGGTCGGCGAGCAGGAAACGATCAAGGTCAAATTCAACGGCATGGTACTGATCTATAAGCAGGGAGAGGGCAAGCCCGACTTGACCAACATCGTGGAGCGTACAGAAGACACCTTTATCGCCAAAACGCAGATTTCCACATCCCAGGCGTTCTCCGAAGCCGACGTGCAGGAAATCAGCCGGGAGCTGGCTCCTGTGCTGGTTAACCTGAAAGCTGCCCATGTTGACGGCAAGCCGCTGTTCACCCTGGTGCCGGAAGCCGCAAACCTAACCTGGGTGAGGATCAACCGTTTGAACCCGGAGAATCAGAGCGAAATTATCGATTACTCCGACCAGGCGTTTGCCGCGAGCGACGATCCGGTGATCAAGATCAGCGACAATAAGTTCGTCGATATTGCCGCGTACTACGAGGGCAACGAGATCAGCTTCCGTTATGACCTGGAAAAGATCGATCCGGCTACCGGCGCCATGGATATGACCCCGCTGGCGCTTTCGTTCAGTCTTTCTCCCACGGAGACACTGGTTGTAGATTACGAAAAGGGCCTTGTTTTCGTTGAAGTCCGCAATCTGTCTGACAAGACCCTGGAGGCCAAGCGGCACGTCAAGATAAACGGCAACAAAGATATTCTTGAAACCGAGAAGCTCTATGCCACCCTGGCAGCCCTGGCTAAGGAAAAGTCAAATCCGGATGCTTTCTGGAACAAAGTGGACAGGACCGAGGAATTCAACTATAGCGATCCCAGGTTCTCCGAAGCCGTGTTGCGGTTATTCGAAATCCCGGCAACTACATCTACCAAATTCTTCCTGGACTATGCCAAGCATCCCGATGATTATAAAGAAATCGGTATTGGCAACTTAAAGCACATTGATTGGGCAAATAAATTCATCGTCGCGGACAACACCGTGATCGTTTACGACCAGGATGCAAACGAACTTGGCAGGATCACTCGTGAAGTCGCCCGTGACTTCAAAGGCAGCGTTGCAGCCCAGGAAAACGCCGAATTGGGATTAAGCACCATTGTTAAGGGTAATGATAAGAACGGCATCGGAAAATACGCAATTACCGTTGGCGATAATGCCGATGGTTCCCAGGTCACCCGTTCGCTTTCCATGTATACCGGCAAGGTAAACGGGTATTACGGCTTCCTCACCCTCGAAGGATATTTCAATGTTACCCCGGCCGGAGAGAGTATTGTTAGGGACAACTATACCTTTGATATCAATGATCTCGATTTGAGCAAGGTCACCAATATCATTCTGCAGTTCAAAGACGGTTCCGGTCACCTTGTGACGACCATGGATGGATTCGCACTGAATAGCCCGGAGACCAAAGTATTCCTGGATAAGGTTCAGGCTGGCGAGCAGATGACTTCCGAAGAGCTTATCGCGAGCGGCGCCTTCACCGATGTCACCTTTATCAATCTTCAGAAGGATATTGCCAGCTATTACGATGCCGGCCCGCTGCATCTTGGTTACGGTCAGGGCGGTACGACCTATCATTTTAATCCCGCATATGGTTTGAATTATTCCCTCTACGAGCAGAACATGGATTGGATCAGCAAGACCGGCAATCGTACCATCCATCTGGAGGCTCTCGATCCCGCCACCCCGGATAAAAAATCCATCACCTTCCAGTACGACGTCGATGATAAGAGAGAAAATAGAAAAAGCATGAAAAAATTTGCTCTTACCGCTGAGGGAACTACATTGTGGGATGAATACGCTGGACCATCTTTGGACCTCTTGGGGATTGTTAATCTCATGCAATTGCCAGCCATCAAGATGTATTACGAAACTGCGTCAGGGTTGGCAAAAAGAAGCTACAAGATTGATGATGGCAAATTTATTCCTTATCAAGAAGCTTATACGGCATTTGAAGGCTATGGAAACTACTGGGTCATGAGCAAGAACGTCAATCGCTCGGATTATTCCGTTGGAATTAGGGAAGAGATGTTAAAGCTCTTAACAAATCCCGAGGAGTGGATGAATGAGAAGAATAATTTCAACGGCGAACAAATCTCTGTTGAAAAGAATTCGGGCAGAGTAATTCAAATGCCAGCCAAATTGCCAGAGAGAGACGCTAAGCGCTTTGTTTTCAACAGCCTGCAATACCAGATCAAGAATAAATATGCTCCGATTGAATGGAAAGACTATGATAGGGGAGTTGATCGTAGTCCCGTGCTTTCATTGCTGCCTAGAGATATTGCGATCTTTGTAGAATACTTTAGGGTACAGGGAGAGTATATAAATATCAATAGTGGAGCGGTGTTTGTGTATCGCTGCCTGAACGAGGCTGCGCAGGATCTGTTGAACCTTCCCGCGTCCATATCCAAAGGCAAGCCGTTCTCCGCTATGTCTTCCGGGGTGTCGGGAATGTTTGGTCTAGTTGTTATTGCCGGAATTGGTTTGGTTACACTTCTTTTGCCTATTGCCTTGGCAGCATTTGTCACAGTAATTTCGTATATCGGATTAAGACGCTTAGGCAAGAAAATAGCAGGCGAGCAACCTAAAATCCATAAGACCGGAGCGAAGAGCATTTTTGCTGGAACAGAAAGAGAGGATTATATTGGAGGGGAGCAATACAAGAATATAATCTTGCGACTCGATTCGTTACATCGCCATGAAGCAATTATGTGGGGAATAATCAAGTACCTGGCAGGTTTTTACAGGATTGACTATCGTCGTTTGGCGGAATACCTGATGAATAACGAGGAAGCTCGTTCCTATGTGCGAAATATATATTGGGCTTTGGAGTCGGGGGAAATTGAACCTGGTAAGTGGTTGGACAGCAAGAACATTGATGAAATCCAAGCGGCTTTATCTCAGGAACGACAGCGTAACTATAAGATTATCGATCTAATTCATTTGCGGTTTCTGCTTGAAACCTACTATGGCACTTTGGCAACATTGAGAGACGGAGCATTAATAGCTGTAGAACACCCTGCGCGCAGCAAAGTTGAGAATGCCCTGAGGGAACTTATCGCAAGTGTAACGCCCGGATCAGGGATTGCGACTGACGAATATGACGCAATGCATAATTTGCTGGTTGTTACTCATCTGGAAAAATTCTACGTCAATCCGATCGGATATATCTTCTTCGCCCTGATGACTGACCATGCTGCAAAATGGAAGAAAGAAAACGAAGGCAAGCGCATGGATGTGATAAAGGCCTTGCTCAAAGAGCACAAAGAATGGACCAAAGCATACTATATTCTTTCCGATAGAGATGTGAAGAGGGTGCTTGAGTATTGCGGTAAGCAATCTGAAGGCAGGCATTATGTGGATCCTGTGTTGAAGTTTTCCCTGAACCGTTACATGTTGCCTCTGCACCCGGACAGCAACAAGGTGGGAATTCACAAGAACTTGTGGGAGAAATCTGCAGCTTCTATAACCGTAAATGGAAAGCAAGTAAGCCCAGCCGAGGTTTCGCAAAGGTTTATTGAAGAAGCTTCCCAGCCTATAAGGGAATGGCTTATTAAGAAGAACATAGATCCGGCAAACGCTGTTATTAAATCGGAGCGCTTGAGAAGATGGGGCCAAAACAGGAATCCCTATTTGGTTCTCGGGATTGCCGTTGTGGCATTCATTCTAACTGCCGTATTGTTTATAGTGACCGGAGGCGGCATTGTTATGTCATTACAGGTTGCAGCCGCCACTGGCGCTGCAGTCGGATTGTTTACGTTGGCTGTTCGCGCTTGGTTGAAACAGTTGACAAGCGGATTTATCCAGCCAGTATTCCCTGTTGCCTTGGCGCGTTACTCGGATAATCCGTATTATACTTTGGGTCTTCCCACGGTAGTTTTCACGATCATCATTGTCGGAACCACTGCTTTGGGTTTTGGATTGGTCGCCGCTATCTTTTACGCATTTGTTATCGCCATCTTCGCTCATCTTGTCATTAAGATGATGCCGTTCCTGGAGTTCCAGATAGTGATCTGGCCGATGTTCTTCGTCAAAATATTCCTGCCTTATATATCATTCCATATTAGGCATTTCTTGGGCAAGACAAAAGACGAAGAATATCCTTACCGAGGAGCATTAAGCGAACAACGGCTGCGCGTCATGAAGAGTTTCTTTATCAAATATTTCTTCGTCCTCGGGGCGTATTCGGTCGGAATTGCAGTATTGAGCTTAGCTTTCGGCCTTGGTACTATTGTTACGCTTGGATTAATTGTTATAGGCATCCCCTTGGTGTTGCTGAATGTCAGAATGTCTTTTCGCAGCTGGTGGTATTTGATGGCGGATGCAGCTTCGACATCTATAATCCGCAATCAGGGATGGGATAGCATTTTCGTTTACGAAGGGATCGGCAAGAAACAGTTGGAAAGAATTCAAACTAAGAGGTATTGGCAAATTTCATTCGAAGGAATGGTTAATAACACTCTCAAAAAATACTGGCTTGTCGATCAAAACGAAGCCGCCGAGTTGCTGAAGGCTACCAAGGTAGGAGAAAAGACTATTTACAAACCAATTAATGCGCAAGCCCAGCTGGAAATAATTAAATGGTTCAATAAAATGGAAACCCAAATTGCGTTGGTTGGCGGAGAGAAAGAGTTCGATAGGCGATCTCGGAATCCAACAATCATGACAATCGGCAAAGGAACAGGGAAGAAAAGAATAATTCCCAGCATTGAATTTCTCGATGGCAACATAGAGGAGCTTGATGAACAGCCGCGTACCAAGCAAAGACCTTACCGAGTCCTTAAATCCGGATTCAGGGTATTTAAGGAGCAATTTGGGGAATCGTGGAGAATATTCTTGAAAGAGGGATTGTTCTCAGATAATAACTTGCTGGAGGCTTTGCAAATAACTAACCGCGATGATTTCAAAAATCAATTTGTTCGAGATATTTACTTGAAGAACATTGAAAAATTCACTGATGCGAAAATGGCGCTCAGGGCAACTATCGATGATCTTGCTGACATGGTTTTTGCTTATCTCGCGGAGAATGATCCGGAAGCTATAAATAGGCTTGTGGCCCAGGGAAAGGAAAAAGTCCTGAAAAAGAAGCCGAATTCTTGGAAAGATGAAATGAAGGTGCCGGTGGTCATTGAAGAGATCTCCAAGGTAATTGGAGATAGGATCGTCGTAGGGTGGGTTATTTATCGAGCAGACGGGTATTTGAAAACACTGCTTTTCGCTGAAGAGGCTCTGGAAAACGCCTATAAAGATTTCTTCAGGTATCAAATGGAGCGCGAAGCGAATGACGCGAGGCCAAACCGCCTGGCCAAAGAATCTGAATGGAAGGAAAATATTATTATTGATGAAGGGGCGCTTATAGAGAAAGTTAACAAGTATGTTGGTTTGGTACATATTCATGAAGACATTGATCCTGATAAGGCAAATGAGAGTGAAGAAGATAAAAGATGGGGAGGGAAGGAACCCAACACGCTTATTAAGGAGTTAGTGAAAAATCGCGGGTTCGTGGTTAATCAATACGGAAGAAAGGTCGTCGTTTCTACCAAGGACTCTGAGAAAGGCGATGTTCTGGTCGATTTAGAGGGCAAGCCCATAGTCTACAATTATGAAAAGGGAGAATCGAAGCGATGGGAAGTTAAGACGGATAAATGGAGCATCGCAGCGCGGTTCATTGATCATATGATCTTCAAGAATGGGCAGGATGATGCGTTGATCGTTAACCTTGACCGTGACCACTTTTTCTTCCCCTCCGACTATTACTTGCTGCCATTCGTAGCCCAGGAGTTTATGAGTGATGCTACCTTGGGGTGGATGACTACGCGTTTGTCCATGGGGACGGGAGGTGTCAGTAACGTTGCAGCCAACCACAAGGTGGCAGAGGATACCTGGAATGAGCGGATAGTGGCAATGGAAGCGGAAGTTGGGATCCACGCTTTCTACGGCCCAGGTCTGGTGAGGTGGAACGTAATGAGGCAGTGGGCAGCTTTTATGTCTAACATCGAGGATACAGCGGCTGCGCATGAAGCAATGCTTTTGGGATACAGGGGATGCTTTACGCCGGTAATAAGCTGGAGCCGGCCGCGTGAAATGCTCATGGTTGCGATCCTTGATTTTCAAAATAGATTTGGCGGCCTGGTATTGGATGAGGCTCTATCTACACACTTTCAGAAGTTGCTTCTAAGCGACCAGCTTCATTGGACAGAGAAGCTGACTTTGCTGCAGAATTTTGACTTCTATTTCAACAAACCGCTTATTCCCTTGTATAATCTAACGATCTTTGTATTTGCGTTATTTGTCACATTTAGCCCGTTCTCCTATTTTGCATTGCCCCTATTTTTCATTGTTGCGCAATACATCTTTACAGAAGCTATTACCTCGGGAGGGTTAAGGTTATTTATGAGCAGGCCCAAAACCGGGGATTCCCACCTGGTAAAGTTAATGGGATATTTCCAGAAGTATGGATGGGCTCGGACCGCTGTTTCTATAAATGTTTTAATAAGCTTGGGATTGCTCCTGCAGCGTTTCTGGAGTCTTGTTTTTACTTTCGCCACCCTAATTCCATTGCATGCGGAAAAGGTAATGAACGCTTTTCTCGGTAAGGCCGGATTGTTTACTTCTGGCGTTAAAGACATAGTGTATCCGGTCGTGCCTTTCGAAGAATTATACAAAGCTTATGAACCTACCATCAAATTTGCAATGATCCTTTTCATTATCGTTGCGCTCACTCCTATCCATCCTTTTGGAGTTATCTTCCAGTTATTCTTCTACATGCTGCCTTTTGTTTTCTTGTTTGGGCCGTTTACAAACAATGAATTGGGATGGAGAGGTAAGGTTAGAGCGGCAATGTATGGAATCGCCGCTGCGATATATTATCTTACCGTAACGGGAATTAACATAATTATTGGAACCGCGATTCTCATGTGGCATATTAAGCATCCGGAGAAAGCCAGGGCTGCTATTGAGAAGCAGAAGGCAGATCTTTTTGAATGGTTTTCAAAGGCGGCAGTTAAAACTGAGCGCAAGGACGGAAAAGTAAAGGATAAGAATAAAGAGGCTCAGAACTTCGTTTTGAACCTCCGCAGTTTCTACCGTGGAATGAATTATATCGGGAAGGGAACCGAAAATGACCCTGCCAAAATGGTAAATGCGGACGGAAAGCATGTGAACTACGTTGTGAGAGAAGTTGAGCAGGCAGATCTCACCAAGAAATCCGAGCTTGTTGCTGCAGTTTACGCAATTGTCACTTTGAGTGTTATCGGAGGCACGGTCGCGGCTGCCATATTGCCCGCGATATTAACTCCGGCTTTACTTATTGTTATGCTTTTTGCCTGGGGAGCGATAGGATTGATTTACACCGCCCTTTCTTACGGGCGTTTCAAGAGAGATCCGGAAGTGGGCTTTGCGAAGGCCGTCGGATTAAGCATTATGTATGGACTTGTCGTTTCCGGTTATGTGATCTTCGAAGTATTGCCCGCCAAGCTCCGCTTGAATAAGATGCGCGTTCTTGATTTAGAACTACAGCATATATTGAGCGAGCCCAATTGCAGTGGGGATAGTACGAAAAAGGATGCTGCAGAAATTACCAAGTTTCGCACCGGGATGAAATGGCTTGAGAAACTGGAGCAGCAGGAGCAAGAAAAAAGACTAAGCGAGGCTGATTATGAAGCTATTGGCCGTAGAGCCAAAGCATTAAAGGCAACTTTCCGGGATTCAAAAGTGCATAAATTAATAAAGTCTACCCCAGGGTATGTTGACGGTAACAAAAATAATCGGTATTTCAAATTGATAGAAAGAATTAACGAATTGTGCGAAAGAGCTGAGAAGCTAAACGTGAGGGCGGAAGCCGAAATGATACAAAAGAGCGAGAGGGGTGGAGTTTCTGCCCGTGCTCCTCCAGTCGAGAATCAATCGGATATTCCTAGTGCAGGGGCTTCGGAGAAACAACCTAAGCAGGATGGCGACAAGCTTAAGCGCGCCATCGAAATCATCAGGCAGCGCGCGTTCTCCGGCATCATCGGCCTGGAGATCGCCAAACGCATCCATGCCCGCGAAGTCAAGGAAGCGGAGAAGGTCAAGGCCAAATCGCTGGACAAGGTTGCCGCCGCGCAGGCCCTGCAGGGCAAGGATTTCTACGTTCCCACCAATCAGAACGAATTCGTCAATCGTATCGAAGAAGCGGTGGTCCAGGTAGCCAGACGGCATGAGTATGCACAAGTGCTGGTGAATAAATGGGCCAATTCCCAGGCCGAATACGAAGCTACGATTAACCGCCTGACCGAGGAATTCGCACTCGCCATCTTCTCCAATCTCGCTACTGCGATCGATCAGCAGAATATTAAAGAAGGCAAAGCTGCTATTTTTGCTGCATTCCTGAACAATCCTTCCGCTACTGCGGATGATTATGCAGCGCTGATCCGCACGATTGATCTTTCGGCATATAACACGCCGGCGAAGTTCGCCATTTACTCTGGTCCTCCGGGAGGCGGCAAGGGCGCGGTGTGGGAGAAATTCTCCGAAAAGTACAACGACATGATCGAGAAGTTTGTGCTTATCCACACCCGCAACATCCGCGACGGCGAACAGATGGGCAGGAATTATCATTACCGTAATCCCGGGCATTGGTTCTTTGCAGAAGAGGAATGGAAAGATTACGTGCTGCAGGCAAAGATCAATAATCAGCTGCAGGGTATGGCAATCCGCAACTTCACTGACGAGTTTGTGTATCTTGACCCGGTTACCAAAGAAGAGCACAGGGGTGTTGCGGAAGTCGAAGGCCTGGAATCGAAGCTGCAGATGGGTTCCAAGCTGATCATCCTGGAGTGCGGTCTGGCGTGGTTTGAGGCCCTGCGCGACCAGTACGGCAGCGACCTGATGAGCATCTTCATTTCGCCGTTCTCGGATGAAGAGATCGAGGCATCGATCAGCAATCCTG
>Ga0116184_10002168_pt1 | contig 17562 bp, 12 predicted proteins | sample AD_JPNNA5_MetaG_FD_89886 | JGI IMG/M metagenome (GOLD analysis project Ga0116184, IMG submission 89886) | Active sludge microbial communities of municipal wastewater-treating anaerobic digesters from Japan - AD_JPNNA5_MetaG | ecosystem: Engineered > Bioreactor > Anaerobic > Digestate | place... | reverse complement strand
TTGCCGAGGACGATCGCCCGGTCCGTCATCGGCGTCGCGAGCACCGGCTCCAGGGCGCGCCGCTCGGCATCACGGGCTATCGTGACCGCGCCGAGGCCCGGAGCGACGGCTTGGCCAATCAGCCCCAGAACGCTCCAGACGCCGAACAGCATGACGGCCTGCCAGCCGGCAACGCCATCCCCAAGGCCCGGGATCGCGACCGCGGTCGTGCCCAGCACCATGCGGAGCACCACGGCCATCTCGGCGTTCGTTGCCAGGACCGGGGCCAGGGCCAGGCCTCCCAGGACGGACCCGCCGGCGAGGGCGAGGCACACGATGGGCGCGATCCAGAGTCGGAAACGCCGCCAGCGCGCGCGGCCGTCCAGCAGATAGACGGCGTTATCGCCCAAGTGCAGTGCCTCGAGCATCCATGGCCCGATCCAGCGCGACCACACGGCCGTAGCCACCATCCCTACCGTCCGCGCAGCCTGCGGCACAGATGCGACACGTTGCGGAGGCCGAGAGCCATTGCCGCCAGCAGGAACGCCAACCCGGCCATCCATGGCGCCAACGTGTGCCCGCCGATCCCGATCCCCATGGACCGGAAGTCTGGGACGCCTGCGCAGGCGAACAGCACCAGGAGCCCCGCGGGGCTCGCCACCGAGGCCCAGACGGCCGGATCGACCGCCGCGCTGGGGCGAGCCGCGTTCCAGAAGCCCCACGCGAGGAAGGGGACGGCCGGGTAAGCGATCAGCACGACCAGGGTTCCGACCGCCAAGATGCGCTGCTTCGCCAAGTCCCACGGATGCCGAAGGGCTGCCCCCAGTCCGATGAAGTAAGCGAGGAGCAGGACACCGAGCTCGACGGCGAACAGACCGACCAGCCCAGGGACGTCGGAGGTGTGCAGCCACTCACCCATCAACGCCGCGCCCAGGAGCACCACGCCGGGCACGACGAGCCAGCCTGCGAGCGCCCAGGGCAAGCATGCCTCGGCCCCCACCGCGAAAGCGCTGCGGGGCCGCAGACCCTCGAGCAGACCTCGGCGCAGACCCAGGGCGTAGATCACCTGCAAGTGCCCTGTCGCTCCCGAGTTGGCGTAGAGCGCCGCCGCGAGGCACGTGACCATACTCGCCATGGCGACCAAGCCACCCAAGTTGCTGAGTCCGCCGATCGAGCCCGGCGGAGCGAACGAGGCTCCCACGCCGCTCGACAGCAGGTCGCGCAGTGATCCCCAGACCAAGACCACCGCGAGCATCGCCACGGTGGCGAGCCCCACGAGCCGCTTCAGGGCCACGTGATGGGGCCGGGGCGCCACGAGACGGGTGGGACCGTGAAGCAGCAGAAAGGCCGTCGTCAGGCACAGCAACGCGGCACCGGGGATCATGAAAGGCACGGCCGTCCCGAGGAAGCCCGCGTACAGCTCCTCTGGGCTGCACACCCGCCCCACCCAAGAGAGCGGCGTGAGGGCCGACGCAAGTATCGGGCCGGGCGCGAGCGCCTCGAGACCGCCCGCCACCAGGAACATCACGGCCAGTACCTCGCCGCTGAACACCGCCGCGGCCGTCGACCGCGACTGAGCGGAGATCGCCACCGCCATGGCGGTGTACAGCAGGGTGAAGAGCGCGAGCCCCACAAGGCAGAGGCACACCTCGCCCAGCGACACCCCTCCGAGGAACAGGCACGACGCCGCTGGCGGCAGGCTCGTCACCAGAAGGAGCGAGGACACCAGGAAGGGGCCCAGGCACTTGCCCCAGGCCGCCTGGAGCCCCGTCAGTGGCGTCATCAGGAGCATTTCCAGGGTCTGCTTCTCGCGCTCCAGCGTGAAGGCGCCGGCCGATAGTGCGGGCACGATCACACAGATCATCATGGCTTCCGCCACGATCAGACTGACGAAGAGCTGGTGCCCACGCGACGACACGATGCTCGACCGGCCATAGTAATGCAGGCCGTAGACCAGGGACCACGTGACGGCCAGAACAACCATCAAGCATCCCTGGAAGAGCAGGATCAGCAGGAACAGCCGGGGCCCCCGCATGCGCGACCGGAGCTCGCGTATAAGCAGAGGGTTGTGGATGGGGTTGAGCTCGAACCAAAGACGCCGTATCGCGTTCATGCACCCTACGTCTCTCCGCTAGGCCACGGCGCCCCGGGTCACTCGCATGAAGATCTCCTCGAGGCTCGCCTCCTGCTCACCGAACCCGGTGACCTGGCACCCCCGTGACACCAGAGCGGGCAGGATGCCCGCGAAGCCCCCGTCCTCGCCCTCGAACTCGAACCGGACCTCGTTGGGCTCGCTCTCGATGTTACGGACGCCAGGCACCTGCTGCAGTACCTCGACCACCGGCGCCGTGTCCCCCGCCACCCGTACCGTGACTCTCTTGAACGGCTGCAGCTGGGCCGTGATGTCATCCACCGAGCCCGATACGACGAGGCGTCCCTGTTCGATGATGCCCACCTGTGTGACGAAATCGGCCAGCTCGGAGAGGATGTGGGAGGAGATGAAGATGGTCTTCCCCAGATTGCGCAGCTCCTTGAGGAGCTCCCGGATCTCGACCCGGGCCCGCGGGTCCAGGCCGCTGGCCGGTTCGTCCAGGAACAGCACCTTGGGATCGTGGACCAGGGTCTTCGCCAGACACAGCCGCTGCTTCATGCCCCGCGACAGCTCCTCGACGAAGGCCTCCTTCTTGATCGTCAGATCGGTCAGGGCCAGGACGTCGTCGATGATCTGCGGGCGGCGGTGGCGCTCGATCCGGTAGGCCGTGGCGAAGAAGTCCAGGTACTCCCAGACCTTGATGTCGTCGTAGACCCCGAAGAAGTCCGGCATATAGCCGATGACCTTGCGGACCTCCTCCTGTTCACGGATCACGCACTTGCCGTCAACCAGGGCCGTGCCGGCGTCCGGCCGGAGCAGCGTGACGAGCATCTTGATGGTTGTGGTCTTTCCAGCGCCGTTGGGGCCGATGAAGCCGAAGATCTCGCCCTCGCCGATGCTCAGCGACAGGTCGTTTACCGCGACCAGATCGCGGTAGACTTTGCGCAGGCCCTGGCACTCAACCATCGCCATCGGCGTCTCCCCATCTCCGCGTTGATGCGCGAATCGTTCGAGCTGGTTCTGTAGGACGACGTCCGGCTCCTCGGAGAGTCGCGCCATCCCGGCACTCATACGGATGGGCCCGAGTCACTCCGAGTTGGACCCGGAGCGACCAGACTACGCCCGAAGGGGCTCCCGGCGGACCAGGCCTCACATGGCGGCGGCCATTCGCGCCCGGAGGGCGCCGTCAGGATCCCCATCGGCATCTGCCACGACCCGGAGACGTCACCGCGAATGCGCTGGGGGCGGAATCCCGCGCATGCGGCACACGCATTCAGCGCTCCGGGCGCGCCGAGGGCGAGCCGTTCGGGGGCGCACCCGATGCCGTCGTGCCCGACCCGGACGTCCGGGTGCGCGACAGCGCCCGCGTGGTCACGCTCCAGCCCCGCGCTTGCCCCGTGGCGTCGGGCGAGCCTTGCGCGCCCGCCCCGGCCGCCCGGCCGGTCTGCGGCTATCCGATGGGTCCTCGGCGGGCAGCAAAGCGTGTTCCAGCACCTGTTCGATCCGCTCAACCGGAACGAACTCCATCCGAGCCTTGATCTCGTCCGGCACTTCGAGCAGGTCGGGCTCGTTGCGCTTGGGCAGCACCATGGTCCGGGCTCGGGCCCGGGCTGCCGCCAGTGCCTTCTCCTTGATGCCGCCAACAGGGAGCACCTTGCCTTGGAGGGTGATCTCCCCGGTCATCGCCAAATCATGCCGGACGGGCCGGTTGGTGAGCGCCGAGGCCATGGCGGTGGCGATGGTCGTACCGGCGGAGGGCCCGTCCTTGGGGACCTGCCCGGCCGGCACGTGCACGTGCAGGTCCTTGGTGTCGAAGCTCTCGACGGCAATGCCGAGCTCGGGGGCGAGGCGCTTCACGCATGTGAGCGCTGCCTGGGCCGATTCGCGCATGACCTCGCCCAGATGACCCGTCAGAGTCAGGTTGCCCTTGCCTGGCATGACCGCGCACTCGACGAACAGCACCTCGCCGCCCGTCGGCGTCCAGGCCAGTCCCGCTGCCACGCCGGGGGTGGTCGTGCGCTCGACGATGTCATCGAAGAACCGAGGTGGCCCCAGGTAATCGGGCAGACTGCTGGGGGTGATCGTGACGGCACCTTCGCATCCCTCGGCGATGCTTCGAGCGCGCTTCCGGCACAGCGTGGCGATCTCCCGTTCGAGGTTCCGGAGTCCTGCCTCGCGCGTATACTGCGTCACCACAGCGCTGAGCGTGGCCCGAGGGATCCGAAGCTGCTTCCGCGTCAGACCGTGCTCCGCAAGCTGCTTCCGCACCAGATACCGCTCGGCGATGGCCAGTTTCTCGCCGTGCGTGTAGCCTGGCAGCCGCAGAACCTCCATCCGGTCCAGCAGCGCCCGCGGAATGGTGTCCAGCACATTGGCTGTGGTAATGAACATGACCTGCGACAGGTCGAAGTCCACATCAAGATAGTGGTCACGGAAGGTGTTGTTCTGTTCGGGGTCGAGCACCTCGAGCAGAGCCGAGGAAGGATCGCCCCTGAAGTCAGTGCCGACCTTGTCAATCTCGTCGAGCATGAACACCGGGTTCCGCGTGCCCGCCTGAGCCAGGCCCTGGATGATGCGACCCGGGAGCGCCCCCACGTAGGTCCGCCGGTGCCCGCGGATCTCGGCTTCGTCCCGCATCCCACCCAGTGACATACGTACGAACTTGCGGCCCAGCGCGCGGGCGATGGATCGGCCCAGCGAGGTCTTGCCCACTCCCGGAGGGCCCACCAGGCACAGGATCGGGCCCTTCATGTCAGGCTTGAGCTGGAGAACGGCCAAATACTCGAGGATTCGATCCTTCACGCGCTCCAGGCCGTAGTGGTCCTCGTTGAGGATTGCCGCGGCCTGGGTCACGTCCAGCACATCCACCGTGCTCTTGGACCAGGGGACCTGGACGAGCCAGTCGAGATAGGTCCGCGAGACGGTGTACTCGGCCGATGCGCTCGGGATGCGCCCCAGCCGGCGGAGCTCCTTCTCGGCCTGCTCCCGGGCCGCCGGCGGCATCTCGGCTTGCTCGATCGCCTCCCGGAGCTCCCGGATCGCCGCCTCCTGGTCGTCCTCGTCACCCAGCTCCTTGCGAATGGCCTCCAGCTGCTGCCGGAGAAAGTACTCCCGCTGAGCTCTCTCCATCTCGCCGCGGGCGTCGGTCTGGATCTTCTGCCCCAGCTCCAGAACCTGCAGTTCGCCCACGATCAGGCTGTGGAGCCGGCTGAGCCTCTGCTTCACATCCAGAGCCTCGAGGATCTCCTGGCGCTGGGACTGGTCGAGGTGGACATTCGAGACGATGAAGTCAGCCAGCTTGCCCGGTTCCGGGATGTTCGCCGCTTGAACCGCGGCCTCGTCGGGGATATCGGACGACAACTCGACGATGGTGCGGAACGTCTCCCGGACCGTGCGGACCAAGGCGTCCACTTCGACGTCGCTCGCTTCGATCGGCTCCAGCGTGCGTACCTCGGCCATGATGAAGGGGTCGGTCTGCACGATCCGCTCGATGCGCATCCGAGAGATGCCCTGGATGATGGCCCTGCGTGTCCCGTCGGGCACCTTCAGCATCTTCAGGATCTGCGCGGTGCAGCCGAACTCGTAAAGATCCTGCGGCTGGGGCGTCTCTTCGCCCGGGTCGCGGCGGGTGGCCACCACGCCAATCTGCTTCACGCGCACGAGCGTCTCGTCCATGGCGGCCGCATCCGACTCGCGCGACACGATCAGTGGCGCGATCATGTGGGGAAACAGCACGACCTGGTCGGCCACCAGAATGGGCATGACCTTGACGCCGGGCTCGGCCTCTGGCTCGGCCGGATCCGGCTTGGGTTCGTCGCTGACAGCAACCCCGTGGCGATCCGGGGCGCCTGCGGCGTCCTCATCGGGCATCTCAGTACCGTCCTCCTGGGCAGGTTGCTGACCCGGCGGCGCGAGGCCATATCCGGCCGGGCCGGGTGGCCGCGATCGCGTTGCCCGCCGGGTACCTAGCCGATCTTGACGCTATAGGGCGCGGGGCGGCCGGTCTCCTTCTGAAGCACGACGTCCAGGTAGCCGTCACTGAGGTGAGCGCGAATGGTCTGCCGATCCACGCGCGCGGGCAAGCGAATCGTGCGCTCGAACCGGCCGCAGTCGATCTCGCGATGGTGGACGCACTGGACTACGTCGTTTGCCAGCCCCGAAGGGTCGGGGCGTTGCCCCGCAATCGAGAGGACATCCTTGTCGATAGTCACTTCCAGATCAGCCACGGTCACCCCGGCCAGCTCGACCTTGACGATGATCTCCCTCTCCGTCTCGTACACGTCCACCGGAGGGACCCAGACCATGTCCCGAACGAAGAGGACATGACCGGCCGAGCGCAGCAGCTCATCAAAAGGCGACGACCGCCTCGGGCGGGCCGGGATCAGGTCTTCGTCGGGGCTCCTGCGCGGCAGTGCGAACATGCCGGCCACCTCCCTGTATCGACAGCCTATTCCGCTGCCGGCCGTATCGCCTCGCGCATGGCTGCCAGGCACTCGTCCACATAGGGCACCGGGTCATCCGGGTGCTCCTCGTACTCGAGCGCGAGGATTCCCTCATAGTGGAGCGTTCCCAGGACGTCGAACATGGCACGCACGTCCAGCTCGCCCTTCCCCACCTCGGTGAAGGACCGCTCGGCCGTCATGTCCTTGACATGCACCGCATAGACGCGCTCACCAAACGTCTGGATGGCCTCAATGGGATCCTCTCCCGACGCGATGTACCAACCCGTGTCGACACAGGCCCCGATTCGCTCGTGGTGGCCCTCCATGGCCTTGGTCACGTCCGTGATCTTGTCAAAGGGGTTCCCCGGGCCGTGGTTGTGGATGGCGATCCGCACATCGAACTCCTCGAGGAGCTCGTCGAGCACCTTCAGCCCCGCCGGTGTCGGTGCCGCCGTCAGCGTGGGAATCCCCATGGCTTGGGCGAACTCGAGTAGCTTCCGTGCGCCGTCCTTGTCCTGGTCGAACCCAAACACCCCGGCGGCCAGCCACTCGACCTCGACGGCCTTGAGCTCATCCTTGAGCTTCTCCTGCTCCTCCGGGTCGTCGGTCACCGGGAAATGGCCCGCGAAGGACTCCATGTAGTGCAGACCGAGCCGCTGCATGGCCGACAGGGTCGCTGCTCGGTCCAGGTTGCGGAATGAGTAGGTCTGGAGACCGACCTTGAACGGCCCGTAGGGCCCCTCGTCTTCCGCGCGGACTGGCTTCGACGCCCAGCGCAGTAACGGCAGGCCGGCCGAGGCAGCGGCAGCGCCTCGTTTCAGAAATGCACGGCGCGATAGGCCGGGATCCGTATTTCGACTCATGGAGTGACTGCCTCTCGGGGTCTCGGTGATGGAGCGCCGCGCGGCGCCAGGACATTCTACTACAATAGGGCGTCCCAGGCGGAGGCAGCTCGCACTCTCCCTTGGAGGGATGGCGGCCATGCGTGTTCTCGTCACGGGTGCGAGTGGCTTCATTGGCCGGCACTTGGTGCAGGCACTGCGTGAGGCCGGGCACGACGCCGTGCCGCTGGTCCGCAAGACCCTGGCCCACGGCGGTCCGGGATGGGATCCTTCTCGTGGCCTGGTGGATGACACGGCGCTCGAGCGCATGGAAGCGGTGGTCCACCTGGCGGGCGAGCCGGTATCGGGGCGGTGGACGCGCCAGAAGATGACCGCCATCCGCGAGAGCCGGGTTCGCGGCACCCGCGCTCTGGTCGATGCCATCGGCCGCTCTCAGGCGCCGCCGGGGCTCCTCGTCTGTGCCAGTGCCGTGGGCTACTACGGCGACCGCGGAGAGGAGTCACTCCCCGAATCCGCCGAGGCGGGCTCGGGCTTTCTGGCCGACGTCTGTCGCCAGTGGGAGGCCGAGGCCGAACGCGCTGCCTCGCTTGGACTCCGCGTCGTGCGGTTGCGCCTGGGTCTGGTGCTCGGTTCGGGCGGAGGAGTCCTTGGGGCCATGGTCCCGCCCTTCGCCAGGGGGCTCGGAGGCCCGATAGGCTCGGGGCGTCAGTGGTGGCCCTGGGTGCACGTGGACGACGTGATCGCTCTCGCCTGCTACGCACTGGAGAACCCAGTCCTGTGCGGCGCCGTGAACGCAACGTCGCCTGAGCCCGTCCGACAGCGGGATTTCGCCCGCGCCCTCGGCCGCACCCTCGCAAGACCTGCCCGGTTGCCGGCGCCTTCCGCGGCGCTCCGCCTCATGCTGGGTGGCTTCGGCTCCGAACTCCTGGCCAGCCGACGTGCGGTGCCCGAGGCCGCGGTTCGGTCGGGCTTCGCCTTCGCCCACACCGACCTCGAGCGCGCGCTCACGGAAGTTCTCGCACGGCCCCGGGCCTAATCGAAGCGCACCTGGGCCTTGATGGACACGCCGGCACGCATGGAGTCCATGCACGCGCCAAAGTCAGCGAGCGCGAAGGTGTGAGAGATGATCGGTGTCAGATCGACGCGTCCCGCGGCGATGAGGCGCAGCGCGCGGGCGCTGGTGAAGGGGTTGGTGAATGACGTGCGCACGGTGAGCTCGCGCATGAAGAGGTCGTAGGGCTCGACGGCCACGCTCAGGTCAGCGTCGCAGACGCTGAACCACATGACCGTGCCGCCCTTGCGGGCGACTCGCAACGCCTCGGTGACGCTGGCCCGGGTGCCAGCGGCCTCGATGACCACATCGGCCCCGACGCCCGTCATGCCCATCACCGAGTCCACGAGACTCTCGTGCTCGGGATCGATCGCGTGGGTGGCACCGAGTGCCAGCGCCAGCTCGCGCTTCTGAGGCAGCGGGTCGCTGACCGTGACCGTGCTGGCACCCGCCGCGCGGACCAGTTGGGCCAGGATCTGACCAATGCCTCCTGCGCCAATGATGACCACGTGGTCGCCGGCCCGGACGCCTGCCAGGTCCACTCCATGGAGGCAGCACGCGACCGGCTCGACCATGGCGCCGTGCTCGAAGGGAACGCCGTCGGGCAGCCGCAGCACGTTCTTCTCCACCACGGCCGAGTACTCGGCGAATCCGCCGGGCCGCTTGACACCGTAGCCGAACCAGTTCTCGCAGAACTGAGGGTAGGCGATCTGGCAGTAGCGGCACCCGCCGCAATAGTAGTTGGGGTCGATGGCTACCGCGTCGCCGGGCCGGAACTCACGCACGGCCGCGCCGACTTCCACCACGCGGCCGGAGTACTCGTGCCCGGGGATCAGCGGGTAGTCGGGCCGGAACTCGCCCTGCAGGAGATGCAGATCGGTACCGCACAGCCCACAGGCCCGGACCGCGATGACCACTTCATCGGGTTGTGGCGCAGGATCGGCCACGTGCTCGATCGACCAACGGCCGGCCTCGTGGAAGACGACAGCGCGCACAGCCTAGTTGTTCCCGGAGTCCGGATTGGCGCGGCTAGCGTAGTTGAGCTTGAGGTTCATAATAAGCGTTCTCAACTCCCGCTGCTGCTCCGGAGACAGCTTCGGCTCGAGCTTGCCCAGGATGAAGTCCAACGTGTCGATGGCAACCTGCGCTTCGGCCAAGTCCACGTCCAGTTCACCCGTCGCCGGGTGGGCCCGCAGCCCGATCTTGATCCAGGCAAGTTCCGCCAAGAGGGGGATGGGCGACGCAATCACGTCGTAGACGCTCCGGGGGAACAGCGCCTCGAGGGTCTGGGCGTCGAGCTTGGGCTCCTCCGCGCCCGACTCAGCCGCCCCATCGGGCGCGACACCCGCATCCGGCGGCGCTGCGGGGGGCTCTTCCGAAGCGGGAGGCGGCGGGGGAGCCTTCTTCGACCGCCCCTTGCTGGTCCGGCGATCGATCACCTCGACCTCTTCTTCTTCCTTTTCCTTGGGTTCGCGAGCCTTGTCGGCACCATCAGCCATGGGAGTCTCACCCCGTAGCACTGCGGCGTGGATTGACGACCGTGGCGGGGAAGTCTGCTACCGGATTCTAGCATTGCCGATTCCAGAGGGTCAAGGAAGGCTGCGCCAGGGCTTCCACAAGACGCCGGGAGGCACCCGTTCCCGTCCGCCGAATCCTGTGTCGGTTGTGGTGCAGCAGAAGAGCACGATACACAGGGGTGGAGCAGCTCGATGCCACGCAAGGCCGTGCGTGCCTCCGGTACGCCGCGAGAACCCCGCAGCCGGCCGGATGCCGGCGAACGCGAGCCGGAGGATCTGGCCCGATGCTTGCTGCAGTGCTGCCGGCAGTTAGCCGCCTCCCGCGCGTGGCCGCCGGTGGCCGATCGGCCGCTGGAGCGCGTCGCCCGGGCCCTGGGGGCCGATGCCAGTGCGGTGTACGGCGTCAGCGACGAGGCCGGCGACGGTCGGTCAGCGGTGCTCGACTCGCAGTGGGGTGGCGACCAGGGCACGCCGATCGCTTGGCCACAGCAGTTGCCGCTTCCCGTGGACTCGGACCAGCGGCGCGGTATCCTGGGGCGCGTCGTCACGGGCTCCTCCGCCTGGGGCGACCTCGCCGAGCTAGACGAGCCCGAGCGGTCGGCATGGGCGACACTCGGTTCGGGTGCCGTTCTGGCCGTCCCGTTTGAGGTCCGCGATCGGTTTGGTGGGTTCTTCGCGGTGTTCTCCCGCCAGGCCGGACGCGTCTGGCCGGAACACGACATCCTGCTGCTGGAGCTGGCGGCTCTGGCATCGCAAGAGATCTTCGCTCGCCGGACTCTGGCTGAGACGGTCCGCTCGACCGAGGAGCTCTACCGATCGATAGCGGGCGCCGTCGCGGACGCGGCCCACGTCGTCGACCGGCGTCTGAGGATCGTCAGCGTCGGCGCCGGTTCGGCCGAGTGGGTGCGATCGGTGGGCGCGGACCTCGGCGACCCGGTGGGCCGCCACCTCACCGAGGTGTTCCCCTTCCTGCCCCGGTGGGTGCTCGACGAGTATCAGCGTGTGTTCGACTCGGGCGAGACGCTCTTCACCGAAGACCTGACGACCGTGGGCACGCGCGAGGTCTACACGGACACGTGGAAGATCCCCGTCCTCGAGCATGGCAAGGTGACGCGAGTGGTGACACTCATACGCGACACCACGGCCCAGCACATGGCTGAGGAGGAACAGCGGCAACTGGAGGCACGCATCCGCCACGCGCAACGTCTCGAGAGCCTCGAGGTGCTGGCCGGTGGCGTGGCCCATGACTTCAGCAACATCCTCCAGGTGATCATCGGCAACCTGGCTCTGGCCAAGGCGACCACGTCCGATCTGACCGTCCTGGGGTACCTCCAGCAGATCGAGACAGCGGCGCTGCGAGCCTCAGAGCTCTCGAACCAGATGCTGGCCTATTCCGGCAGGGGCCAGGCCGAGATGCAGCCGGTGGACCTGGCGGCGCTGGTCAATGACATGGCCCAACTGCTGGCCGCGTCGGTCTCACGCAAGGCCCAGCTCCGCTGCGAAATGGGCAACTCGCTCCCTCCTGTTCGAGGTGATGCCACGCAGCTTCGCCAGGTCGTCCTTAACCTCATCACCAACGCCGCGGAAGCGCTCGAAGGTGGCGAGGGTTGCATCACCGTGCGCGCTCGCGCCGTGGAGCGCGGGAGCCCCTGTCTTCGCGGCGCTTACCTGAGTGAGGATGTTCCCGCCGGCGCTCTGGTGTGCCTCGAGGTCAGCGACACCGGCCGCGGTATGGATCGAGCGACGAGGGAAAGGATCTTTGACCCGTTCTTCTCAACCAAACCCACGGGCCGCGGCCTGGGTCTCGCCGTGGTCTTCGGAGTGGTTCGCGGCCACCGGGGTGCCATCAAGGTCGAGAGCCGCCTTCGGCGCGGCACGACCTTCCATGTGATGTTCCCGTGCGACGGCGCCGTGGAGCCGCCGGCCCCTCGGACCGTCGAGCCTGCCTCCGCGGCGGACGAGTGGACCGGTTCGGGCACGATCCTGGTGGTCGACGACGAAGAGGGTGTGCGCAAGCTGGTGAAAGCCCTTCTCGAACTCCGGGGCTTCGAGGTGCTGCTCGCGGGCGACGGCCGGGCGGCCGTCGAGGTCTTCAATGACCGGGCCAGCGACATCCGCTTGGTGCTCCTCGACATGCGCATGCCGCGCATGAGCGGCGAGGAGGCGCTGGACGCTATCCGCCAGCGGCGCCCCGATGTGCCGATCATTGTCGCGAGCGGTTACTCCGAGCAAGATGCGACCCGGCATCTGGACGGGCTTGGGCGGGCATGGTTCATCCGCAAACCATTCCGCTTGGCCGATCTCGAGACACTGATCAAAGAGGCGCTCGCCGCAGCCGAATCCTAGCACGAGCCGCACTGGTCGACGACGACTTCGGTCCTGTGGCGTCCGTCAGAGGACAGGCTATCGGCTTGAGCTGCCGCCAGGCGCGCACTAGCCAACAGGAATGCCGCCTTCTGTTCGGCCGACATCCCCGCCATACGCCTGCGGAGCTCCTCGCAGACGGCATTCACGTTCGGGAGCAGATCGATAGGAGTTGATGCCAAGACAACCTCCGGCGCCCGGGCCCTCCCGAGCTTCGCTTCGCGTCGGGACGCTTCTACCGGCTTCCGGGGTGTACATACCCCAATCGACCCAATACGAACCAGGGCGTCGGCGCCGGCCTCGCGAGCCCGTGTGCATGGGGAGGGCCGACTACCGCCGTCGCCGCTGCAGGATCCCTCCGTCTCGGCTGCGAACCCCTGGCTCTGCGCGGATGAAGCCGCCGGATGGCCACGGCCAGGAGGCATCGATGTGAGACCGCTCGAGGGCAAGATCGCGCTCGTCACCGGCGCGGGACGCGGGATCGGCGCGGCCGTGGCCAGTGCCCTGGCGGAGGCTGGGGCCACCGTGGTGGTCACATCTCGCACCCCGATGGAGCTGGCCACCGTCGTCGATGCGATCCGATCCGGCGGCGGATGCGCCCTGGCCATCGAGGGCGATATCACTGACGAGGCATTCCAGGATCGTCTGTTCGCCGAGATCGACCGGATCTTCAGCCGGCTGGACATCCTGGTCAACAATGCAGGCATCGCACCCTTTGGCCCGGTCGAGGAACTGCCAGCCTCCGACCTGCGACGGTGCCTGGAGCTGAACGTGGTCGCCGCCTATGGCTGCATGCAGCGCGCGATCCGCCTCATGCGCGACAACGGCGCCGTGGGGAAGATCATCAACATTGGTTCGGTCAGGTCGCACTGGACCGAGGCCGGTGATGCGGGTGCCTACAACGCCAGCAAGGAGGGCCTCCGGGCCATGACCCAGTCCGTCGCGCGCCAGCTCCACGGAACGGGGGTTCGCATCGCCGTCGGCATGGTCAACCCCGGCGTGGTCGACACCTCGCTGACCAATCCCTCGGGCACTCCCAAGCCCGACTGGCTGAAGCCCGAGACCGTGGCCCGAGCCGTACTCCACGCCGTGACCGCCCCACCCGATGTGAATGTGTTCGACACCACCCTGTTCAACGTGTCACAGAGTCCGTGGTAGGTGATGGCCCCAAAGGAGGATCGTCCATGCCCCGCAAGCCCGCCCAAGACCCCTTCCTCGCCCATGCCCTTCGGATGAAGAGGCAGCTCGTGCAGTGGCGACGCCAGATCCATCAGCACCCGGAGCTGGCCTATGGCGAGACCCAAACGGCGGCGCTGGTATCGGGGCACCTGCGGTCACTCGGGATCCACGTCCGCGCGGGCGTCGGCGGAACCGGCGTGGTAGGCCTCATTCGTGGCCCGCGGCTCGCGCCCACGGTCCTGCTCCGGGCCGACATGGATGCGTTGCCCATCCAAGAGGCCGCCGATGTGCCCTACCGGTCGAAGGTCGCCGGTGTCATGCACGCTTGCGGGCACGACATGCACACGGCCATGCTGATGGGCGTGGCCTCGCTGCTGGCGGCCCGTGCCGGCGAGCTTGCGGGAAGTGTGAAACTGTGCTTCCAGCCGGCCGAGGAGTCCGGGGCGGGAGCCCTGGCAATGATCCGCGATGGAGTGCTCGCCGACCCGCCCATTGATGCCGCCGTCGCACTGCACGTGCACTCCCGCCTGCCCGAAGGGGTCGTCGGCCTCCTGACGGGCCCAGTGACCGCCTTTGCTGACAGCCTGAGGATCATCGTGCGCGGCCGGAGTGCCCACGCCGCGGCGCCTCACGAAGGCATCGACACCATCGTCGTGGCCGCGCATCTCATCACCTCGCTCCAAAGCCTGGTGGCACGCGAGATCGATCCCATGCGGCAGCGCGTCGTCTCGCTCGGGATGATCGGGGGCGGCACCGCACCCAACGTCGTGGCCGAATCGGTCACGATCGACGGCACGATCCGGTCCTTCGAGGAGCCGGTCCGCCGGCGGCTATTCGCGCGGGTTCGCCGGCATGCCAAGGCCGTGGCCCAATCCATGGGCGCCACGGCGGAGGTGGAGTTGAGCGAGGGCTACCCGCCACAGGTGAACGATGCGCGGCTGGTCGACCTTCTCGCCGGCTGCGCGGGTTCGATGCTCGGCGCGAAGGCCATCAGGCGCATGGACGACCCCTCGCTGGGTGGCGAGGACTTCGCCTTCTACGGCCGTGAGGCCCGGGTGCCGAGCATCATGTTCCGGCTGGGTATCACGCCCCGCGGGGAGAAGAATCCCGCGCCGGGCCACAGCCCGCTGTTTCGCATGGACGACGAGGCCGTGGCACCCGTCGGGACGGCCGTACTGGCACGGTACGCGACCGAGTTGCTGGCAGACCTGGCGAGGCACGCATAGACAGGCGGAGAACGCCCTACTCCGGCAGCTCCTGCCCCTTGGTCTCCGGCGCGAGGACGGCCAGGACGATGCCCACAACGTAGATCAGCGACATCAGCATGGCAGCGTTGGGGATCGATCCCAGAGCCGCCGAGAGCTTGCCGGTGCCGATAAGCACTCCGGCGGCAGAGACCACCCGGCCGACATTGAAGCAGAAGCCTTCGCCCGTGGCACGTAGCCGTGTGGGAAAGAGCTCGGGCAGATAGAGGGGCAGCCATCCGAACATGGCCACCTGCGCCATCTGCACCACCACGGTGAGCACCAACATGCGCGTGCCATACTCGGTGCACGTCAGGTAGAGCAGGGAGACGAGCCCCAGACTCGCAGCGGACTGCAGAGCGAACGAGAGCCGACGGCCCAGCCACTCGGCCGAGAGGCCGCCGAGGAAACCCCCGATGATGGCGCCGACCGCCATGGCCATGGTGACCGCCGCGATGGGGCCGCTTGGGCTTCCCGGCTTCACCAGCTCGGTCACCCAGAGCTGGAGCCAGGACTGCACCGTCCCCCACAGGCCGAGAACGGCCACCGCCCCGAGCCCCATACCGATCAGCGTGCGTCTGCGGAACTCCGGCGAGAAGAGGTCAACGAACCGCGAGGTCTCGCCGCGCTGCCGCGACCGGACGAAGAGCTCCGGCTCCTTTACGTAGAGCCGGATGAGGAGTGTCAGCATGGCGGGCACGAAGCCAATCATCAGCACCGGCCGCCAGGTCCAGCCGAGATTGGCCTGGAGGAACCCGACGCCGGAGGCAGCGAGGAACCCGAAGTTCGCGGCCGCGCCCAAGAGGCCCGCCAGCAGGGGCCGGGAAACCGAGGGCCAGGACTCCATCACCAGCGCCACGCCGAGGCCCCACTCGCCCCCGAGACCCATGGCGCCGAGAAAGCGGCAGGCCGCGAGCTGCTGCCAGCTCTGCGAGAGCCCGCTCAAGCCCGTGAAGACCGCGTACATGAGCACGGTGATGATCATCGTCTTCACACGGCCGATCCTGTCGCCCAGACGGCCGAACAGGATTCCTCCGGCCGCCATGCCGGCCAGGAACAAGGCGACCATGATACCCATGAGCGGGCCGGTGATCTTCGGGTCCGTGGTGCCCATCAGGTCCTTCAGCGCGGGAGGAACGGCGATGGAGTACAAGCCCATCTCCAGGCCGTCGAACATCCACCCGGAGAAAGCGGCGATCAGGGCCATCCACATGCTCAACGTGGTCACGCGGCGGGACGTATCGGGCTGCGGGGTCGTTCCCGACTCTGCCATACCGCCCTCCCTGGGGCGCGGACTTGGGGCGTGGCGCCCGGGGTCTATTCGCACGGGCGCCACCTTGCCCTTTTCCACACACCACAAGGCCACCGCGCCTACGCGGGCGAAGGGGCGCAGTGCGTTCCCGTGGGCGAGTGGATGCTCAGGAGGTGTCGTCGGTGAGACACTGGCTGTCCCTGTTTGCGGTACCGGTGGCCCTGGCCGTGGGGGCCCCTGGAGTCCGGGCCGCCTACGTGCCCAGCTACACGGTGTTCCACGCCCACCAGGAGATCGTGGTCGACGGCGTGCCAGACGAAACGGACTGGGCCATGGCTCCGGCGTTGACGGAGTTCGTCGCGCCACGCCGGACCGCCAGCCAGCCGCTGCCCCCCGCCACGACATTCCGCGCGCTCTGGACGGACGATACGCTGTACCTGAGCTTCGTCTGCACCGATGAGTACATCACCACAGGACCCGGGCCTGGTGCCCCGGTGGCTCGCGAGGCCGACTGGGTCGAGTGGATGTGGATCACCCAACCGGGGGCGGGCGGCCGGGCCCTGGCCGTGAACCCCACCGGTCAGGTTGAGCTGCGCAGGCTGATGCAGCAGAACCCGGGGCCGGGCGGGTGGCGGCTGCCGGGCCTTCGCAGCCAGGCGACCGTCATCGGAACCGTCGATGATGTCACCGACGTCGACCAGCAGTGGTCGTGCGAGATCGCGGTGCCACTCTCCGCCCTGGCGACCGACCTCGGCCGGGCCGAAACCAAGGTCCCTCAGCCGGACACGTCGTGGCAGGTAGAGATCCGGCGGTACGGCGGGCCACCGGGCTGTGCCCTCATTCAGTGGGCGGGCGAGTGCGGCGTCACGGCCGCCAGGGCGCCCGCGACGCCGGGCCGGTTCCTCTTCTCGTCCCGGTCCGTGCGCGCGAGCCGCTGGACGCCGCCCGAGTACACCGTCAGGCGCGCACGGGGTCCGATCGAGATCGACGGCGCCATCGACGATCCCCCGTGGCGTGACGCCGCCGTGGCCGGGCCGTTGGTGTTCCCCTGGTGGGACCGCCGCAACGGCGAGCAGGACACGACTGAGGTCCGCGCCCTGTGGGATGACGAGAACCTTTACGTCGCCTGGTCGTGCCGCGATCCCTACATCTCAGCCAAGTACACGAAGCGAGATGCCAACACATGGGAGGATGACTGCGTCGAGGTCTTCATCGCCCCGAATCCGGAGCACGTCGCGAGCTACTACGGCTTCGAGATCAACTGCCGCGCCGTGTGGCTCGACTACCTCTACTCACCCCGGGCCGATGTCACCACCGGCTTCCCCTGGAACGCCCACGGCGTGGTGGTGAGGAGCCGCATCGATGGCACCCTCAACGATGACACCGACATTGACCGCGGCTGGGTGGTAGAGGCGTCGATCCCACTGGCCAACTTCGCCGCCGTGTCCGGAAGACTCCGTCCCGCCGTGGGTGACGTCTTGCGCGCGAACTTCAACCGGTGTGGTGGGCGCACGAAGGAGCAGTTCAGCCAGTGGTCGCCAGGCGATACGCCGACCCCGAACTTTCACCGGCCAACGCGCTTCGGGCGGCTGGTGTTCGG
>Ga0116184_10002154_pt1 | contig 17625 bp, 10 predicted proteins | sample AD_JPNNA5_MetaG_FD_89886 | JGI IMG/M metagenome (GOLD analysis project Ga0116184, IMG submission 89886) | Active sludge microbial communities of municipal wastewater-treating anaerobic digesters from Japan - AD_JPNNA5_MetaG | ecosystem: Engineered > Bioreactor > Anaerobic > Digestate | place... | reverse complement strand
GGCGGCGAGGCCACCGACTGGCTGCTGATACTGGAGGCTGGCGAGCCCACCGGCGGCCGCCAACGAGAGGTCCGGCTCGAGAACGAGTCCGCGGCATGGCGACTCGGGCTCGCCGACAATGGCATCGCCACAACGACGCTGGTGAACCATCTCACCGGCAGCACGTTCGTATTCGCCGCCGCCCACGAGCTGGCACTGACGCTGTCCTCCGCGATCGACGGCGTGGCGGAGCCCCTCGGCTTCGTCGATGACTTCCGCGTCGTCGACGCGGCTCAACCCACTCCCGACAGCGCCGAAGTCCGCGTCCGGAGCCCGAGCACCGCGCTCGAGGCCGCGCTGCACTACCGGCTCGACGGGCCAACTCGCCGGAAATGGGCCACGGTGCGGAACACGGGCGACCAGCCCCTCCTGCTGCTCGACGTCCGGCTCGACGACCTCGCCACGGGCGCGAGAGTCTCGGGCGGCGGCAGGGGCTGGCCGCTCTTCATAGCCGATCAAGCCTTCGCCGTCATCGAGCATCCGTCGGGCGAGAACCTGGCGGCCGGCGGGCGTGTCACCCTCACTCACTACCCCGGCAAGCTCCTCGCTCCAGGCGAGGCCTGCGAGACGCGCGTGGCCCTCATCAGCATGGCCGGTGCGAACCAGGCCGAAGCCCACTTCGTCGACTACCTGGATGCCCACGCCGTGCGGAAGCCGCGTGTCGTCTCGGTCTACACGCCCTTCGGCATCAACAACCAGTGGGGGCCGTGCCCGACGCTGACCGACGAGGAGACCCTCGACGTGCTCGGCGTCCTCGAACGCTGGCGCCAGCGCGGCGCGCGGTTCGACTACTTCACGCTGGATACCGGCTGGCCGGATCCGAGCTCCGACATGACCCGCTTCCGCCCGTGGGCCTATCCTGACGGCCCCGGAGCCATCGTTGAGCGGGTGCACCAGCTCGGGATGGAGTTCGGCCTTTGGTTCGCGACAAGCTGGGCCGCCGAGTCCTGCTGGGCCAACCGCGCCGCCTGGGGCCCACAGACCCAGCCCACGATGCGCTACAGGAACGGCGCGCCGGACAAGGCCGGCTTCGGGCACGTGTTCTGCTACGGCAGCGAGGCCTACTCGCAGCTTGTGCGCGACGCGGTGCTGCACCATGTCCGCGAGAACGGCGTACGCTTCGTGAAGTTCGATGGCGGCAGCTACGCCTGTGATGACACGACTCACGGGCACCTGCCGGGGAAGTACGCCACCGAGCGCATGTACGACTCCCTCATCGACCTCGCCGACGCGGTCCGCGCGGAAGCGCCCGAGACCTTCGTGATGTGGTATTGGGGCCTCGGCTCACCTCTCTGGGTGCTCTACGGCGACACCGTGTTCGAGTCCGGCCTGTTCATGGAAGGCTCCGGCACCAGCTCGACACCCACGCTCTACTACCGTGACTCGGTTACGCTGGCCCAGGACCAGAACGCCCACCACGCCCGGCTCATCCCGCCGCGCTGCAAGGACAGCCTCGGGGTCTGGCTCGCCGACACCCGTTGGGGCAACTACATGGGCAGGGAGCGCTGGCGCGAGGCGCTGGTCATGGACCTGGGCCGCGGCAGCCTGCTGTTCCCCAACATCTGGGGCGACGTCTACCTGCTCGACGATGCCGACATTGACTTCCTCGCCTGGATCAGCAGGCTTGCGAAGGAAGACGAGCAGGCCTTCCTGCATCGGCGCGCGATCGGCGGCGACCCGGCCCGGAACGAGCCCTACGGCTATGCGGACTTCGCCCATGACCACGGCTACCTGTTCGTGAACAACGCCCACTTCGCCGCGCGGCCGATCCACCTGGAGCTGGGCGAGCCGCTTGGCCTGCGAGCGGCCCCTGGCGCGCCGATCCGCATCACCAGCCTCTTCCCCGACCGCGCGCGGGTCCTGTTCCCCGACGGCGCTCAGCCCCGTGCAGGCCAGACGCTCGACCTCTGGCTGCGGCCGTTCGAGGTGCTCATGCTTGAGGTGGATGCCGGCCTGCCGGAGACGGGCGACCTGCCGGCCCGTCTCACCACGGCGGCGCAGACGGAGGGCTTCGGCGAGCCCCTGGTGCTGGAGCCCCTCGAGGAGGGTGGGGCACCCGTCGAGTTCACCGATGCGGAGCGCTTCCGCGCCCAGGGGTTCGAGCAGCGGACGGTGGCGCTGCGCACGACGCTCCCCGACCTCACCGGCCCCCAGCCGATCCTGGCCGTGCCGATCCGCTTGCGGCGGGACGGTGTCGAGTGGCGGCACTCGCCCTGTGTGGCCGAGGTCGTCCAGGTGACCGCGCAAATCGGCGGCCAACAGCTCCAGCTCATGCCCGTGCCCGACGCGCGGCAGTTCGGTAACACGCAGAAGGCCGGCTGCTCGTGGGTGGTCTACAAGAGCCGCCTGAGCCGCGAGTGGTCGGGGCAAGAGCTTCGGCTCACCGTGAGCGCCTGGCTCCCGCCCGATGTCGCCGCCGAGCCGGAGGCCTGGCTCGTAAAGCGCTGGTGGCAGGAGTCGACGCGCCCGGTGCCCGAGGGCTACTTCACCGACGCGCCATCGTGAGCCGCCGGAGGGGCCGGGGCGCCCATCGCGGGATCAGCCCTGCTTCCGGGCCCTGAGAGCGGCCTGGAGGTCGGCCAGGAACCGGCCGAGTGACCTGTCCAAGTGCGCTGCCCGGTTCAGGTCCATCGCCGCCACCAACTGATCGGCGTGCTCGAGCCCGCCCAGCACGGGCTCGACGCCGGCGGCCCGCACGGCCTCTCGGAGCAGGGCCTTGTAGCGGGCCTTCTCACACTTCTGGTCAGGTGGCTGGCACCCGTGCCCGAGAACTTTCCGAAACGCCTGCCCGTCCAGAAGAAGCCATCGCTCCACGTGAGGGTCCGGCACGGCCAGAACGCACGACAGCGGCGCACTGGACACGTGTGCGAGCACCTCGTCCCGCCTCCGCGCGTACCCGTGGCAGTTGGCATCCAGCCCCACGACGAGCACATCGACGGGGCGTGCCACCCCGCGCTTGACGTCTTCTTGGTAGTCCGACAGGGATGCCAGAGCTCGGCCTCTTCCCCCGCGAGCGCTCCGAATGGCGACTGCGGCCGCCACTCCCATGTCGCGCGCCACGCGGCGAACCAGAGCGCCAAGCACCACCTCATGACCGAGGTCCTCGCAGAACAACGCGATATCAGTCATCGAAGTCGCCCCGGAGGATCCGGTCGCAAACGGATGTCGGCGAGGCCGCCTCGTCGTCGAGCGCTGACGTCACGGCCGAGGCCCTGAATAGTCCACCGTAGGCCAACGGCTCGACGGTGGTCGCACCCGATCGCCTGGAGCACACGTAGAGTGAGGGCTCGGGGACCAGGTCAGGGAGAAGGGGCGAGTGGGTCGTTACGATGATCTGCGTCTCGCTCGAGGCTCGTGTCTCCAGAAGGCTGGCGACATGCCGGAGCCTCCTGGGATGGATGCCGTTCTCGGGTTCCTCGAAGCCGATCAGCGACGGCGGTTCCTGCGCTCCGCACAGAGCGAGTAACCCCAGCACGCGGAGCGTGCCCTCCGAGGCAAGGGTTGCCGGGATGGCTGCGTCACCCTCAAGCAGTGAGAGCTCGAGCTGGCCGAACCTATTGGGCTCGACGTGCAGGCCGGTAACCGTCGGCACGATGGCCGAGAGCGCCCTCTCAATCGCCTGGAACTGACCCGGGTGCAGGGCTCTCAAGGTGTTCAGAAACGAGGCCAGGTTCTCGCCCATGGGCCCAATATGGTGCACCTCGGCCACTGACGAAGGCGCCCGCATGCGCTCACGGGGCTCGAGGTAGAAGAAACGCCAGTTCTCCAGCTCGCGCCGTAGAGCGGCAACGTGGGGGTAGTGGGGCGCGTAGAGCGGAAGGGACACTACCGTGTGGTCCAGGTAGCGCTGGTGATAGGTTGGGTGGCCCCTGCCCTCGGCCCGGAGCCGGATCTCGTCCCCATCGGCACTGATAAACGGCTGCCGCTTCCTCGAGGGCTCGCCCGAGTCGCTCAGGGCGGCCAAGTTCTCGTCGGCGACCCGCAGACGACCGTCGGCCGGCGTGACCTCGATCGACACCCGGTAACGCAGCCGCCGCTCGCGAACTCCCCCCTGGGCTCCGCGACGCACACCGGGGCCATTGTCGCCGCGAGGCACTTGCCGCAGACCCTCGATCTCGGCATTCACACGCTCGACCGTGTGCGTGGAGAGCTGCAGGTCTGCCTCGATCGTCAGCCCGACCCGCTCGTGCCGAAGAAGGCCGGCGATTCCGTCTTTACCGTAGTGGAATGAGTGCAACGCATCCCCGCGGTGCGGCGGACCGAACGCCTCACCCAGAGTCGGCCGAGTGCCTACCCTGGACAGCAGCTGCAGAGCATCGAGCAGGTTGCTCTTGCCGGCCGCGTTGGGACCGAAGATGACCGTGAGGGGTCCGAGACACAGATCGAGGTGCTCAAGCGACTTGTACCCCCGCACACAGATCCGTGTGAGCATGGTCGTCCGCCTCCCGCCCTCGTGGCCACGGCTACCGCCTGGTATTGCGCGGCAAGGAGGCCAACTCCTTTTCCGGACGAGGCCCCCGCCTGCGCCAACGCATGGGAGCCACGAGGGGCTGGCCCCTCGTGCGGGGCTCTGGGGGCGGAGCCCCGGGGAAGTGCACGGGTGGGCAGCCGGGCCCCCAGAGGCGCCCCGCGCCCCCCTACCTTCCCGCCCGCCGCGCTTCTGCCTCGAGGCGCCGGACGGCTGCTTCGGCTGCTTGCTTGACCGCCTCGCCGCGGCTCGGGTGGAAGTGGATCATCTCGGACACGTCGTGGACCGTCGCGCCCGAAGCCATGGCCATGGCCATCTGATGGATCTCGATATCCTGACCCACCGCCGCGGCCCCGAGGATCCGGTGCGGCGCGCCGCGCTCCACGAGGATCTTCACGAAGCCTCGTGTGTCGCCGCTGCAGTTCGCCATGGAGTTGTAGCGGAACGGGGCCTTGCCGACAACGTAGTCCTCTCGGCTGAGGTCCGACTCGCGCGCGCCCACGCTCATGACCAGAGGGTCGGTGAAGATGGTGCTCGGCACCACACGGTAGTCGGCCCGGGCGTCTTGGCCCAGCGCGTTCCGCACCGCGACCTTCGCCTCGGCCTCGGCCACGTGGGCGAAACGCCACTTGGCGTCGAGCACATCGCCGATGGCATAGACACCCGGCACGCCGGTCTCCATCCGCTCGTTGACCACGAGACCGTTCCGCCGGCCGAAACGCACCCCGAGCTGCTCGAGGCCCACCCCTGACGACTCCGGCACCCGCCCGACGGTCACCAGGAGCAGATCGGTCGGCTGAAGCTCAACTTCCTCGAGGCTCGTACCCGTCCGCACATCGATGCCGCGCGCGGTGAAGTTTGCCGTCAACTCGGCCACCACATCGGCATCCTCCGTCATCAGTAGGTGCTCGCCGAGCTCGACGATGACCACGGGCACGCCATAGGTGTTGAGGATACCCGCGTACTCGCACCCGGTGTATCCGCCGCCAAGGACCACCGCCCGGGCGGGAAGTGCCTCCAGGAACGTCGCGCCATCGCTATCCATCTTCCGCCCGACCGCAGGCAGCCCGTCGGGCATGATGGGCACGGACCCGGTGGCCACCACGAGCCGTGGCGCCGCAATGATCTGCACGTCGTCGCCGGTCGTGACCCGCACTCGCGATGGCGTCTCGATGAAGCCCTGGCCGCGGATGAGGGTGATCTTCGGGTGTGTGAGCAACTTCAGGAGCTGCCCATGAAGCTCCCGGATCACCCGATAGCGGCGTTCGGTTGCCTTGTGGAACGGCTCACAGTGCCGCGAGGCCTCATACATGGTCTTGGCCGGGATGCATCCCCGGTGCAAGCACGTACCCCCGGGCTCGTCGCGTTCGATGAGGGCCACCCGCGCCCCAAGCCTTGCGGCCTCGAGGGCAGCCGAGTACCCGCCCGGGCCCGCACCCAACACCATGAGCTCATACTCCACCGGCTGTCCGATGGTTGCCGACACGCAAAGGCACCCCCTGGGGTCGAAGTGGCTGAGCTCACCGCGCGAGCCCCGCCTAGATCACCGATGCGTAGATGCGCTCCACGAGTTCCATCGTCTTCGCGGCGTCGGCGAGATCAGGCATCGGATGCCGACCCGACTTGATGCAGTCGACGAAATGCCGGTTCTCCGCGAAGTAGCCGTAGTAGTGCGCGAACTCAGTGCTTCCGGCCACTTCGGTGTTCACCAGCACCCGCGGCTCCTCGCTGTTGTCCGTGTAGATTCGGGCGTCGCCGTTGCCATCGACAAATGCACTGATGCCCGCGGCATGCAGCTCGAAGGTGTGCACGCGCTTACCCACCGACCAGTTGGTCTGCAGGACGCCCGTTGCCCCGGACTCGAACCGCATGACAGCATTGAAAGCACTCGCGAACGGCAAGTGGTACGAGGCCACCACACTGGCCAGAGCGGCCACTTCGCCCCCCATCCAACGGAGGGCGTCGACGGCATGGACGGCGTCACAGCTCAGGATGTCGATCGCTCCGCCATAGTAGGGGCCGCCCCCCAGGTGGTTCTTCAGGAAGCTGGCTTGGCACTGGATGATCTCGCCGCGCTGGCACACGAGCTCCTTGGCGCGCACGAGAACGGGGATGAAGCGGCGGTTGAACGCGACCATGGTCTTGACGCCGCTCTGTTCCGCCCACGCAGCGAGGCTCCGTGTTTGGAAGGCGTTCACCGCCGGCGGCTTCTCGATGAACAGGTTCTGCTTCTGCTGCAGGCACCAGGCCGCCACATCAAACACGTGGTGGGGCGGCATGATGGCATACACGGCATCTGGAGCCGTCTGCTCGATCATCGTGCGGTAGTCGCTGAACCGCGCGTCGATGCCGTACCGGTCCGCCGTGCTGGCGAGTCGCTCGGGGTCGAGATCGCAGATGCCGGCAAACTCCACATCATCCATCTCGGCCAGCGAGGGATAGTGCACGGCATTGGCCATGCCACCGGCCCCGATCATGGCAATGCGCACCTTGTCCACAAGGCCCTCCCGATGATCGCCCCCGTTCGGCTGCGAGGCGTAGTGAGCCGGTGTTCTCCCCGGCCGACCGATGCCCTCTACGGCCAGAAAGCCCAGACAGAAACGCCCTGGATGATGCCGTAGATCTGCCACAGGCAGCCAAACCCAATGTCGCCCAGGATCAGCCCGAGGGCGAAGGCGGCCAAGCCACGGAACGAGGTATGGCCCGCGTACCGCGCCAGCAGCCACTTGATGGTCGCCGCGATCAGGAACGGAAACCACATGTGGTGCATACACCAGGTTGAGGACAACGCGAACCCAATCGGGTGGATGGGCCACCAGAGCACTCGAGTGCGGATGAGCATCATGCCGTAGTAGAAGATGAAGCCGAGGGCACACGCCGTGGCTCGCCCGCTGTGAAACCCGGCCGGAGTGTTGATCCAGGCCACCAGCTGGTCCCAGGCCTCGCGGCAGGCCCAGCCGTGAACGGGCCGCCATGTGGCAGCATAGCCATAGCGGAACACCTGGTCATAGTGTGCCCAGATGCCGACGGCCAGCCCCACCGGCACGGCGGCCATCATGACGGCCATCAGCCTCCGGCTGGGCATCCCCAGTCTCTCCGCGAACTTGAGCCCCTCGGCCTGGTGAGGGAACGGTATGTTACGCATCCCACGGGTGAAGCCGAAGAACACGCTGGCGCCCGTCAGGTTCCGGGGACCGAGGATGCGCGCCCCGAGGATATTCCCCAACATCACGGTGGGTCCCAGTCGCTCGATCTCGTGCGAGGGGATGCCCGTCTCTGCCCGGATCCGCCCGATGATGGCTGTCAACAGGAAATACTGAGCGAAGAACAGACCCGAGACCCACCAGGCCATGTGCTGCTGCACGCCCACCAGGACCACATAGGCCGCCCCGGCCACGAAGAGCGCCGTCGCCGCCCGGTACGACATGGGTTCGGACCGATCGGTGGGCATGTGGACGAGCCCGATCACCTGCTTGGCGACCCGGATGTAGTACTGCCGGCCGGCCACGAGGGAGAAAAGCAGGAGGGCAACGTAGCCGCCGTACGACTGCTCCTTCTGGTAAGGGAACTCGGGCTTCTGGGTCATGCCGAGCCATGCGAAGAAGACCAGCTGGGCCTTGAAGAACACATAGAACAGAGCGCACGACAAAGGCAGCTCCAGGGGCAGCAGGAGCCCGATCCCGATGACGAACGGGTAGAAACAGAGCCAGAACCAGCCCACGGCGTTCCATGGCCGGTCTGTGAGCTGGTTGCCCAGGTTGAGGATGGGCACCTGCTCAAGCCGGATGGGAATCTGGGGAACCGTGGGGTACAGAACGTGGAGTCCGTTCAGTAGGCTGATACCCGCCGCCAGGCCGAATCCGGCCCACATGTACCGGTGCCGGAGCATCCATGCGTCCGGACGCGAGATCTCCAGCGGCAGGTACGTGATGGGGAATGTCAGGCGCTCGGCTTCGATCCATCGGTACCGGAAGATCACGGCCAGCCCCATCGGCGCCAGCCAGAGAGCGGACAGGAAAACCCACCATCGCACCATGGGCCCAATGACGCCTCGCCAGCACTCGGGCCGAGCCCAGGGGCCTGCCAGGTTCGACCAGCTCCACCGGTGCGCTGGGTCGCCGGCGCCCCCCGCCCAGAGGCGGTCCAATGTGTCGGCGTCTTCGACGAGCATACCCGACGGCAGGTAGTCGAAGAAGGCCTCGCGCCAGCCACTCTCGGGCGTCCCGTAGCGGTAGGCACCGGTGGCGGTGGCGAAAGTGAAGTTCACGGTGTCGTAGCCGACGCCCGACGTGAGGATGGACATCAGGATGTACAGGACCACGAGCTCCGCATGGGAGAGTGCGAACCGCGGGAGCAGCCGGCGCATGGCGCCATTCACGGCCACGGCCACGCTGATGATGAACACCACGTTGAAGAAAGGCGCCGCCAGGGTCGGCATCCCCAGCGACCGTACGCCGTCCATCTGAACGACCCAGATGGCATTGAGGGGTGCGATCAGGAGCGCCAGGAGGCACACGCGGAACGTGGCACCCACGTTGGTCTCAGACCCGGCTCCGGGGTGGACTCCCTGACCCGGGCCAGCTGGCGGAAGTGCGGGCTCGCTCATACGGGACTCACGCCGATGTAGGTGCGGCGTCGGAAGCTCAAGACCTTCCTGCGCGGCCTGGGAAAGCGCCTGGGGACGTCCGCCTTGCGGACCGTCCCCAGGCACTCCGAAGGGAGCCTATCTCCCGCCTGACCGCGCGCCCTTCGCGCTGCCTGCTGGCCCTGCTAGGGCGTCACCCTGCCGGTCGACGAGTCGTAGGTCCAGGTCCCGTGGTAGGGATGCGGTGGCACGCGCTCCAGGTACGGACCGTGGTAGTTGGGGTCGCTGTTGGTGGTCGATGTCAGCGCACTCAAGTCCGGTGGCCAGGAGCTCATGTCATTCTGGTAGTACATGATCGCATTGTGCATGATGTTGAGTTGGGCCGTCAGTGTCGCCTGACGGGAGCGTTCGCGCGCATTGCGGACCGACACGCCCACGAGGGTAGCCAGGACCGCGATGACGAGAATGACGATCATCATCTCAATCAACGTGAAGCCTTTGCGTCGTCTCATGCTAGGAACACCTCCGCTCCGCGCGAGGCAGGGGGCTGAGTCGGACCGCCCCGTATGCGCTCGCGGTGGGCCGTCTGTGGGCTCCACCGTCACCAAGTGCGGGCGAGGACACTTGGTACGACTTATGCCACGCGGCTGCGTTGCGCTCACATGAAGTGCCCGGAACCTGTCACCGATGCCCCGAATCTCCTTGGCACCTGCCCGTGGCCGGCCTGTCTCCGGGGCCGAGAGGGCGCCCGGTCCGGGGTAGCGAACTGTCGGCAATGGAACATCGCCGTTCGTCAGTTGTCCGGTTGAGTGGGCCTGAGGGCCCGACTGCCAGAGACGCCGGAGGCCAAGCTCGTTGCGTCCGACCGCATCACGACCCTTCCTCCCCGGGCTCGTAGCTGTGGCCGTCGTTTGTGGGATAGCATGTGCCCAGCCGCCGGAGATCCCCCCGGCTCCCGCCCCTCACGCCCTCCGGGCCGATGGCTTTCTGCGGCACTGGCTGGTGCTGTCACCCCTGCCCGCACCGGGCGGCCTTGCCGCGCCAGGCTTGCGCGACGAGGCGCAAGTCCGCCCGGCGCCAGGGGACACGGTCAACGTCGGCGGGCAGGAGCTGACGTGGACACGGTACGCCTGCCGCCCCGATGACCCGACCGTCCGCCTGAGCCCTGGAGTCGACTCGTTCATCGGGTATGCCGTGACGTACATCGTGTGCGATGTCGAGTTCAAGGGCCTGCAACTGCTCTGTGGGGCTGACGCGGGTGTGCGCATCTGGCTCAACGGGGGTGAGATCCTCAATGCGCCCGGAGCCATGGGGCCCGATGGACACAAGGTTGTAGGTGTATCGCTTCGCAAGGGCACAAACCCGCTAGTCCTCAAGGTCCTCGGGGGCGGTGGCTTCTCGTGCACCGTCCGTTTCGCTGACGAGACCGGGGCACCGATACCCGATCTGTTCCTGTCCCTGCTGCCTCAGCCGGCGCGATGGCCTCTTGCCAAGGCCGGCGCGGGCGGAGCCACGGGGGTGCCGACCGATGACGGGTACATCCGCGACTGGGTGACTCTCACTCATTTCCCCTCGAACGGCAGTCTCGACACCTACATCGTCGACGACGAGGCGAACCTGAGGCCCAGGCCGGGTGATCGCGTCACACACGGCGACCAGCAGCACGGATGGGCACCGCACCGGACCGTCAATTTCCTGCTCGATCTCGTCCACGTGGTGGGCGGTCCCTGCGACGGAGCTCTGGGCTATGGGGTGGCGTATGTTCTCTGCAACGACACCATGAGCAATCTGACCCTGTGTGTCGGGGCCGATGACATCGCCCGCATCTGGCTCAACGGAGAGCTGATGATGACGACTCAGTCGGGTTGGCTAGCGCCAGACCGCGACACCAGGGGTGGCGTTACGCTCAGGCGCGGTCTGAATGTGCTGGTGGGGAAGGTGCTCAACAATGACCATCTCTGGCAGCTCTCCGTCCGCTTCCTCGACGCGGCGGGCGATCCGGTTACTGATTTTTCTCTTGCGTATTCGCCCGATGAACCGGTCCTGCGCCCGGTCCAGTCCTGGGTCTGGGCGGGTGGTGCGCGTTGAGACTTGCGCCTCTGATCCTCGCCGCACTGGCCCTGGCCGGACCCGCCGCCGTTCGGGCCGCCCAGGAAGCGACCCCCGCTTTCGCGTTCACGCCGGAGCCCTCGGAGTGTGAGGGCGAGTACGCGGTTCGCTGCACGGTGGCCTCAGCGAAGTGGCCAGCCGATGCCGAGGCGCGTATTGCATTCGATATCCATGACGACGGCAGCTTTCACACGCTCCGCATCAGCGGCAAGGGCTTGTCGCTGGGGCGCGTCCGTCCCGATCGAGTCGTCGACCTCGGGTCGGTGCCCACCTTCCGGCCGCCCAAGCGGTTCGAGCTCGTGCTGCAGCGCGGCCGCGACCATGTGGCCGTGCTGGTAGACGGCCAGCGCATCCTCTCAGCCGACCCCGCCATGGAGCCGGTGGGTCGTATCGGCTCGGGTGTGTCTGGTGCCGTATCCATCACCGACCTGCTACTTCAGCCGACCGGAGACCTGGCTCTCTCCGACGATTTCACGCGCGATACCACAGACATGGCCACCTGGGAGGTCCTCGAGGGCAAGTGGGCCAACACCGTGCAGGCCTCCGAGGGCTTCCTGAGCGACTTCACCGCCAACCCTTTCGCCTTCCGAGCCGACGCTGCCCCGCGCGCCATGGCCCGGACGGGCGAGTGGTTCTGGATTGACTACAGCATCGGTGTCTCGGTGCGGCCCGTGTCCACGCAGGCGGTCGGACTCGCGGCTCACGTGCATGACCCCGCCAACCTGGTGCTGCTCCGGTGGCGGGCCGGCGGCAATGGCGACCCCGATTGCCGTCAGCTCTCCGTGGTGCGCAACGGCAAGGAACAGGTCCTGGCGTCCGCTCCGGGTGGCTACGTCCCAGGCCAGTGGTACCGGCTCGCGCTGCGCGTCGGGGGGCGGCGGGTCACGGCCTTCATCAATGGCTTCCCCTGTCTCTCGGCCGAGACGCCTCTGCTCTCCCAGGGGCCCGGCGCCATATGCGCATGGCAGGGCCAGGCTTTCTTTGATGACGTCACCGTGGCGCACGAGAACGAGACTCCCGATCCCCCGGTGTTGGTTCCCGAGCAGTTTGCCAAGGACGAACTCATGCAGCAGCTGGGTGTCACCAACCCGCGGACCATGTGGCTCGGGCCCACCAACGGCGCCTTCTGGTACTGGGGGCTGTTCCCCGAGCAGGCGCGCATCGAGCTTCCGCTGGCACCCCTCCAAGGCCAGCAGGCGACCATCGTGATGCGAGGCGATGGCGCGAATCCGTCTGCCGCCTACATGGTGGGCCTACAGTGGGCGAACGACGCCCTGAGCATCGACCTGAAGCGCGCCGGCGAGTCCATCGACCAGCGCAGCGTGCCCTGTCCATCGGATGGCGTGGTCGAGGCGGAGGTAGACTCGGGCCTGATCCGGGTGCTTGTCGACGGCCGAAGCGTCTATGAGCGCACCGACCCCACGCCGCTGGCAGGCGCGTGGGTCGGAGCCATGGTGCCCGACGTCAACGTGCTGGCCGAGGCCATTGTCACCTCGCGGCACCAGCTCGACGATACGTTCACGAGTGCTCCCACCCACTGGTTGGCGGCGAAAGGCACTTGGGGAGTCGACGTACGCTGGCCATGCGACCGCCGATGGGCTTTCTTTGGTGGCAAGGATGACGAGAATCCGACGGTATGGAGCAAGCAAGTGCTCAAGGGCGATGTGGCCGTCGAGACTTTCGCCGCCGTGCGCATGGACATCCCACACTGTCCAGGCTACTCGCATCCGAGCGACCTTTGTATCACGCTGTGTGGGAATGGCCGCGACGTGGGCAGTGGCTACAGCTTCATCTACGCAGGGTTCAACAACACGAAAAGCTGCATTCTCCGCCAGGGCCAGGTTGTGGCCGAAGCTCCGGGACAGGTCTTTCAGGGCGCGGTGAACACGAACCTCGAGTTCCAGCGCGCCTGGTTCCGCCTGCGTGCTGAGAAGATCGGTAACCGCCTTCGGCTGTATCTCCGAGACACGCCCATCTGCGAGTACCATGACCCCGACCCGCTACCCGATGGCCAAGCTGCTCTGTGGAGCTACCGCAACGGGCCCATCTACGCTCGTGTGCGGACCTGGGCAAGCGGAGCGGAGCCCGCCCCGCTGCCGCGCGTCTACTCCGCCCTGCCCGCGACGCCCGCGCCGTACCGGTGGCCCGAGGGCCTGCTCTTTGACTTCGAGCAGAACACCGGCGAGTTCCACGCAACGGCCCAGTCGGGCACTCGGGTCTACTCTGACCCGGAGCGGGCGGCCACGGGGAAGCGGAGTCTGAAGGTGGTCAACACCGTGTCGGGAGGGCCCTTTGCCGCGTACGCCATTGTGGAGCCCTTCTGCATCGCCGACTGGCCTGAGTTGTCGTTTGACTATGCCATTCCGCCCAATGTGAGGGTCAATCTTTACCTCTATGCCCGCCAGGCGTGGCACGCGATCGAGCTCACGGGCGGCGCCCCGGAGGACAGCAGTCGAGTGCGCCCCATCGGCCGGATACCGGACGTTGTGGCCGATGGTCAGTTCCACTCGGCCAGGTTGAGCCTCAAGGAAGCCTTCGTGGGGCTCTACCCGGACTCGCGCATCCGTGTGGCCGCGATGGCTTTCGCCAGTCCGGAGACCGTGCAGGACTACGTTCGCTGCGGCATCGGCGGCAATGCCAAGGACTCGGCCTACTGGATCGACAACTTCCGGCTGGGTGTCCCCGGCGCGCCCGTCGGGCGCTGAGGCCTCGGCGTCGGACTGGCCGGCCGCACACACTCGATTCGCGTCCCCAGACCCCCAGCACTGCTATATGTGCGGAACACATTCGGCTCGTTGTTTGTTGCACTCGTTGTCGGCGGTGAGCTTCCAAAACCCCCGACACCGCATCAGCAACAGCAGACGAGGAGTGGTCCCAATGAGCCATGCGGCCGCGCCCGAGGGCACCGGTCCCTGCGCGCCATCCATCCCCCTGATCGGCGACAACGCGCCGGCGTTCAGGGCGGTCACGACTCAGGGAGAGATCAGCTTCCCGGAGGACTACAAGGGCAAGTGGGTGATCCTGTTCAGCCACCCGGCAGACTTCACGCCCGTATGCACCACCGAGTTCATGACATTCGCGAGCATGCAGGAGCAGTTTCGGGCCCTGAACTGCGAGCTGATCGGCCTCTCCATCGACTCCCACTACAGCCACATCGCCTGGTTGCGAACCATCCGCGAGAAGATCAGCTACAAGGGCATGAGCCATGTCGAGGTCACGTTCCCGGTGATCGCCGACCTGAAGATGGACGTGGCCAAGGCCTACGGCATGGTGCAGCCGGGAGCCGCGGATACGCAGGCCGTCCGGGCCGTGTTCTTCATCGACCCCCAGTCCAAGGTGCGGGCACTGATCTACTATCCGCTGGCCAATGGACGGAACTTCGACGAGCTTCTCCGGTTGCTGATCGCGATGCAGACCTCGGACGCGCACCAGTGTGCCACGCCGGCCGACTGGCGGCCCGGCGATGACGTGATCATCCCGCCGCCGGGGTCATGTGGGTCCGCCAAGGAGCGGGTCGACGGCGCTGGGAGTGGCGGCTACGAGTGTCTCGACTGGTTCCTGTGCCTCAAGAAGCTGCCCAAGTCGGAGCTGAAGCTCCCGCCCGGTGTGTGAATCGGGCACCTGGCCGGGGGCGGCACGCCCGCCGCCCCCGGTCTTCCTATGGTCTTGCCGCCGCGCCCAGGTAGGCGACCAGACCTGCCGGCTCCTCGCCGTCGCCCTCGAGCGCCGCGAAACGGATAAAGAGGCAGCGCCCGTCCGGCGCATCGATCTCCCTCTCGGCACCGTCCATCGACTCCCGCCGAGAGGGATCCACCGCGAACGTCAGCAAGTTCTGCACCTCATAGGCCAGGACGCCAGTGGGGTCGAGCTGCTCCAGTAGGCTCCGGGCCTCGGTTGTGAATAGTGGCGTTCCGGCGCCGTGCACGCACACTGCCAGCGCCTTCGGGCGACCACCGGCATCGTCGGTCTGCGAGTCACTCGTGCGCCGTTCCGCCTGCTCGGTCCCCCGGTCCACATGGTGCAGGGCGGTGATCGGCGCGAGCTCCATTCGCAGACACTGGAGTGCGACCGCCGCGTGCGAGGCCAAGAGGTCGAGGGCCAGGATGTCGGTGGGCGAGAACCGGTCGGCGTCTGGCTTGTTAAGCACCTCCAGCACACCGATGACCCGCTCGCGGAACATGATAGGGACTGCCAGCAAACTGTCCGTCTCGACACCTACCGACTCGGCCACCTCGGCGAACCAGCGCGGATCGTCGTAGGGCCTGGCGATGTTCATCGGTTTGGCGTGAAGGGCCACAAGCCCCGCGATCCCTTGGCCCACGGCCACGCGGAATCGGGACAGGGCGTCGAGACTGGCGCCCCGCGCGGCCGCGAAGTGGAGGTACTCGCCGGTGCGGTCCAGGAGCAGCACACAGCCGCCTGGCGCCGCCGTCACCTCCGCGGCAGCCTGGACCAACTCGTCCAGCAGCGCCTGCGGGTCGCCCAGTGTCGCGGCGCGATGAGCGAAGGACCGCAGGGAGTCGAACAGGGCAGCCACCGACTTCTCCATCGGGGCGGGCTGCCGGGCCATGTTCTCGAGGAGATAGGCCAGCCGCTTCGCCTCCTCGAGGCTGATGTCGGTGAACTCGATGCCGCAGGCACACTCGCCGGGACGAGGGTCGGGGTAGCAGCGCACCACGCGGCCATCGACGAGGACCGAGTCAGGACCTTCCGGCGTGGTGATGGGGAATCTCATTGTCACAAGCAGGCCCGGTTGGAGCGGGTGCTCGGTGACCAGCCGGGCGCCGCCCATACTGAGGTTATCGACAATGCCGCGCCGCGCCGGGCTTCGTTGGCCCGTGTCCGTGGCAACAACCTCGTAGGCAGCCGCGAATCGGCCTTCGATGCGGACGAACCGGCGCTGTTCCCGCAACCCCTCGCGCGCACCGGCCCACGCCCCGCGCCCGGCGGCCATGCCACCGAGCGCGTCCCGCTCGGGCTCATCCATCGGCCAGGCCTCCTTGGTCTACTGCCCACCGCTCGAGCTTCGGCCACGCCGCCGCGCCCAGCGGTTCAGGGCCACGGCGCCGACGGCGAGACCCACGGGCACCCATACGCACCACAGGACCTGGGCGCGAGCCGCGGCGGCCACTCGGGCCATGTCCGCTTCATCCAGCTCGGCGCGCTGCGGTCCGGCAGGCTGAGCCGCAACCTTGGGCGAGGGTCCTGTCTTGGGCGCGGGCATCGGCGTCTTGCGCGCCAGCGGGAGCCGGTCCTTCACCGCCGGCAGTGTCGCGAAGGGCACGTGGGGCTCCGTCTGATACCAGTAGGCCGTGCTCGAGAAGTCATCGGCCCTGTGGTTGCCCGCACCATGCTCGATCGAGACGATGATGCTCTGGGCGAACATCACCGGATCCTCGATATGCCATCGGTAGGCAGTGGTCTTCTCCGTCTGCTCCTCGGAATCCAGGTAGGGCACACCGTAGTAGGGTGACGAGAACGCCTCGGGGAAACCCCAGGCGCAGCAGAAGTAGTCCTCCGTGCCCGTGCCCAGCACATTGGGTTCGGCGCTGTCGATGGCCATCATCTCATCCCCCTCACCCCACCATTCGTTGGGGTTGAGGGAGTGCACGCTCAGGTTGCATCCCACGTACCGACCTTTGCCTTTGGCGTCGAGTATCACGTAGTTGTCCGAGAACCGCCCTTTCTCGTCCGTTCCCTTGACCGCCGGCGTCGGGTTCTGTCTCCGCCACTGAGCGTGGAGAAGGCCGTAGTCGGGAGGGAGTGGCTCGGTGTACCGTTCGTAGTCGATGTTGTAGTAGAACTTCTGAACCTCGACCCCGCCCTCTTTGAGGCCCAGCTGGTCGCTCTGGTTCTGGACCTCGATCCGGGCCCGTTTGTAGAACGGCATGGGCAAATAGCAGTTCAAGCCCCGGCGGACGGCCGCCGACATGACGGCCGACTCGTACGAGTAGTACTCGGCATGACCCAGGCCAAAGAAGTCGCCGATCGGAGCCTCGACACTCGGATGCTGTTCGCCGTCCCAGAACATGCGGATCACGATCCAGCGCAGGTGCTGATCGGGGATGTTGAACAGCTTCGTGGGGCGGCTCTTGAGCGTCACCCAGAGGTGGCGAATGCATCCGGGCCCGGGCTCGTCGAAGATCGTCTTGGTCTCCCCCGGAGCAATCGGCACGTAGTCGGCATTCTTCCCCGAGGCATCGGCGCTGGAGGCCCGCAACGGAGGCGGCCCGCCCAGGCGCGGCAGCGAGGACAGTGAGCCGAGGCCGGGCCCCATGGCCTGCGAACCGGCGCAGGGAACAACCAGGCCAAGGGCCTCCAGGAGTGTCAGGGACAGAACCCACAAGCGGCGCATCCGCAACCCGCCTTTGCCGGACGTGTTGGCGCCGGAGCCGGCGCGTCGTCGCGACGAGCGGCCGGGCGG
>Ga0116184_10002144_pt1 | contig 17703 bp, 13 predicted proteins | sample AD_JPNNA5_MetaG_FD_89886 | JGI IMG/M metagenome (GOLD analysis project Ga0116184, IMG submission 89886) | Active sludge microbial communities of municipal wastewater-treating anaerobic digesters from Japan - AD_JPNNA5_MetaG | ecosystem: Engineered > Bioreactor > Anaerobic > Digestate | place... | reverse complement strand
GCTTGAACAAGTGCCTTCCAACCGCTTGCTGTTGTTATCGCTGGTGGGCGTGCTGGACTGGCTGCTGAACACTTTGCTGGGAGCTTACTTTTTCCTGCAGAGTTTGCTGGAAAAACGCTGGATTTTCTTGATCTGGGGATGGAGTGTCCTGATCAGCCTGATCCTTGCTCTCGCGGCTGTCTTCATGAGCCTCGGCAGCGCTTAGGAAATCCTCAAAATTTCATGTCCAGAGACAATTCGCACAAGTTAATAATGTGTGAATCTATAAAGTTTTATGGGAATTGTTTATAGTGAAAATAATGTTGTAATAACAATTAGCTTAAAGCATACCGCCCAAGTGTAGATACAAGGGCGGTTGCTTACTGTTGATTCTACGTCATGAGGTGATTGTCGTCTCACCTACATGGCGGCCACAATGTGGACTTATCGGTCTGATGCTTTCGCAGAGCAGGAACATAATTATTATACATTAAAATGGCAAAGAGTCAAACTTTTGTCCAGTTTCTCGTGTCCAGTTTCTCGGATTAATTCCTAATCCGCAAAGAATCGCTTCTTCTATCATCGACATTATGTCAACACTAACAACTTGTTTGTAATAGATCCTCTTTCCGTTCTGGTCAAATCTCGAAGGTCTATCAAGTCTGTTTATGGAAACCGTGTATAACATATCTGCCTTTACCCATGCTATTGGATCGTCATATGGTTTCCTTAAGGGAGGTTGAATCACAATCTGAACATTATAGGCTTGTGGTGGAACTGGTGGTGTTGTACTTAACGGCACGATAGTACATATCTTAGGTCTATTCTTCAGCACTGGGGACACAACAATACAAGGGCGGCGTTTGATCATCTCGGGTGCTGCAAAAGGAGTGAAGTCACAAAAAACAATTTCCCCTTTATCAGGGACCACCGGAAGACGATTATTTAGTGGCATTTGTTTATTCTACTCGAATTCAACATCTTATTGAAAAATTGGTCGGTGATTCTGAATAAACAATTGTGCAATAAGTGAATGCTTTTGTAATCTAATAAGTTACAAAGTTTTGCTGATACCTGATACAATTTGTTCATGAACACGCTTTATTATGGGGATAATTTGGATATACTCCAGCGGTATATCAAAGACGAGTCGGTTGACTTGGTCTATCTGGACCCGCCTTTTAATTCCAACGCGAACTACAATGTGCTGTTTGCCCAAAAGGATGGGTCGCAGTCCAGCGCGCAGATCCAGGCGTTTGAGGACACCTGGCAGTGGGACCAGAACGCCATCCAAACCTACACGCGCGAGGTGGAAAAAGGCGGACCGGTCGCGGACGCGCTGAGGGCGTTCAACCTGATCCTGGGAGCCAGCAACATGATGGCTTACCTGACGATGATGGCGCCGAGGTTGCAGGAATTGAGACGTGTTTTGAAGCCCACAGGGAGTTTGTACTTGCACTGCGACCCGACAGCGAGCCATTATTTGAAGGTGCTGCTGGATATGGTGTTTGGGGCTGAGAATTACCGAAATGAAATTATTTGGAAGCGGAAAACTGGACGTGGCGATACAGGGGGCACAAGCAAACGATATGGAGTAATGACAGACACCATTTTGTTCTACGCAAAGTCAGAAAACTCGATTTTTAATACTCAGTTCAAAGAAAATAATCCGGAATATATAAGCAGTTTCTTTAAATTTGTTGATGAAAATTGTCGACGATACGCTTCTGATAACCTATCAAGTCCTTCCCCAAGACCGAACCTTAGATATGAGTATAAAGGTTTCAAACCACCAGCTAATGGGTGGGCGATTTCTCGAGAAAAAATGGAACAATGGGATAAGGAAGGTCGTCTGATCTTTCCCAAGAATAAAGATGGAAGAATACGGAGAAAAAGATTCCTTGACGAGCACCCAGGTGAAACAGTTCAGAATCTCTGGGATGATATCTCTCCAATTGGTGCACAAGCGGCTGAACGTATGGGTTACCCCACTCAAAAACCCCTTGCCTTGCTTGAACGCATCATCAATGCTTCGAGCAATCCGGGTGATGTGGTGTTGGATCCCTTCTGCGGCTGCGGTACGGCGATTGTTGCCGCTCAAAAGCTTGGCAGGAAATGGATCGGGATCGATATTACCCATCTTGCGATTGGGCTGATCAAGCGGCGCATGGAAGATGCCTTTGGAGATGCTCTCGAATACGAAGTGATTGGCGAACCCACAACTATCGACGATGCCCGAACCCTGGCGGAACAGGACAAATACCAGTTCCAATGGTGGGCGCTTGGCTTGGTGGGTGCCAGACCTGCTGACCAGAAAAAGGGCTCCGACCACGGCATTGATGGGCGGCTCTACTTCCATGATGACAATTCCGGCAAGACCAAGCAGGTTGTCCTTTCTGTGAAGGGTGGGCAGCATGTGAACGTCAGCCATATCCGCGATTTGATCGGGGTGTTGGAACGGGAGAAGGCGGAGATCGGGGTTTACATCTGCCTTGAAGAAGCCACAAAACCCATGCGCGCGGAGGCTGCCCAGGCAGGCTATTATCACTCCGAGACCTGGAACAGGGATTATCCGAGAGTGCAGATCCTGACCATTAAAGAACTCTTGGACGGCAAACAGATCGACATGCCGCCAATCCAGCAGGTGAATCAGACCTTCAGACGCGCGAAGCGGGAAAAGGGGAAAGACACAAGCCAGTTGGGACTGTTGGATTAGAAAAGAATCCCGCAGGGGGTCTGATAATAACGATAAAGAAAGGTTCTTGATTTTCTTCGGTCTCCCTTCTTTGATCGTGCCGGTCTGTTCGTGCCGGTCTCCCTTCTCATGATCGTGCCGGTTTCCTAACCGAGCACGTTTAGTTGACCGAAGGTCTCATCTGTCAATCATCTTTTAAACACATGACTGAACAGTCACAATTGTTTACTTTCTGCAGAGGGTCTGGCGATTCCTGCAATCTGAGCAAAACATTGGGAGACCTCCCGGTCAGATCCTGCGCGCGGCCAGGAGGCCGGCGCAATCGTGAGTGACTAATCCTGCGCGCAGTCCCACAGGGAGGCTTCGCGCCCAGGAGGCCGGCGCAATCAGCAACCCTCCGATCGTGCCGGGCTCCCGATACTCGTCCCCTTCGTGGCGGGCACAGGCCGAGCATGGTTAGTTGACCGAAGGTCTTTCGCAATCACTACTTAAATGAGTTGTGATTTGAAGTTAGAATCCTGCATAATGTCAGGAAATTGCTGCAATCTGAGCAAAACATTGGGAGACCTAACGGTCAGATCGTGCGCGCGGCCAGGAGACCGGCGCGATCGTGAGTGACTAATCCTGCGCGCGCTCCCACAGGGAGGCTTCGCACCCAGGAGGCCGGCGCAATCAGCCAGAACTACAGGAGGCCTACCAGTCAGCCCCTGCGCACGGTCAAGAGACCGGCGCGATCGAGGTTTACAAATCCTACACGAAGCCAGGAGGTCAGCGCAATCAGTGTAAAAATTCATAAATTTGTATCACTGATTCAATTTTCCTTGACTCTCGTTGGCTATGCTATAATTTTACGCTGGTGGGGTGTCTTTTCGCCCTGCGTTAAGCTTATGAAAACGACCGGAACCTTACCAATTTATCGCCGGGGCAAAGCTTTGCTTGCAGCCGGAGTGTTGGTAGCACTGGTTTTGATGATCAATGCCTGCGGTTCCGGTGGGGGCAGACCTCCAAGAGGGTCAAATTACCAGATGCTCAGCCCCTGGGCATCCGCCACTCCCACCGCAACCGTGAAGCCCAGCGCCACCGCCACTCCGGATGTCTGGCCTACCTTCGCGCCGCCCAGCAGCCCCGCTGCCACCGCCATTCCACCTGCCGCACCCCGGCTGGAGCTGGATGAGGACGTGAAGATCTGGCTGCTCCTGGGCACGGAGGCGGAAAAACCCTTCAGCGGTCGCACGGATGCCATCCATCTGCTGCTGATCAATGAGCGGCTGTCCAAGGCGAGCGTCATCTCGATCCCGGGCAGCCTGTTTGTTTATCTCCCCGGCCACACGATGCAGCGACTCAACACGGCTTTTGCCCTGGGCGGCATGGAACTTGTGCGCGACACACTCGCATACAATTTCGGCATCCGCCCCGACAAGTTCGTCCTGGTCCATCCAACCGAGTTCAAATGGCTGGTGGATGACCTGGGCAGTTTGGATGTGAGCGTGCTCTTTCCGATCCGGGACGCGTGTGGGGGGGTGCCCGCCGGCACGCACCGGATGAATGGCGACAAGGTGTATTGTTATGTTTCGTATGATGACGGTGATGAGGTCAATCGCACCCGCCGTCAGCAGCAGGTCTTGCAGTTGCTCTTTACCAAATTAGTTCAAAATGGCAGATTAGCCCGGTTGCCGGTTTTGTATGCTTCTTACCAGGATCATCTCGAAACCGACATCTCCCTGGTGGATCTCCTTCTCCGCGTTCCTCTGGCGCTGCGTTTGGGCGATCCGGATCGGGTGAGTTACTTTGTGCTGGGATGGGAGCAGCTGCGCCAATGGGAATTGCCTGATAACACCCAAACCGTAGTCTTACTTCCGCGCGAAGAGGAGGTGGCAGAGGTGTTTGACCAGGCATTGACGGCGATCAGTGAACCCTCCCCACTTGGGGAAATTGTGCTGACGTACGAAGCCCAGGTGACCATTGCTGTCGCGCTTACGCAAACCTCCCAGGCGACAGCGTATGTGCCGGTTTGGCCGACCAGCACGCTCATCGGGCAGCCTACAGCGAGCGCGACTCAACCCGGGCAGCCAACCGCGACGCGCACACCAACTCGGCCTGGTCAGCCAACCGCGACCCGCACACCAACTCAGCCTGGTCAGCCGACTGCAACCCGCGCACCAACTGCCACGTATTCTGAACCTTATCCGATACCGACCGCGGTTTTCTATACCCCAACACCGCCCGCGTATCCGTAAAATTTAAAAAGGAGAAGATGTTTAGACAGACCAAGCATCAGCATTTACCCCCACTCCTCAGAGTCCTGATGGTGTGTGGTCTTTTGCTGGGTCTGATCGGAACTGCTCCTGCAGAGTCAATTTCACTGCCCTCCGCCGGCGTTAAACGCTCGGTTACAATCGAAGTCGACTACACCATCTACGAGTGGTGGCTGCTTTCATGGAAAACCTCCGAAATTGTCTGCCAGGTTTACACCGAGCACGAATCCTGGCCGGATGCTTCCGAAGTGCTTTATTACTGTGGATCCACCATTCAAAAGCAGTGGTTGGGGACCAGTGCCTGCGTTTTCGACGAAAATGTCACCAATACCCAGGAATGCAAGGGGTTATATCTTCATAAGGCAAGTGTCACCCCCTCCAAGCGCAAGGTGGAAATCAGCCTGCCTTCACCAGAAGTGTTTGTTTCAATTTCCGGCTGCAATAAGGAACCAGGGCAAGCCAATTGCACCACACTCCCCTATTTGCGTCTGCAGGCGCTGGAGCCGCTCCCCAACGAACAAATCATTCAAATCCTTGGCACTGTAAACGGCGCCGGTTTTAGCTGCCCGGGCAGCGCGTGCGACTTGCCGCTCAGCCCGACTGGCATGGAAGGCGTTTTGGTTGAGTTCTGGGCGGAATCGAGTTATGGTGATTCCAGCGATCACTACACCGCGCAGGTGCGCGTGATACCATGGGGCGATTTTGCCAATCCCGATCAACCCGCAACCGATAATCCCAGTTATTATGTGGACGTGCTCAGTTCCCAGTGGATGGGAGAAGGTCAGTCCACCTGTTCCGAGATTTGGCAGTCCTTCCTGCCGGTGGATGGGCCGCCCTCATGGCTCAAGACGCCCGAACTGGCGGATGAATTGGTGTCGACGAACGAGTATTTCCTCCTGGCGGGTTTGCTCATTAAGCAGGGCTTGGTGGATGCCACTTCTTGCCCTGCAGGCGGGCTTGAAACGAACGGCGCCGCAACTGCTTGCGGTATGGAAGCTGCCCAAGGGGTGGTGGATGATTGGCAAAACCAGTTTGACTCGGAAATACTGCGGGTTGCGAACGATACTGGTGTGCCAGCCCAATTGATGAAAAACATCTTCAGCCGCGAAAGCCAATTCTGGCCTGGCATCTATGAAAAAGTCCGCGAGGCGGGGCTGGGGCACCTGAGCGATATTGGCGCGGATGCGGTGCTGCTCTGGAACCCTGCTTTCTATAGTCAGTTTTGCCCGCTGATTCTGGCAGACGAAACCTGCCAGCGTGGGTTTGGCAACCTCGATCCTGCTGAGCAGGAAATGCTGCGCGGAGCCCTCGTCCAGAAGGTCAATGCTGCCTGTCCGGATTGCCCGGTGGGGATCGACCTGACCCAGGCGAACTTCAGCATCAGCATCTTTGCGCGCAGCATCCTGGCAAATTGCGAGCAGGTGCGCCAGATTGTTTACAACAGCACTGGGCGCCAGCCTGGCCAGGTCGCGCAGTATGAGGATTTGTGGAAGTTCACTTTGCTGAATTACAACGCGGGTCCGGGCTGCCTGGGCAACGCTATGCAGCGCACCATCAATAATGGCAATCCGCTAACCTGGGAAAACGTTTCCTATAATTTGCAGGAGGCCTGCCGTGCCGGGATCGCCTACGTGGATGACGTCTCAACCATGCCTCAACCAGACCAGGGCAGCATCAACGACCTGTTGAGCACACCTGAACCCAGCACCTACCTGCCCACACCCACAGTCCAGCCGACACCGCGTCCGATTATTGTCACCCCCACACCTGGACCGACTGCGACTACCGGACCAGCCCCCACCGGCACCCCTTATCCCTGATCCTTCTCAGAGCAGGGGTTAAGCTTTCCCTGAACGTAACTCTTCAAGCTGCGCTTCCAGTTCAGCCCGCTTTTCAACACCGGCCTGCTCAACTTCATAACGCACATTCTTGACGTAGTCGCAGATCTTAGCTTTTAATTCTTTACCTGAATAAGGCGCGTACAGACGGGCTAACGTGCTGCCTACCAGCCCGCCAAGCACTGCACCAAATAACCAACTGGAACTTTTGCTCATTTCATGGTCCTTTCGACATTTTCTACTTCTATTATAAGGGATTGCTGACTGCTGATAACAATGCTTGTGTTTTGAAGATAGGTAAAACATGGTTTTCTATCCAGTTGGGGCTCCATGCATATATCCGTCAGACAAAATGTTAATATCCTTCTATCAAATAATTATTATGCTTTAGTCACGTTAATTATGCTAGTTATTCAAATAATAAGGAGTGAATATGGGAAAAATCATCGGAATTGACCTGGGAACTACTAACAGTGTCGTCTCGATTATTGAAGGCGGATCCCCCACTGTGATCCCGACCTCAGAAGGGTCGCGTTTACTGCCTTCGGTTGTGGCGTTTAATAAAAACGGTGAAAGGCTGGTTGGCATTCCTGCCAAGCGTCAGGCGATTGTCAATCCTGAGAATACCGTTTATTCAGTGAAGCGTTTTATGGGACGCCGCTATGACGAAGTGGCACAGGAACGTGGGATGGTTTCGTTTAAAGTTGTTGCTGGTCCCAGTGGCGACGCGCGCATCCAGATCCCCGTTACGGGGCAGACGTATACCCCGCAGGAGATTTCTGCGATGGTGCTGGCCAAACTAAAGGCCGATGCTGAAGCCTACCTGGGCGAAAAAATCACCCAGGCTGTTATCACTGTGCCGGCTTACTTCAACGACAGCCAGCGTCAGGCAACCAAAGATGCAGGCAAGATCGCTGGATTGGAAGTGATGCGCATCATCAACGAGCCAACTGCGTCCGCGCTGGCTTACGGCCTCGACAAGAAAGAGAATGAGATCATCCTGGTCTTTGACCTGGGCGGTGGTACGTTTGACGTTTCACTGCTCGAAGTTGGCGGCGGCGTGGTGGAAGTGAAAGCCACCAATGGCGACACCCACCTTGGCGGCGATGACTGGGATAACGCAATCGTTAACTGGGCAGCGGAAGAATTCCGCAAAGATCAGGGTATTGATCTGCGCCAGGATCGCCAGGCACTCCAGCGTCTGCGCGAAGCGGCAGAAAAAGCCAAGATTGAACTCAGCTCTGTAATGGAAACCGAGATTAACCTGCCATATATCACTGCTGATGCCAGCGGACCCAAGCACCTGCTGCTGAAACTCACTCGTGCCAAATTTGAACAGATGACGGAAGACCTGCTTAAGCGCTGTCTGCCCCCCTTCCAGGCTGTCATGAAAGATGCCGGGGTGAGTATCGATCGCATTAATGAGGTAGTCCTCGTTGGTGGAGCCACGCGTATGCCGATGGTGCAGGAATTGGTTAAAAAGCAGACCAATGGCAAGGAGCCTAATAAGAGCGTTAACCCGGATGAGGTTGTTTCCATTGGAGCAGCTATTCAAGGTGGCGTGCTTGCTGGCGACGTCAAGGACGTGCTGCTGCTGGATGTGACCCCACTCTCGCTGGGTGTGGAAACCTTGGGCGGTGTTATGACTCGTTTGATTGAGCGCAACACCACGATACCGGTCAAGAAAACCGAAACCTTCTCGACCGCAGAAGATAACCAAACAGCCGTTGATATCCATGTGCTGCAAGGTGAACGCCCGATGGCGGCTGACAACATGACCCTTGGTCGCTTCCGCTTGGATGGCATTCCGCCGGCGCTGCGCGGCATTCCGCAAGTGGAAGTCACTTTTGATATTGATGCCAATGGCATCCTGAACGTGACCGCGAAGGATAAAGCCAGCGGCAAGGAACAAAGTGTCACCATCACCGCTTCGACTAACCTGAGCAAGGCGGATGTGGAGCGCATGGTGCGCGAAGCCTCGCAAAACAAAGCGGAAGATGAACGCAAAAAGGCACTGATCGAAGCCCGGAACATGGGCGACAACCTGGCGTATCAGTCCGAAAAGACCTTGAAGGAACTGGGCGAGAAGGTGGACGTTTCCTTGCGCAACGACGCCGAAGCCAAGATCCAGGTGCTGCGAGGGGCAATCACTGGTGAAGACGTCAGCGCCATCACCAACGCCAGCAATGCCTTGCAGGAAGTGATGCAGAAGATTGGCAGCGCTGCCTATCAGCAAGCCGGACCTGCTGGAGGTGGTCAGCCTGGGGCTGGAAATGACGGCCAGCACGGTCAGTCGCAAGGCAATGACGAGGACGTTGTGGAAGGTGAATTCCACGAAGCCTAAAAGATCCTTTTGAGATGAAAAGAGCCTGTTCGTTTTTTGAACAGGCTCTTTTTTAATCAGTTGTAGGTCGGAATGAGCCCGCCTCGAACCCTTGTTGAGGCTATGTACCTGTTCGGGCTCACTCCGACAATGTCGAAATTGTTGGCTCCGACGTAAATCATATTGGCTGTAGGGCGAGATTGAACGCACCGACCGGTTCCATAAATATAATCACATGGGGCGTTCAATCCGCCAATGGGAAGGGTTTGTGGCGATTCGGCGGATTGAGGGCACACTACGTTCGTCCATCACATTGTTCACGGTGCCCTCAATCTCGCCCTTGTATATTAAGACTCAGAAAGACGTGATAATTGAATGACATCGATCAGGAAGGTGAGGGTGAATCCGGTTTCGCCCTGTGGACTTGATCCAGTAACGTAGATAAGATCCCCTCACCTTTTTTTCACAAAGATCGGACGGTATCTGAAGCCTCTCTAAGATATGAAATGGACGAGATGAGCTTGCATTCACAAGGATGATCCAATGGATGCGCCTGACCGATGCTAAACATAGTTTACAGAAAAGAGGTACAGAATGTCAAATATATTAGGTATCGACGTCTCCAAGGATAAGCTTGACCTGGTTCTACTCAATGAGAAGGGCAAGTTCCATAAGGTTATTAGCAACGATCCGGCTGGTTTCAAAACGCTGGATCAATGGCTGATCAGCCGACATATCGACCGGGTACACGTTTGCCTGGAAGCCACCGGACAATATGGGGACGAGGTTAGCGAGTATCTTTACGGACAAGGCCATGACGTCAGTGTGGTCAATCCAGCTCGCATCAAACGTTATGGGGAAAGCAAGCTGCACCGCAATAAGACGGATAAGGCGGATGCTGACCTGATTGCCGAGTTTTGTCTGAAGGAGAAACCTGCTCTCTGGGAGCCTCTCAGCCCCGATTTGAAGCATCTAAGGGCACTTGTGAGGCGTTTGATTGATTTGCAGGCTAATTACCAACAGGAAGAAAACCGCTTGTCGAGTGGCGAGAAGGATGCCTGGGTTATCCAGGATCTATCCGGCCATGCAGAGTACTTGAAAGCACGCATCCAAGCCACTGAAGAAGAGATCCAAAACTTCATCAACCAGACACCTGGCCTGAAGGCAAAGCAGGATCTTTTGGTTTCCATTCCTGGAGTTGGCAAGAAATCCTCTGCCAGATTATTGGCTGAACTTGGGGAGATCAGCGGCTTTGAAAATGCGCCACAATTAGCTGCTTATGCCGGTCTCAATCCAAAGGGCTTTAGTTCAGGCTCATCCGTGCACAAGAAAACTCGTATCTCCAAACAAGGCCGCAGCGAATTGCGTGCCTGTCTGTATATGCCAGCCATTGTGGCAATGACACACAATCCCGTGGTCCGGGCTTTGAAAGAACGCTTGCAAAAGAAACAGCTCCCCACCATGGCAATTGTTGTGGCTTGCATGCGAAAGTTGTTGCACATTGTTTATGGTGTTTTGAAGTCTCAGATGCCTTTTGATCCTGATTATGACCGCCAATTCAATTATTCAGCTTGACTTTCAAGACGGTATCTACGGGCACTATGTCGCGCCCTACAAGCCGAATTGATTATTATTCAGGTTTTCTGGGAGACCGTGCGGTCAAAATCCTCGCGCGGTTGGGAGACTGCCGAGAACGGAGCTTGGTTCAGTATTGTGGGTTGCCCATACATTATAATTAGCCCATGATCAAACTCCTGCACTTTGCTGATGCCCATATCGACATGGCCAACTACGGCCAGCACGACGCCGTCACCGGACTTCCACAACGTGTGGTGGATTTCTTGAAATCTCTGGACTTCATCGTCGACACTGCCATCAGCGAAAAGGTCGACCTGGTCATTTTCGCTGGCGACACCTACCGCGACCGTTCACCAGCGCCGACTTTCCAGCGTGAGTGGGGCAAACGCATCATGCGCCTTTCACGCGCGAAGATCCCGACTCTGCTGCTTATAGGCAACCACGATGTCTCCCCCTCGCAGTATCGCGCGCATGCCATCCAGGAGTTTGACACGCTCAGTCCGGATTATATTCACGTTGTCAGCTCCCTCAAGTTGCTCAGCCCGAAAGATCTCGATGGCGTACCGGTTCAGGTGGTTGCCATCCCCTGGATAACGCGTTCTGGAATATTGGCGTCTCTGACAGCGGACTCTTCCAACGAGGAAAACCCCCAGGAACTGATTGAAAAGGCATTGAGTGATTGGCTAAATCAGACCATTTCGAATCTTGACCCCAGTCTTCCAACCATTCTGACCGCGCATGCTTCGATTGCCGGGGCAAAGTTTGGCAGCGAGAAAACTGTCAAAATCGGTCGGGATGTCGTCCTGCCGCCTGGCTTGGTGGCAAATCCAGCGCTGGATTACGTGGCGCTGGGGCACATTCACCGCTACCAGGATCTCAACCAAGGATCGCATCCACCGGTGGTGTATCCAGGTTCAATTGAACGCGTGGATTTTGGGGAGATCAATGAAGGTAAGGGTTTCATCATCGCTGAGATTGAAAAGGGTCAAACAAATTACCGCTGGCAGCAGCTGCCTATCCGGCGTTTTCTGGATTATTGGGTTGAACTGGATGATCTGCTGGGTGTCAATGAAAAAATCATGGCGGCATTGCCGGCAAGTGAAGAGCTGACAGACGCAATTGCACGGTTGACGCTCGTGTACCCAAGCGACCTGGAAACCTTGATCGATGAAGCACGAATTCATGAACACTTTAAAAGCGCCTTTGCTTTTCAGCTGGTCAAGAAACCCATTTCCGAGGCGCGAACACGGCTTGGCGACAGCTTTGAAGCCAGCAGTATGAGCCCCGCGGAATTGCTGGAGGTCTACTGGAAACAGCAGCACATCGAGGATAAAGCCGAGCGCGATCGCCTGCAGAAACTGGCTGAGGAAATTATTGTCCAGTCACAGACCCAATAACGTTATCCCCAGAATTTCAGACCAAACTGAGTTATAAGGACAATCCGGTCATGTTTTACGGCGTCCACTCATCGTGGATAATTGCTGACAAGTAATAAGCACCGTCCCCGCTCTGCTGGAAACCCAGGCGCAGCGATTGCCAGTCCAGGTAGCCATAGGCTTCTGTTCCCGGTTGGAAATACTCAACGTAATGCCCATCCGGGTAAACCTCGGCAAAGTTATCAATGGTGTTGCTGGCTTTTCGCGAGGGATCCAGCAAGAGCCCCCACTCCTGAGCAGGGGTTTGGCTGGTGACGTACTCAGGCCAATACTCCGCAACGGTAAGGTTTATGTCCATTCCGCTGCCTGCCTGCACACCCCAGTGGTAGATTTCCTGATCGCTTCCGAATGCAGCCACCTGTTCTCTGGTGAAGACCAGGTCCTTGTCCACGTTGATATAGCCATATGGAGAGATCCGCACACCAAGTTCGGGGTGAATGAAAGCCGCCAGTGCGGCAAAATCTTGACTCTGCAGGAGTGGCAGGATTTCAGCAGCCAGACCTTCAAAAGTATCTTTAACGGGCTCCAGCGGGCAAATCGTGCTTTCAAAGCTGGCTATTTGGGTTGAAAGAGCATTATTTTGCTCCTGAGCAGCCAACAGCTGGTCTGAAAGCAATTGGTTTTGCTGCCTTAGTTGCTCAAGTTCGGTACTTTCGCTCGGGGCAGCCACCACGCAGCCTGTCAACATCAGAATGAATACGATCAAAAAGGAAAAAAGTTTCTTGTTCATGGTTCCTCCGGATTGGGCGCAGAATTACACCTATTGTACTTAAGACGGAATCTCGGGCAAAATGTTCCAAGACAGCCGGATTGAAAACATATGAAACAAAGCCTTCTGTTTCTACTTTTGCACGGTTTGATCTTATGGCAGTTCGCTGAAGCGGATCGCATCCAGCATGCGTGCCAGGCGAACGGTCTCCCTTACGTCGTGCACCCGCAGAATGTCGGCGCCGTGCAGCACGCCCCAGGCGTTCGCGGCCAGGCTGCCCTCCAGGCGTTCGCCTTGCGGCAAATTGAGCGTGTGCCCAATAAAACCTTTGCGAGAAACTCCCAGCAGGATCGGGAAGCCCAATTCGCGCAGCTCGTCAATATGCTTGAGCAGGAATAGGTTTTGCTCGATAGTCTTACCAAAACCGATCCCGGGATCGATGATGATTTTGTCTGGGCTCACGCCTGCATCAATCGCCGACTCAGCAGCTTCTGCCAGCCAGTTCCGCACCTCGGTGACGATGTCTTCATACCTCACACCCTCATAACGTCCGCCGAGCTCGCTTGTGACTACCTGTGCGCCTTGCGTGCGATTATGCATCAGGATTGCGGTTGCACCTGCCTCGGCTACAGTACCCGCCATGGCTGGGTCATGCCGAAAGGCCCAGATGTCATTGATGATGTGTGCGCCTTCTGCCAAACAGACCCGGGCGGTTTCAGCTTTGTAGGTATCAATCGAGAGGATGACGTTCGGCATCTCTTCGCGTAAGGCTCTCACCACTGGCAACATCCGGCTCAGTTCCTCATCCACACTGATTGCTGTTGCGCCAGGGCGAGTGGATTCTGCGCCCAGGTCGAGAATGTCACAGCCATCCTGGATGAAGTGCTCCGCCTGCAGCAGTGCTGTGCGGATGTAGTCGCGTTCTCTGAGCAGTCCATCGCCCGAGAAGCTGTCCGGGGTGATGTTGATGATGCCCATGATATAGGTTTTTTTGCCGAGTTCTGGTAGCAGTTCATTTTTCATATTCACCTCAGGGAATGGTTGCGTGCGCTTCTACGAATAATTTCATTTCTGCAATCTCCCCTTGTATGGCATAAATTCTAAAATTGAATGTAATGGAGCCACTGGTGGAGAGCGGAACTTCTGCCTCCCAACGGCGCAGCCCAAGCACCTGTCCGTTGGAGTCGTAAACCACCCCTAAAACCCAAACGTAGTCTGCCTCCCCTTCCGGTATGGTCACTTTGCCTGCTGCTTCCGCAAAGCCCGTGCCGTCAGCAATGACAGGCGGCTCTGTTGCGATTTTTGCTTCCAGGTAGCGCGTATCATCCGGCATCACTGGCAGCCAATCCAATATCTGAGCACTGATTTCAAAGCTTTCCGGGACAGGTGAAGGGAAGTAAGCTACGGCGGGTATCGTCTGCTGGGCTGGCAGGATGTTGAGCGGCAGAATGCCGTCCATCTCCAGCGTGGTCGCGTTGGCATCGGTGAGCGTGAAGCGGACGGATGGATTTTCCACGGGGGACTGGCTGAGGTTTTCAAGCTGAGCGAAGCAGTAAGCGCCTCCAAGCGCGTCCCGGTAACAGACTGGTGCCATGGCCAGGCGAAGCGGACTGAAGGGGTCTGGCGTTTGGGTGGGGGTTTCCTGGCTGGCATTGGCTAAAGGCGGCGTAGGCGTGATCGGGATGATCAGCACCGTTCCAACGCTCATCAAATTGGGGATCACGGTCGGGTTGGCGGCTTTGAGCGCGTCCAGCGAGATGCCGTATCTCAACGCTACACCAAACATGTCGTCTTTTTCGGTGACGGTGTAAGTGACCGGTGCAGGCGTTGGAGTGAGGGTGGGGGTGAGGGTGGGGGTTGGCGCAAGCGTATTGGTCGGACGAGGTGTGACGCTGGGGTTAAGCGCAATTACGGATGTGTTTGTCGGTAGTGGGACGATCGTAGGCAGACTGACATCCCCCGGCATGCAGCCTGCCAAAGCCAGGGCAAAAAAAGCCAACCAGATTAACAAGCCAAGTTTCCACTTCATTTTTTGCATTATACACCGCCGCCAGAAACTCCATTTTAGGTCTGGGATCAATCCGGTATAGGCAGAACAGCTGTGGCTTCCATCCAGTCCACGATGGCTTCCACCGCCTTGGGGAGGTCGTTATCGCTCACATCAACGCGCAAAACAGGCAGCCAGGTTCGGTAAATTTCAAGTGTCTTTTTTCTCCAAGCGCGAAGTTATTCAACCCGCGCTCCCAAGGGTAGTTGGTGAAAGTGCACTATTCTGCTGAAATCAGAGGAGAGTGATAGCGGTACTTTCGCGGACCAGTAGAACGGGGGTGATCATTCAGCCCAAGGGCAATTTCCGTCTTGGATGAAGGACTCGCGACGTCCAGGATAACTTTCGACGTAAGCTTGGATATGGATTTCCTTTCTGGCAGGGTAATAGTATTGGACAAGAAAGTCGAAACAAACGCGGTTCAATTCACATTCCACAAAGTACCCCAAACTACACATGATTGGGTACAATCCAAGTATGACACAACAAAAACGACCTCAAATCCTCCTGACGAATGACGATTCAATCAATTCACCCGGGCTGTGGGCAGCTGCGGAAGCGCTTTCGGACCTCGGGTTCGTCCATGTGGTTGCGCCGAGTGTGCAGCAGACATCGATGGGGCGGGCTCTTCCGCGCGACACGGACGGTCAGATCCGCCCGCAAAAGTTGTTGGTGCACGGAAAAGAGTGGGAAGTGTATGGCGTGGGCGCAACTCCAGCTCAGGCCGTGCTGCATGGCATGTTGGAAGTGATGGGGTTCCCACCGGATCTGTTGGTGTCGGGTATCAACTACGGAGAAAACCTGGCATCGGGGATCACGGTGAGCGGCACTGTTGGTGCGGCGCTTGAAGGGGCTTCGATGGGGATCCCCGCCCTGGCCGTTTCACTGCAGACTCCGATAACAGAGCATTTTGACCTCTCGGATCGGGTTGACTTCTCAGTGGCAGCCTGGTTCACCCGCTTTTTTGCTGAGAAACTCCTGTTAAAGAAAATGCCCTTCGATGTGGATGTGCTTAAGGTCGATATACCCTCTGGAGCAACTCCAGAAACACCCTGGGTGGTGACGCGTCAATCCCGTCAGCGGTATTTTTACGCGAAACCGAAAGATCCTTCCATCAATGAAGGTTCACGGAACATGGGATATGAGGTGCGCGTTGATAAGGAAAGTCTGGAAGAGGATGGAGATCTGAAGACTGTGATTGTGGACGGGAAGGTATCAGTGACACCAATTAGCCTGGACCTGACCTCGCGGGTGGATCTGCACGATTTTAGACGGTTACTGGAATCTTAATAACCCCGGTTGTTTCAACCATGAAAGAGTTCAAAACGCCTAAATATTGAAGCGTATCTCGATGATGTCGCCATCTTCGATGATGTAATTCTTGCCCTCGACGCGCAAGCGGCCTTTGTTACGGGCTTCGGCGGTGCTGCCGTAAGTGATCATGTCCTGGAAGGAGAGAATTTCCGCGCGGATGAAGCCCTTTTCCATGTCGGAATGGATGACGCCGGCAGCTTCACGAGCGTTGGCGCCTCTGCGCAGCGTCCAGGCATGGACTTCCTTCTCCCCGGCGGTAAAAAATGAGTGTACTCCCAGGAGATCATACGAGAGCTTGATCAAGCGCGACATGCTCGGCTCGGCGATGCCGTATTCCTCCAGAAAGATGGCAGCATCGGCAGGGTCAAGCGCGATAATATCCGCCTCGAGCTTGGCGGGTAGATGTACCACTTGTGTGTGCGGGTGAGGACTGGTGTAGTCCAAAGCGGGCTGGTCCTCAGACTGATTAAACACCACAATTTGCGGTTTGCGGCTGAGGAAGCCAAAACTCGAAAGGATTTTGTCCTCTTCGGGGGTAAATTCGTAATGGCGCAGGGGTAGTTCCTGGTTGAGTACTGCCTGCAATCGCTCAAAGAGGTCGATTTCAGCCTGAATGACATCACGCGGGCGGCTCACACCGCGCCGAAATTCTTCTTTTAGCCTTTCAAGGCGGCGTTCGACCATCACCAGATCGTTGAGAATGAACTCGGTATCCATCGTCTGAATATCGCGCAGGGGATTAACGCTGCCGGCGAGATGGGGAACGCTGGCATTTTCGAACTGGCGTACCACATGCAGAAAACCATCCATTTGCGCGAGCTGATTGACCATCACTCCAGGCAAACCGGCACGACCCGCACTGCCATCGAGGCCAGCAATGTCGGCATAGGTGACCTTGGCACGCACGATCTTCTTGGGGTGATAGATCTCGCAGAGCTGATCCACCCGCGGATCAGGCACATCCACCACGGAAGTGTGAACTTCCATCTGACCGGTGGACATGTCCGTCGGGATGTCAGCGCCCGTAAGTGCTTTGTAGAGAGTAGTTTTGCCTGATTGAGGCAGGCCGATGATTCCAAGTTGCATGGTGACTCCAAAAAGATAATAAAGGATTATACCGCAGCGGTTGAACAGATCATGCCAGGACTATGTTCAAACTGCCTGGATAATGTTTGGAAAAAAGTCGTTTTTCTGCATGATACAATCAAAAAGTACCTTCTAATCTTGTTTGGAGGAAGAATGAATAAGAATAGATTCTTGATTAGTATCGTGATGATGCTTGGCCTGAGCGCCTGCTCGCTCCCGCGGTTGGTAAAAAATGATCCAACTGCGACGCCAAAGCCGAGCCAAATAACGTCTCTGCCGACCAGGCAAGCAGAACCGACAGCAGTAGAGCCAACCGCCACTGTTCCGGCTATCCCGACAGACATCTCAACAGAAGCTTTTCTGCCTGTAATTCCTGCTGACCTGGTGGGTAGCGTGAGTGTAGGTGAAAGCTTATTAAGTGAGACTTTTGATCAAAACGGGTT
>Ga0116184_10002138_pt1 | contig 17728 bp, 16 predicted proteins | sample AD_JPNNA5_MetaG_FD_89886 | JGI IMG/M metagenome (GOLD analysis project Ga0116184, IMG submission 89886) | Active sludge microbial communities of municipal wastewater-treating anaerobic digesters from Japan - AD_JPNNA5_MetaG | ecosystem: Engineered > Bioreactor > Anaerobic > Digestate | place... | reverse complement strand
TATGATCGATGCGCTTGAAGGTTTTACCGAGCAGGATTCCAAAGTCGCCGGCCTCGCGCATGAGGCGGGCAAAGCCTGCGTCATCGCGGTCAACAAATGGGACGCAGTCGAAAAAGACGGCAAAACCATGGACGCCAGCCGCAAGGACCTGATGAAAGACTTTGCCTTCATGTCCTACGCGCCGATTATTTTTATTTCGGCAAAAACCGGGCAGCGGCTCGACCGGCTCTTTGAACTGATCAAGTTTGTCGATGACCAGAACGCCATGCGTATTTCGACCGGACGGCTCAACGAGGTGCTTGCTGACGCCACTGCCCGCGTCCAGCCGCCGACCGACAAAGGCCGAAGGCTCAAAATCTATTACATGACGCAGGCTTCCACCAGACCCCCGACTTTCGTCTGTTTTGTCAACAGCGCGGAACTTTTCCATTACAGTTACCAGCGTTATCTTGACAACTGCATCCGCGAGGTGTTCGGCCTTGAGGGTACCCCGACGCGCTTTGTCGTCAGGGAAAGGGAGAGCAAATAATGGTGATTCTCGGCATCGACCCCGGTTATGCCATCGTCGGCTTCGGTGTGGTCGACTATCACAACAACCACTTCACCGTGCTCGACTACGGCGCGGTGACGACCGAAGCGAATACGGATTTCAGCGGCCGGCTCGAGGCGATCTACGACGGCATCGGCGCCGTGATGGAAAAGTACGCCCCGCGCGCGGTATCCATCGAAAAAATATTTTACAACACCAACGCGAAAACCGTCATCGACGTCAGCCAGGCGAGGGGCGTGCTGGCCCTGGCCGCGAAAAAGCGGGGCGTCGAAGTGTTCGAATATACGCCCCTGCAGGTCAAGCAGAGTGTGGTCGGCTACGGCAGGGCGGAGAAAAAGCAGATGCAGGAGATGACCAAGCTGCTGCTCAACCTCAAAGAAATCCCCAAGCCGGACGACGCGGCGGACGCGCTGGCGCTGGCGATCTGCCACGCGCATTCGAGCGGTTCGCTGATGCAAAGGCATCCTATGCTTTAAATCGTTTAGGGAGGCGCGTTTGATGTTCTACAGCCTGACGGGCGAGTTGCTTTATACCGACGACACCAGCGTCGCGGTCAACTGCGGCGGTATCGGTTTCAGATGCCTGGTCACCGCCAACACGCTCAACCGCATCGGCCCGGCGGGCAGCGTGGTGACGCTCTACACCCACCTCATCATCAAAGAGGACGCGTTTGAACTGCTGGGTTTTGCCGATGAAACCGAGCTGGAGTTTTTCCGACTGCTGATTCTTGTCAACGGCGTGGGCTCCAAGGTCGCGCTGGCAATTTTATCCGCCCTCAAACCCGATACCCTGGCCTTGTGCATTGCAGCGGGCGATACAGCTATGATTACTCGCGCGCCGGGCGTAGGGCCCAAACTCGCGCAAAGGATTGTGCTCGAACTGAAAGACAAGCTCAAGGGAGATATTCCGTCGGGCATTTCCGCCGGCAGTATCGCCGCGACCGATGCGCTGTCCGGGGCCTCCGCCGCCCGCGAAGCGGTCAGCGCGCTGGAAGCGCTCGGCTACAGCCGTTCCGAAGCCAGCGCCGCGGTCGGACGCCTCGGGGAAGGCCTGACCACGCAGCAGTATGTCACGCAGGCGCTGAAATCATTTAACAAGCAGTAAAGGCGGTGCGGAAAATGCCCATGGACGACGACGGCAGAATCGCGGATCCGGGCTTCCTGCCCGACGACGCGGAATATGAAGTCACCCTCCGGCCCCGCGTGCTGGCAGAATATGTCGGGCAGGAGAAGGTCAAACAAAACCTCGCGGTCTACATCGAAGCCGCGCGAAAAAGAGGGGAAAGCCTTGACCATGTTCTCCTTTACGGGCCGCCCGGCTTAGGCAAAACCACGCTCGCAGGCATTATCGCCAACGAAATGGGCGTCAGTTTCAAGGTGACCTCGGGGCCCGCCATTGAAAAACCGGGGGATCTGGCCGCCCTGCTGACCAACCTCAACAAGGGCGACGTACTGTTCATCGACGAGGTCCACCGCCTCTCGCGCAGCGTGGAAGAAGTGCTTTATCCCGCCATGGAGGACAACGGCATCGATATCATCATCGGCAAGGGACCTTCGGCGCGGTCGATCCGTATCGATATCCCGCCGTTTACCCTGGTCGGCGCCACCACCAGGGCCGGTCAGCTCAGCGCGCCGCTGCGCGACCGTTTCGGCGTCATTTTCCGCCTGGACCTCTATTCCAACGAAGAACTCGCACGCATCGTCAACCGGAGCGCGGGCATCCTCCAAATCGATATTGACCGCGAAGGAGCTGTGGAGATCGCGTCGCGTTCCAGGGGGACGCCGAGAATAGCCAACCGTCTGCTCAAACGCTCGCGGGATTTCGCGCAGGTGCGAGGCGACGGTACCATCACACTCGACAGCGCCAGGCACGCGCTTGAGAAGATGGAAATCGACGAACTCGGCCTCGACTCGATTGACCGGCTGATTCTGAATTCCATGATTAAGAATTATAACGGCGGCCCCGTCGGGCTTGAAACCATTGCCGCGGCCATCGGGGAAGAAGCCATCACCATTGAGGATGTGTATGAACCCTACCTGATGCAGGTCGGTTTTTTAAGCCGGACGCCGCGGGGCAGAATGGTCACGCCGGCCGGCTACGCGCATCTCGGGATCGAACTGCCCGGCGGCAGCCAGCTGACACTTTGAAAACGAGAGAACACAATGGGCAGACTTTTCGGCACGGACGGCGCCAGGGGCGTTGCAAATACGGAACTGACATGCGAGCTTGCCATGAAAATCGGCAGGGCGGCCGCGCTGGTTCTTAACGAGGAGAAGATTATCCGGCCGCGGGTGCTCATCGGGATGGACACCCGGGCCTCCTCGGACATGCTGGAGGCGGCCATCGCCGCCGGGCTCTGCTCGGTCGGCGCTGACGTCTTTCTGCTCGGCGTGGTGCCGACGCCCGCCGTCGCCTATCTTGTCAAACGATACAACTGCGACGCCGGTATCATGATTTCCGCCTCTCACAACCCCGGCGAATATAACGGCATCAAAATTTTCCGGGCCGACGGCTACAAACTGCCCGATGCGCTCGAGGACGAGATTGAAGCGATTATTCTCGACGAAACAGTCGTCCCGGATGTGAAAATCGGCGGCGAGGTCGGCAGGGTTTCGGATATCGGAACGGCCGTTTCCGACTACATCGACCATCTGATATCTACCGTCGACATCAGCCTTGACGGGATTGACGTCGCTTTTGACTGCGCCAACGGTTCCGCTTCGGCCACGGCGGCGCGCCTTTTCCCGCGGCTGGGGGTCAACTGTTCCTTTATCGCCTGCGAACCCGACGGCACCAACATCAACCGCGCCTGCGGCTCGACCGACCTTTCGATGCTCGGAGAGTATGTCGTTTCCAACGGTTTGTCGGCGGGGTTCGCGTTTGACGGAGATGCGGACCGTGTGCTCGCCGTGGATGAAAACGGGGCAGTCGTCGACGGGGACAAGATTCTCGCTATTTGCGCCGAAAGCATGAAAAACGAGGGCAGGCTCGCCGCGGGCACGGTTGTCATGACGGTAATGAGCAATATGGGGCTGCACCGTTTTTGCCGCGAAAGGCAGATCGGTTTTGAATGCACCCAAGTCGGCGACCGCTACGTGCTTGAGCGTATGCTCGAGAACGGCTACAGGCTCGGCGGCGAACAATCGGGGCATGTCATATTTCTCGACTACGCGACGACCGGCGACGGCCAGTTGACGGCGCTGCAGGTGCTACGGGTGATGAAAAAAAGCGGCAAGCCGCTCTCGGCGCTGGCCGCCGATATCCGTTCCTACCCGCAAATCATGATCAATATCAAGGTTTCCGCCATCGGGAAAAAACGCTTTTCAGCCGACGAGGAAGTACGGCTGGCTGTTGAAAAAGCCCAATCCGCCCTCGGTTCCCGCGGGCGTGTGGTGGTGCGCGTATCCGGCACGGAACCGCTGGTCCGCGTGATGCTCGAAGGCGAAGATGCCGCCGAAATCGAGGAACTCGGCAATGAAATTGCCGATGTCATCCGGGAACGTCTGCTGTGAGAAGGGCCGAGCGATGAGGGTTGCCCCGCAATGGGAAGATTATGAACTGCTGGACTGTTCGCGCGGCGAACGGCTCGAACGCTGGGGCGGCGTCGTACTGATCCGCCCGGATCCTCAGGTCATCTGGGACACCCCGAGAAAACATCCGCTGTGGCTCGACGCGCACGCTCGGTACGAACGTTCCTCTTCGGGCGGCGGCGCGTGGAAATTTTTCAAAAGCGTGCCGCAGAAATGGACGGTGCAATACAGCGACTGTGTTTTCCGCATCGGCACCATGGGCTTCAAACATACGGGGCTTTTCCCCGAACAGGCCTCGAACTGGGATCTGCTTCGCAAGACGGTGTCGGCCGCGGGAAGGCCGGTGCGCGTCCTCAACCTCTTTGCCTACACGGGCGCCGCGACCATCGCCTGCCTGAAAGCGGGAGCCTCCGTCGTTCACGTCGACGCTTCCAAAGGAATGACCGCATGGGCGAAAGAAAACGCGGCCCTCAGCGGCGCCGCCGGGTTCGACGTGCGCTGGATTGTGGACGATTGCGCCAAATTTGTCCAGCGCGAAATCAACCGGGGCAGCCGCTATGACATCATTATCATGGATCCGCCTTCGTACGGCAGGGGACCGAATGCCGAGGTATGGAAGCTCGAAGACAAACTCTACGAACTGTTTTCCCTTTGCTGCCGCTTGATGAGCGGGGATCCGATGATGATGATCATCAATTCGTATACTGCGGGGCTCTCCGCATCCACCATGGCGTATATCGCCGCTTCCCTCGCCGCGCGGCGCTTCGGCGGCAGCGTGTCCGCCGATGAACTCGGGCTGAAAGTCACATCAAGCGCCCTGGCCCTGCCTTGCGGGTCCTCGTGCGTATGGAGCCGATAATGCAAGACAGTATCCTGTGTTTTCAAGACGTATCCTATACTTACGAAGGCGCCGCTCCCGGCGCTCAACCGGCGGTCAGGCATCTGAACCTGGACGTCAGCAGGGGCGAATTCGTGGCGGTCATCGGCCGCAACGGATCGGGTAAATCGACGCTGGCTAAACTGACCAACGCGATTCTTGTGCCCGGCAGCGGCAGTGTCCGTGTCAACGGTATGGATACCGCCGATGAAAAAATGCTGTATGAAATACGGCGTTATGTCGGCATGGTATTTCAAAACCCCGACAATCAGATTGTCGCCACCATTGTTGAGGACGATATCGCTTTCGGGCCCGAGAACCTCGGCATTCCGCCCGCCGAAATCCGCCGGCGCGTGGACGAGGCGCTGCGCGAGGTCGGGATGTACGACTTCCGCTTCCGCGAGCCGTTCCGCCTGTCGGGCGGCCAGAAGCAGCGCGTCGCCATCGCCGGCGTCCTCGCGATGCAGACCGAATGCATGGTGCTCGACGAACCCACGGCCATGCTTGACCCCGGCGGCCGGCTGGAAGTGATGAAAACCGTTTCCCGGCTTAACAGGGAGAAGGGGATCACGGTCGTTCACATTACCCATTTTATGGAAGAAGCGGCCATGGCCGACCGTGTGGTCGTCATGGACAAAGGGTCCATCGTTCTGACGGGTACGCCGCGGGAAGTGTTTACGCAGGTCCCGGTCATCAAAGCGGCGGGGCTCGATATTCCGCAGGCGACAGAACTGGCCTTTCTGCTGAATAAAAACGGCGTCGATATCGGCTGCGATATACTCACCGTGCAGGAATTTGTAGAGGCTGCCGCCAAGGCGGCGGAGGCGGCGCGATGAAGATCATTTCCACACAGGGCCTGACCCATCTCTACAGCAAAGGGACCCCTTTCGAGGTTGCCGCCATCCGCGACATCAGCGTCGATATTGAAGAAGGCGCTCTGGTCGGCATCATCGGCGCGACCGGCTCGGGGAAAAGCACATTTATCCAGCACCTCAACGGTATCCTGAAACCGGAAGCCGGCAAGGTGTATCTAGAAGGCCGCGATATTTGGGAAGATAAGAAGTCCATCCGGGAAACTCGCTTCAAAGTCGGCCTTTGCTTCCAGTATCCGGAATACCAGCTGTTTGAGGAAACCGTTTACAAAGACATTTCCTTCGGCCCGCGCAACATGAAACTCCCGCAAGACGAGATCGACCGCAGGGTGCGTACGGCGGCAGACTATGTCGGCCTGGGGGAAGAAGCGCTCGGGAAATCACCCTTTGACCTTTCCGGCGGCGAAAAAAGGCGGGCGGCCATCGCGGGCGTCATGGCGATGGAACCCAAAGTGCTGATTCTGGACGAACCCACCGCAGGGCTCGATCCTTCCGGCCGCAGGAAAATACTCAAGCTCATCGCCGACTACCGCGTGCGCACCGGCAGCACGGTGATTCTGGTTTCCCACTCTATGGAAGATGTTGCCGCCCTGGCCACCAGCGTTATCCTGATGCACCGCTCGAGCGTTGTGATGCAGGGAACCGTTGAAGAAGTATTTACTCAAGGCGGGCTTCTTAAAAGCATGGGGCTGAACGTCCCGCAGGTGACGGAGATTTTTGAGGGCCTGCGGGCGAGAGGTTTACCGGTCAGCGACCGGATTTTCACGATCGAGCAGGGGCTCGATGAACTGCTTCGTTTCTACGGAAAGGAGGCGGTCCGATGATACGCGATATCACCATAGGACAGTACTTCCCGGGTAAATCGCCGCTGCACAGGCTCGACGCGCGCATGAAGATCGTCCTGACGCTCGCGGTAATCGTCCTGATATTCCTGTGCGGCAATTTCTGGTCTCTCGGGCTGATCTGCGCTTTCGTCACCGTTGCGGTGCTCTTGTCGCGCGTGCCGCTGAAAACGGTCGCCAAGAGCGTTAAGCCCATCGTCTACATCGTCGTTTTCACCGCCTTGCTGAATGTGTTTTATGTCAGCGGCGGGAAGATGCTGTTTGAATACAGTTTTATTAAGATTACGGAAAAGGGCGTCTATACCGCGCTGTTTATGGCGGCGCGCATTATTTGCCTGGTGGTCTTCAGTTCCCTGCTGACCTATACCACCCAGCCGACGGAACTCACCGACGCGCTTGAGCGCCTGCTCAGGCCCCTGAAAGCGCTGCGCGTCGATGTCCATACCATCGCGATGATGATGACGCTGGCGCTGCGTTTCATCCCCACGCTTATTGAAGAGACGGACCGTATCATGAACGCGCAGAAAGCGCGCGGCGCCGATTGGGAGAGCGGTTCGCTCGTCAGCAGGGCCAAAGCGCTGGTTCCCGTTCTCGTCCCGCTCTTCGTTTCTTCCTTTCGTCGGGCGTACGAGCTGGCTTTTGCGATGGAATGCCGCTGCTACCGCGGCGGCAAAGGACGCACCCGGATGAAAATCATGCGGCTGAAACCCGGCGATATCGTCGCCGCGGCCATCATCGCGTTGCTGGCGGCGGCCGTCATATTTTTCCGTTTTGAGCGCTTTTTCGCGCAGGTGATTTGATGAGAAATCTGCGGCTGATTCTTGCCTTTGACGGCACGACTTACCATGGCTGGCAGATGCAGGCCAACGCCGTGACGGTACAGTCGACGCTGCTGGAGTGCGTGTGCCGCATTACGGGCGGCCAACCCAACATCATCGGCTGCTCGAGGACAGACGCCGGTGTGCATGCGCGCGCGTTCTGCTGCAATTTCAAGACCGAAAGCGCCATACCCTGCGGCAGGCTGGTCGCCGCGCTGAATTCCTACCTGCCCGACGATATCTGCGTCAAATCCTGCGACGAGGTTCCGGCCGACTTCCACGCGCGTTACAGCTGCACGTCCAAAGAGTATGTCTACCGCATCCGGAACAGCGCCGTACCGGATCCCTTTGATTACAGATATACTTTGCGTTACCGCCATCCGCTTGATGAAAACCGGCTGGCGGCGCTGGCGCGCGCTTTCGTTGGCAGGCACGACTTTGCGGCCTTCTGTGCGGCAGGCTCGTCCTGCGGCAGTACGGTCAGAACCGTGCGGTCTTTCAACGTCGAACGCTGCGGCGACGAGGTCCGTTTCACCGTCGAAGCGGACGGCTTTTTATACAACATGGTCCGCATTATGGCGGGCACCTTGCTTGAAAGCGCCCGGCAGGATTCCGCGCTTCTACCGATTGAAGAAATTATCGCATCCCGAGACAGAGCCTTTGCCGGCGCCACGCTGCCTGCCCGGGGCCTTTGTCTGCTCAAGGCGAACTATGATGGGGACTGAACGATGAAACAAAAGCAGGAAACCGCAAGCCTTCGCGTACTCAAGGGCAAAGGGGCAGGTAAAAAGAAAAACAAAAAACGCAGGCACGGCGCTTTTCTGCGCGCGGCCGGCGCAACGGCGCTGGCCGTTGCCCTGACGCTTGGCGCGCTCGCGGCAGCGGGCATTACACCGGCCGAAGCCTGGTATGCAGCCCGAACCACCGTCGGGGGCATCGCAGCCGGAGCGGGGTTTCCCTGTGAAACCGCTGCCGGTGAAGCCCGCGCATTTGTCGCGCTCGGCCGCAATGTGCTGCTCGTCGACGAGAGCACCGCCAAGGTCGTGAGCGCATACGGCGACGTCCTGTATGAAGGCCGTCACGGGTTTGCGGACGCGGTATGCGAAACCAACGGCACACAGGCGCTCCTTTTTGACCGGGGCGGCAGTGATTATCAGGTCATGGACTCTTACCGCCTTCTGAGGTCGGACCACCGCGCCAACGTCATCCTGGCCGGCGCCATAGGCCGCAAAGGCAACGTCGCCTTTGCTCAGAAATCCGACAGCGCCATGTGCGAACTGCATGTTCTCGACCGGCGCGGCCGCGAGGTATACGCCTACTCCTTTGCCACCGAACGCGCTGCGGCTGTCGCGCTTTCCGGCAACGGGAAACGCGCGGCTGTCGCCTTGATCGCAACGAAAAACGCGGAGATCTATACCAAACTCGTCGTGCTGGATTTTTCATCCGAAAAACCGCTGTTTACTCCGCTTGTCTACCGGAGCACGGCGATGATGCGCCTGGAATTCCTCAACGACGGGCTGCTGCTGGCTGTCGGCGACAAACTGTTGAGCGTTGTCGATTGCGCCAAAGGCAGCAAAAAAGATACCCCCTATGTAAACGGCGAGCTGGCGGCCGCTTCGTTTTCGCCCGGCGGCAATACCGCCGTTGCCATGACGCGCTTCGGCAACACAGCGGACAGTCTTATCAAAGTGTTTTCGCGTCAAGGGCAGCCGCTGTTTGAAAAGAAACTCGACCGCGAGGTGAGCGCTGTCGCCTGCGGCAAACACAACGTGTGCGTACTCACGGAAGGCGGCCTGCTGATTTTTAATGATAAAGGCGAGCAGCTGCTCTCCGCTGCCGAAACCGGCTCGGGCATGCGCATCGCCTATGCGGGAAATGCCTGTTTTGTGCTGTCTCCGGGTGAAATAAACAAGTACGCGCCGCGCCGGTGATTTGCGCAATACCCTCGCCTGGTTTATAATGAAAATGCGGAGATGTTGCCGCGGGAGGGCTGAAGGATGGTTCTTCAATATGCCGTGGACGCTGTTCTCGTCGTCCTGTTTGCCGTTTGCGTCATCATGGGCATCCGAAACGGTTTCGTTAAAACGATTCTGACTTTCGTTGCGGTCGCGCTGTCGCTTGCCGCCGCCGTTATGCTCAGCAGGTCGCTGGCGCCTGTTGTCTATGACAAGTATGTTGACGAAAGGGCGTATAACAGCATCCACGCGCGACTGACCGACAGCGTCGATTCGACCCTGGCTTTGACCCGGCGCCAGGTTGTGGAAGCGGTCCTGCCCAAAACCGTAACCGACATCGCCGCGTCTGTCGGCGTCGACGCGGAAGACATACTCAAAGCCATCGGCGATTTCGACGGCAGCGTCGATGAAGCGTCGAGAGGTTTGACCGACAGCGTGGTCAAGCCGGTTTTTACCGCGGCTATCAAAGCGGCGCTGTATGTCGCGGGCTTTCTTGTGTGTTTCACGCTGTTGAAACTGATCATCTTCCTCATCGACCGTTTTGCCAGGCTGCCCGTGATCAAAACCGTCAATAAAACCATGGGGGGGCTGCTCGGCGCCCTGGTCGGTATCGGGGTGCTTTGGTTTATCGGCAAGTCGCTCGTTATCGCGGGCGGGCTGCTGGCCGGTACGGCGGTGGAAGAGGCGGTCCGCTCTTCCTATATCGTTTCCTTCCTGACTTCCGGAAACCTGCTTGAAAAACTCACATCAATCATCGGGGGTTCACAATGAAAGACTATTTCAAAGGCAGTCTCACCATTCCCAACCTGCTGACGGTTATCAGAATTCTGCTGATTCCCGTGTTTGCCTGGCTGTTTTACGACGGGAAATATATCTGGGCGCTGGTCGTGCTGCTGCTGTCCGGCCTGAGCGATACGCTCGACGGCAAAATCGCCCGCCGTTTCAACCAGGTCAGCGAATTGGGCAAGAACCTGGACCCCGTGGCCGACAAATTGACGCAAATCGTCATCGCTGTGATGCTTTTTGCGGAGTTTCGCAAATCCTCAAGCAATGCGCTGCACCTTTTCAGCTGGGTTTTTCTCTACTTTTTGCTTAAAGAAGCGGTCATGGTCATGATCGGCGCCATCATGCTTTCCATGGGGATTAAACCCGGCGCGGCTGAAATATACGGTAAAATGGCGACATTCGCTTTTTATGTGGTGATGCTGCTGATCATCGGCTTTGCGCCGGGATTCGGGGCTTTTTCATACAAAATACCGGCCTTGGTTCTGCCGGAGACCGTCATGATGGTACTCGTGATTATCTGCGCAATCCTGGCGACAATGGCGTGGGTCAGCTATCTCCCGGGCGCCTACCGCCAGTTTAAAGAAAAAGCCGAGGCAAACAAAACAAAAAGCAACGGCGGCTGATAGCGCCGCATTTCGATAAGGAGAAAACAAACCTGATGAAACCCATTCTATGTTCCAGGTGTAAAATACGGCCTGCGATGATCTTTGTCACGCGCATCGAAGGCGATAAATCGCTGCAGGAAGGCATCTGCCTGAAATGCGCGTCCGAAATGAATATCGGCCCCATCAAGCAGATTATGCAGAATATGGGCATTACCGATGAAGAAATCGACGAGGTCACGGAACAATTGTCCGCCATGCTCGAGAATACGGACGGCACCGGCTTTGAGCCCGGCGGCGCCGGCACGCTGCCGTTTATGCAGATGCTCGGCGATATGAGAGCCGGCAAGGAAAAAAACGACGAGGCCGCCGAACAGACGGAAGACGTGCAGGAAGACGCCGATGAGGATGAGGACGAAGCGCCGCCCGAAAGCAAAGAAAAAACCACGCTGGAGGAATTCCTGAAGAAGCAGAAAAAGAAACGCCAGCCGCAGCAGGAAGAAAAAAAGCGCAAGTTTCTCCCCCAGTACTGCATCGACCTGACCGGCAGAGCGCGCGAGAACAAAATAGACCGCATCATCGGCAGGGAAAACGAGATTTACCGCACTGTCCAGATCCTTTGCCGCCGTTCGAAAAACAACCCCTGCCTCATCGGCGAACCGGGCGTGGGGAAAACGGCGATTGCCGAGGGCCTCGCCCTGAAAATCGCCAACGGCGACGTCCCGGCAAAATTGGCGAAAAAAGAGATTCACCTGCTCGACCTGACCGCGCTTGTCGCCGGCACCCAGTTCAGGGGACAGTTCGAAAGCCGTATCAAAGGCCTCATCGACGAGGTAAAAGCCGAGGGGAATATTATCCTGTTTATCGATGAGGTCCACAACCTTGTCGGCGCCGGCGAAGCGGAAGGCGCGATGAACGCCGCCAACATCCTCAAACCGTCCCTCTCGAGGGGAGAACTGCAGATTATCGGCGCAACAACCTTTACCGAATACCGCAAATACATTGAGAAAGACGCCGCGCTCGAAAGAAGGCTCCAGCCGGTCAGGATCGAGGAGCCTTCCATCGACGATACTGTCCGCATGCTCATCGGTGTCAAGGACTATTATGAAAATTTCCATAAAGTCGCCATCAGCGATTCCCTGATTGTTAAAACGGTCGTCCTCTCGGAACGCTACATCAACGACCGTTTCCTGCCGGATAAAGCCATCGACCTGCTGGACGAGTCTTGCACCTGCGCCAATTTACGCAATGTGAACATCAGCCGGCTTGAAGAAGAACAGGAGAAACTCGCGCAACTGAAAAACAAGCTTGCGGAACTCGAAGATCCGCAAAAAGAAGAAAAGGACTACGAACTGATTGCCCGTACCCGTTCGGAAATCGCCGCCTGCGAGGAGCGTATGCCCGAACTCGAACGGCTGGCAGCCGATAACGCCGTCACCGAAGCGGATATCGCCAAGGTGCTTCAACTCTGGACAGGCATCCCCGCGCAGAAAATCATGGAGAGCGATATCCGCCGCCTCGCCGAGCTCGAAAACAACCTCAAAAAGCGTATCATCGGCCAGGACAGAGCGGTTGAACTCGTCGCAGCGGCCATCAGGAGGGCCAGAGTGCAGATTAACCCGCGGCGCCGGCCATCATCCTTTATTTTCGCGGGGCCGACCGGCGTCGGCAAAACCGAGTTGGTCAAACAACTGGCCGCGGAACTTTTCGACACGCCCGAAACGCTTATTCGTTTGGATATGTCGGAGTTTATGGAGAAACACTCCGTTTCCCGCATCATCGGCGCGCCTCCCGGTTACATCGGTTACGACGAGGCGGGCCAGCTCACCGAAAAAGTGCGCCGCAAACCCTATTCCATCATCCTGCTGGACGAAATCGAAAAAGCGCACCCCGACGTGATGAATATCCTGCTGCAAATCCTCGACGAAGGCAGGATTACCGACGCGCAGGGACGCAATGTCAGTTTTGAAAACACCATCATTATCATGACCACCAACGCCGGCAGCGACCGTAAGGAGGACGCGCTCGGTTTTGCCAAAACCAAAGGCGCGGCCACGCAGGAAAAGACGATGAAGGCCCTCAATGACTTTCTGCGCCCGGAGTTTATCGGCAGGGTGGACGAAATTGTGATTTTCAACGACCTCACCCCCGATGACCTCGCGAATATCGCCGGACTGCTCATGAGTGAACTCATCGAGCCGCTCAGGGACAAAGGCATCGCGTTTTCCTGGAGCGACGAGGTGCCCGCGCTGCTTGCCGCTCAGGCCGAAGGCGGCTCACGGGGAGCGCGCGACCTTCGCAACACCATCCGCCGCAAGGTCGAGGACGCCATCGCCTCGCTGATTGTTTCCAGGCCGGATCGGCCCCTGACCAAAGTGTCTGTTGAAGCGGCAGACGGTGAAATCAGCCTGGCCGCGGAATAACGCGCAGCGCTCGCCGGCGGGCGGAAAGGCTGCAAAATATGGATGAACAACACCGGCGGGATCTCATCATTATCGGCGCGGGTCTTAACGGTTTAACGGCGGGAACAGCTTATCTCCTCGGATGCGAAGGCAGAAAGAACCGCGTTTTGCTTATCGAAAAGAATGCGGTTTGCGGAGGGTATGTCGCTTCTTACGCCAGGCAGGGCTGGCTGTTCGAAACATGCCAAATGACCTCCGACATATCGGATATTCTGCGGTACCTCGGCATCGGGCTCGAAATGAAAGAATTCGGGCCCGATTTTATTCGGCTGTTCGTTGCGGATACAGCCGCCGGCAGAACCGACGCCATGTTTTTTCCGTCCGGCGCGTCAGATTTTGAAGAGATGCTGCGGCGTATGTTCCCGTCGGATGCGGAGAATATCAAGCGGTTTTTTGATTATTCCGGCAAAATGTACCGCGAGATTGACTCCCTGAAGTACGCGCCCGGTTTTGCCGATACGCTGCGCATGCTTTCGACATGCCCCCGCGTTATCGCCAACGCATCGAAAACGTTTGCGGCTTATGCGCAACGTTTCGGTTTGGAACGCTCCGGCTGTATGGAGGTTTTTCAAATCTTTTCTTCTCTGTGCGGCCTGCCCAACGGCGCCATTGCCGCGCTGCTGACCGTCGGCGTCATGTTCTCGCTCTTCGACAGGGCTTACCGGCCGGCAGGGCTCTTTACCGATCTGCCGCACCGTTTGAGGGAACGCTATCTCTCGCTGGGCGGCGAACTGCTTTTTCACAGCGAAGTGTCCGAAATCATTACCGGCGGCGGCGCCGTATGCGGCGTGAGGCTGGCGAACGGCGGGTATTATACGGCGGAATCGGTCGTTTCAACCGCCGACGTTAAATCATCTCTCGGCGTTCTGCTTGGCGCGGAGAATGATTCGCCGCTGAAAACGGCGTATCGCCGCAGGGTCGGACGCATCCGCATGACGCCTTCGGCATTTACCGTCAATATCGGCTTGACAGGCGACCCGCCCGGTATAGAGCCGCTACGCTGCGGATATGCCGTTCTCGCCAGCGGACCCGGCGCTTTCCGTTCATTGTTCGCCGGCTTTGAAAAAGGGGAATGCCTGCTGTCCGAAAACCTGTTCCATATCGGGATATCCTGCCCGCCGAAGCGTGAAGGACGCAAACCTGTGCTTTCCCTGCAGGCGGTTCCGATGCCGGCGCATGACTGGATTACGCTCAGGGCAGCCGATTACGCCGCTTACCGCGAAAAGAAAGAAAACACGGCTTCCCTGATCATCGACATTGTGCGGCGCTATCTTTTACCGGAACTGAGTGCGTATATCGGCGTTTTGGATATTGCGACGCCCGCGACCTACGCGCGCTATTCCGGCTCGCCGACGGGTTCGATCTACGACATGGCCTGCGTGCCGGATAATTTCGGCCGCAGGCGCCTGCCGGTCAAAACGCCCGTCGAGGGATTGTATATACCGAAATTTGCCCACGGGGTTTTCGGCTCCATGAACAGCGGTATGCAGGTCGCCGATATGCTGCTCGACGGCCGCATAATGCATGGCAACTCCCGCCTCGGCGGGCGGGAGTGACCATGGACCTGCGCGCGCAACCGGCTTATGCCGGCTGCTGATAGTAAGCGAGAAGTTCACGGAACAGCTCTTTTGGCTGTGTGTACGCTTGCGAAGGCCTCGGGCTGAACGGCGTGAAAGTTGTCATCTGTTCCGCGGCGGGGATTACCGCATTAGGATCTTCGGCGCAGCCCGGGTCGAAACCAAGCGCGAGTGCCAGAAAAAGGGTGGCGGCGTCGCGCTTCTGCTCGCAATAGTCGTGCCGGCCGTCGGCGAAATGAACGTTTTTCACGGCATCCTGCCGCCCGTAGAGGCCGTAAATGCGTTTGAGGCAGGGGAATTCCGTTTCGGGTACCGTTTTTGTCCAGTCATTTCCGATAGAGATAACCAGCATCGGCCTCGGTGCCGCCATCGCCGCAATTTCCGCGTGGCTGGTACGGAAACCGCGTCCGCTGAAGTATCCGAGTCCGGATTCGCATTTGCAGCCCCCGTTAAAGGTTGCGGACAGCATGCATACGGGTACCGACGCCGCAATTCTGTTGTCGAATGCGGTGAGCATCATGGTTTGCGTTCCGCCCCCCGACGCGCCTGTCACCGCGATTTTTTTATCGTCGATATCCGGCCGGGTGCTGATATGGTCCAGAATTCTTCTGCTGTTATGCAGCTGGAGGGCGTTGTTGTATTTGTCGGCGTGAGGTGTCTGATTATCCTCGCCCCAACCGACCATGTCATAAAGGAATACCGCGCAGCCGAGCAACGCCAGCCGGACTGCGAGGCGGCGGCTGTCTTCGTTGAAGCGGCCATGCTCGAAATGCCCGTGCGGCAGCATCACGGCCGGCCTTTTCCCTTTGTGCCCGGCGGGCAGAAAAATATTGCCGGCGGTGTAATAATGCCCGAGGGTTTGCCAGTAGACATTCTGAACGCTGTAAGCGCCGAAATGTGTCTCACCGGTGACGGTGACCGGGGGCGCTTCACAGGGCTGTGAAAAATTAACACCTGTTTTCGCCGCGATTTTTCCGGCGATGACGGCTTTCCTTTTTTCCCACTCCTCAAAAGAAGCTGCGGCAGCGTATGGACCCGCTGCGCCGAGCTGCCGGGCGCATCTCAGAGCTTGTTCGGCAGTTTTCATGGCAATCCTTCTTTCGGAAGTTTATCGCGGCGGCGATTGCAGGCCGTTTTTCCGCAGGGCAGGCGAGGAGATTAAAACATTTCATCTTCGTTGTCTGTAATACGGTTTTTGAGCTCGGAGACGAGTTCGTCGAGTTTCTTGACACCGCGCTGCATGGTCAGGCGGATATTCGGATAACCGCGCATGAGGCGGTTGAATTGTTTATTATTCGGTTTCATTCCGCTGAGTTTTTCCTTGAGCGAAAAATCGGCGAAGGGCCTGAATTCGTTGATTTGACGGGCTGTTTCCGCGCGCCAGGTTTTGAAGCGTTCCCTGCCCTTTGCCGCGTTTTCCTGCAGCATATCATACAATTCGCCGGCGTTCGATTTGAAATCGGCAGCCGTGCGCGACACTTTTTCGCTCAGCAACCGCATGCGGTCCATCAGTTTTCTGACATCCATCGCGTTTTTCACCGCGTTGAACAAATCGACGGCGAAAACGGCGAGTATAATCAGAAGCGACAGATAAACGGCCCTGGCGGGTATTTTTTGCCCGACACTATCCACCAGGGGATGGACGATATAGAGAAAAGCGGCCGTTGCGATGCCCCAGTAACAAGTATGCATCAGGCAGATTCTGCCCTGGATGTTAAGGAACTTGTCCGAATAATCCCACCATCTGGCGTGAAAAAGTTTTTCGAGTATTACGCTGGTAATGAACTCGACGATGTCGCACAGGACCATACCGGCCGCTACCACTGCCGCGAAAGCCAGCAGGCCGTAACCGAAACCGCCGGGAAGCCGTGCGTGCAGATATTCCTTGAAAGGATTGACGAGGACCATCAGAACCACCGCGCCCGTTCCGTAAATCGGGCAGAGCGGACCCGTCAGAAAGCCGCGGTTCACCCACTTTTTCGCGGCGACCGAACAATAGATCGATTCGATGACCCACCCGATGCAGCTGTACATGAAAAAATAAAATACAACTCTTGCCGCTGTTTCCATACCTTCTCCGCTCAGCAGGACCTGTACGCTTCGATCTTGCGATCCAGACGGGCCCTGTATTTTTTTGAAAGGGAATAACGCAGTTCTTTCGCCGCGCAGTATTTATCCGCCAGCGACACAGCCAGCGATTCGGGATATTTCGGCGGCAGAACAGTCAGCGGCCACATATGCCGCTTAATGGCATTTTCTGTTTTTTTATCCAGCGGTCCGCAAAGGGCGTTCGCGTTTTTCAGCGCAAAACGGGGGTGAAGGTAGCCGTGCGGCCGGTGGCTCCAGTCGTTTTCTCGCCAGTCATAGTAGTACAGGTCGTGCAGCAGCGCTGCGCGCGCGGCGGTGCGGACATCGAGGCCGAATTTTAAAGCAAGGGCAAAGGTAAGGTAGGAAACGCTCGTAACATGCTGCAGCCTGTCGATATCCAGATGCTGCTCGAACGAGGCAAGGCATTTGATTTCCGGCGTGTCCAGAAGATCGGCAACGCACGCAAAATATCCGCTTTCGTGTTCGGGGTTGAGCGCGAACGACCTGGCATATGTTTCATGCAGTCTGCCCGTACCGATACCTCCCGGCTGATGTAGTCCCTCGCTGCCCCGAGCAGTTTGCATTATATAGCATGCGGGCCGACAAATCAATGAAGGCAGTATCACGGCGTGAAGAATAATCCGTACGTCGATTGTAAATTCAACTGCACCGGTGAAGAAAACTGCTGGTGGAAGATATTGCTTTGGATTTCCGGAATGAAGCGAAGCGGAATGGAGGGAATCCAAAGCGCGGCGCGCTTGCCGTGGCG
>Ga0116184_10002137_pt1 | contig 17730 bp, 17 predicted proteins | sample AD_JPNNA5_MetaG_FD_89886 | JGI IMG/M metagenome (GOLD analysis project Ga0116184, IMG submission 89886) | Active sludge microbial communities of municipal wastewater-treating anaerobic digesters from Japan - AD_JPNNA5_MetaG | ecosystem: Engineered > Bioreactor > Anaerobic > Digestate | place... | reverse complement strand
CCCTTCACCTTTCACAATTCACCGGGTTGAATCCTTCAGCCTTCGGCCTAATAGCCTATTTTTCAACCGTGAACCGTGAACCTCGAACCTTTTCTTTCCCTTCAGCCTTCGGCCTAATAGCCTTCGGTCTGTTTTTCCAACCATCAACTATAAACTATAAACTGTTTTTTCCCTTCAGCCCTCAGCCCTCCGTCCTCCGCCCTCTGACCTCAGTCCTCAGTCCTCCGTCTTCTTCCTTCAGCCTTCAGCCTTTTCTTTCTTCAAAGCTTCCTCTTGACACCTGTAAGAATTATGGATATCATAAAACCATGCCAACGGTAATGAAATTAGGAGCATACAGATTTCATTTTTATTCTGACGAAGGAAACGAACCGCCGCACATCCATGTTGAAACACCGGATGGCGAATGCAAATTCTGGCTTGATCCTGTTCGATTGGCGCGTAACAAGGGTATATCGCCGCAAAACATTAGACAAATCGAAAGAAAAATTTTCGACAACCGCGACTTCCTGGAGGATAAATTTCATGAGTACTTTAGCCATGAAAAATGAAACTGTCGAACCGACTGCCATCAGAGCATGGGCAGAGAAAAAGACCATATATATTGAACTTACAGATGGAAGGATCATTGGTTTTCCAGCCAGCCGTTTTAAGCTTCTTGCCACTGCATCGGAAGAAAAATTAAAGGAAGTGACTTTGCGCCTAAATGGTTACGCATTGCGATGGGAGTCTCTTGATGAAGACATTACCGTACCTGGAATCGTAGCTGGCAATTTTCAATTGCCCTATAACATTGAATAGAGAGAATATTTATAACTGTTCAGCCTTCAGTCTTCGGTCTATTAGCCTGTTTTCCAACCGTTGAACCGCTGAACCTGTCTTTCCATTCGGCCTTCAGCCTTCAGCCTGTTGTTCTTCACCCTTCACATTTCACGGGATTTTAAAAGAACCATCAACCATCAACCATCAACTATCAACTATCAACTGTTTTTCCCTCCGACCTCAGTCCTCCGACCTCCGTCCTCCGACCTCTGCCCTCCGCCCTCTGTCTTTCCTTCAGTCTTCAGCCTAATCCCCTGTTTTTTTAACCTAGAACTTAGAACGTAGAACGTAGAACTTTCTTTCTAAATATGCCCGCCAGCCGATTCAAAACATACGCAAGCGCGATCGTTAGAATCCAAAACACCACAATATTCAGCGGGAAAATCGTTTTCAATACAAATGGAAAAGCGCGAACATAACCGTGCAGCAAATAAATCTCCAGTGTCAGCGCAGCCATCAAAGAAATTACCGGACCCACATACTTTGATTGCACAAGCGCCGTAATCTCCTTACTTTCAGCAAATCTTAAAAAGAAAAACAAAATGGGAAACATCAGCAAATGCGTTACGGCCTGATATTGGGTGCCGCCGAACTTGCTCATGAAAAACAAAATGCCGTAATAAAGCCCGACAAACAAAACCAGCGCCAAACCATCTTTGAAGAAATTTGGCGTACCAGACCGCTTGCAACCTGCCAGATACCCGCCAAAGAACATCGTTTGCAGATAGAATATCCATTTAAAATAACCGGGTCCTTCAATGGAATAACTGGAAAGATCAACAAAGGTGAAATAAAAATACAGATACGGAGCAAGAAGAACAAAAATACCCGCTAGAAAATATCTGTAATTTTGCTGTTGCAGAATCAAATAAAAAATTACGTAATAAATCATCAGCGCCGCAATAAACCAATAATCCGTAGGCCAGACAAACAGCCCGACATAACCAAAAAAATCCAAAGTGCGCCACGCTGATTGAGCGATAACAATCATTAAAATCGTAGCCAGCCACGTTGAAGGATAAATTCTGAGAATACGACGCTTATACCAGGGCAAAAAAGGCTTGTCCTGGATATTAGCGCTTAAAAAAAGACCGTATCCTGAAAGCATAAAAAACAGCACGTTGCCGAGGGACCCGCCCGTCGCCAGCAAAGGCACCGGATACAGCGCATCCAGATGTGAGTTCGCAATGCAGATAATCGCAATAAATCTTAAAAAAGTATTACTGGTCATATTATTTAATTTCCGATCGTTTTTTCAACGGCATTTATATTGGTTTTTTCAATAAAAAGCGTATTTTATTTTCTGTACTTGTCAGCAAATAGCTTGCGACTAATACAACCGCAAAATATGCTGCAATGCGCATAAGCCACGGTACTGGCAACACCAAAACAGGTGTGAAAAACATATGAGACAAATATGCAGCATAAGATAAAGAACCCATCCAAACCATTGACAAAGGTATAAACCTGATGCCGTTCTTTGCCGAAAGTGTGACATAAAGCCACCGCGACATATAAATTATTATGAACACCATGGCGGCACTGGCTAAAAAAGAAAGAATAAACGCAAGCCAATCACTCATTGAAGTTTTTGACAAAAAGATGTGATAATCAGCAATGTAAAACAGGCTTATAAAGAAAATTGGCACCGACCACTTGGTTAAAAAAGTGCTATCGTTATTAAATGGCGAGGGATACCTTAACGCGCAAACAATTCCAACCATATACCAAAACCACCCGCAAGAAGCCTGACCAAGATAAAGACGCAGAAGCTCATTGTCGGCATTCCATGTAAAACGGAGCACAATATTCAATGTCAACCAGAGCAACAACGCAATGCCAATTAAAAGTGCAGTAGAAGTCTTTGAGCGGGTTAAATAAACGAACAATGGGGTAAGCAAGTAGCATTGAACGATGATGCCCTGAAACCACCAGGCGATATTTATGGAATAGTAGGTTTGAGAAGAGTAAACATGCAACATCAGGAGGTGAAGCAAGAAGTCAGTAAATGGATTTTCTGCACTCAAATTCAAATTTATAAAAGAAAACTTAAGAGCATATGCTATCACTGCTATCACTAAAACCAATAGCCAAAGCGGATATAGACGGAACAATCGTCTTTTCCCCCAAATTAGCCATTCAATTGACAGCGAGCTCTCTAGTTTGATTAATGCAGTGCCTATCGCCAAACCGCTGAGTAAAAAAAATACATTTGTCCCCTGATAAAAAAGATACCGGAATTGCCCCATATATATATATGAAATATTATTATGCATATTATAGATATTGCTTTCGCAACAGGAAGCCAGGAAATGTATGAAGATTTAGTATCAGATTTCATGGTTATTTATTGGCCACGCTTGGCCAAACGATTATATATCTTTAAAAGGCGAGCTAGCAATTCATCCGGCGCGTAAACTTCCCGCATCTTTCGCAATCCTTCATATCCCAATTTTTCACACAGCGCCGCATCGCCCCAAAGATTTTGGATACGCGACGTCAATTCATCCACATTGCCCGGCTCATACAAAAGCCCGTTCACGCCTTCTTCAACAATTTCTGGTAAACCGCCGATGCGCGAACAGACAATTGGCAAGCCATGAGACATTGCTTCTAACAATACCGTGGGGAATCCCTCATAACAGCGCGTAGCAAAGACAACCATCCGCGCGTTACGATAGAAATCAACAATTTCTTGTGCGCCTAACTGCCCTAAAAATTCGACATTCATCGGTTTGTTTTTCAGCACCTCTGGCATCCGGTGATAATCGCCCGCGAACTTAAATGGAACAGCACCAAGCCTGCGCGCCGCTTCCAGAAGTGTAAAAATATCCTTTTCCGGACTAATCCGCCCCACATAAGCCACATAATCTTTTGTCATCCCCGAATGGTCCTGTCGGGGATCGATTTTTACATCACTCGAAAATTCCCCCCTTTTATAAAGGGGGGAGGGGGGGATTTTAAAATCAAACGATACAGGATTCGCCAAAACAGAAACTCTGTCCGCAGGCAGCCCTTCGCCCACCAGAATATTTTTCTGAAACTCACTCAAACAAATAAAATGATCAACATTATCGTAATAACGCCGCAACACCCGCGCTGTCGCGGTTCTCAAAGCGTAGCCCGTGCTTTTGAAAACACTGTTTTCGCAATTACGCAAAACACACCAGTATTCCCGCCCACCCAAACAGCGATGGCATATCTCACCACGACAAAGCAACAAGCCATTGGGACAAACAAGGCGAAAATTATGAACCGTCATCACCACCGGCACACCAAAAGCTTTGCACACTGGCAGAATGGAAGGCGAAATCAGCGGATACAGATTATGAATATGCACAACATCGGGGCGATTGATTTGCAGAAATTCACCAAATGCTGTCGCAGCAAAAGGATTATGAATGCCCGAAAAAAAAGCTGCCATTTTACCCGACAGCTTATCTTCAACATCTGCACTGGAGCGACTGAATCGACATACTGAAACCCCGCGCTTCACCAACAGCGCGGCAAGATTTTCAATCACCGTTTCTTCGCCGCTTAACTTGCCGTAGTAGTTATGAACGATGGCAATTTTCAAGAAATTACTTCCCGAATTTAAGATCAGCAATGCATTCTTTGGCGGCCTCAATGAGGTTTGAAGCCGCAACATTCACCGTATATTTCTTAGCAATACGCTCGGACTCTTTTCCAAACTTCTCAACCAGTTCAGGATGGTCTAAAAATGCTTGTATTTTATTTGCCAATGAAACTTCATCCCGTGGATCAACGATAAAGCCATTCACCCCGTCTTCAATGATCTCCGATGAGGCGCCATCAAAAACAGAACCAACGATGGACAGGCCAGCCGACAATGCCTCAAACCCGACCAATGCCCGATAATCGCCGAGCGTCGGAAGCACAAAAACATCCGCTTTGCCGTAAAAATCACCTATTGATTCGTAAGGTTGTGAGCCGTGCAAACGCACAACTTCATTCAGACCATACTGCTCTATCATATCTGAAAGCAATTTTCTGTCAGGACCGTCGCCTAAAATATCCAGCTGCAAACGGGTGCGCTGTTCCTGCGATAAACTGTTGATGGCATTAAGAAGATGCTTTAGTCCCTTCCTTGGTATAAGCTGGCCGACAAATAAAAGGGAAAGTCTTTCTTTTTTATCAGAGCAATTTTTCACAGGCACACCAACCGAAGAAGTCAAGTAGCAAGCACTTTTGATTTTGGAAGCCGGAATTCCCAAGTGATTTGTCAAATACTCAACAGTCTTCTCATTATTGCAAAGAACTTTATCCGCGACACGCCCTATAAAGCGCCGAAATAAGTCATAAACTGAATTGTTTCTACTGACACCGTAATATTTTAAATATAACGGATCGTTCTCAACGAGCAATAACACACGGACATCTCTTTTAAATAGCCTGTACAAAACAGCATAAAAGCTCAAAAGACCAAACTCATTTATTACAATCAAGTCCGGCCTAGTATGGGCAAGCTTAAAAATGGCTGAAGGCGATGGCAAGCTGAATGTTCGATGGCCTATTTTAAATGTGAGCTTGGGCAGCGCTTTTTTAACTTCGTAATCAGTGCCACTTATCTGAGCGGCTGTCTCACAGGTAAAAATCGTCGTGTTTGGAAATTGAGAAACAAACGCCTTCAATATCGGCTCCATATAAAGTAGCTTATTGTTGTAGCCAATCGAATCAAAAAGCCAAGTTACGCGGGCAGGTGTTGTCATTACAATTTTATTTCGTTAAGCCAGTTAAAATATTCTTTTGGTTTTTCAAAATACAGTTCAGGATTGTTATGCTTAGCGCAAGCTGAAAAATGCGCATTTGTGTTATCAAGAAATTCCGTGGTAGAAATATTTTCCGTTAAACGGATTACCTTAACATAAGGATTTACTTTTTGAAGACCTTGTAGCTTCTGTCCCATGTATGGTGTTGCATAAAGCCCAATGGTGGGTACGCCAACAGATGAGGAAAAAACACAAAAATGATTTGCAACGCCTATTGCAAGAATTGCTTTAGCCAAGATACCTTTCGTCAGAGTTGCAGATGTACAATCTTCCAACATCTGATAAGGAACAGACAAATGTGAAGCAACTGAGCGACATGCAGATCGATCGTCATCTTTGTTTGAGTAAAAAAAAGGGATAAAAAGAAGATTAGCATTATATTGAGATGATAATTCATTAAGCGTATCAGCGAACCATTTAACATATGGAGCTAATGGACAATTGCGATCAATCCGAAATTGAACCGCAATGAAATTATCTTTAATATTCTTTTCACTTAAAAATATTTCAACGCTTTCTTGTTTTGCTGGATTCAGATAGAAACCCTCATCACCAGTAAAATAAACTTTGCTTTCAGTAACACCAATTGAAAGAGCAGCGTCATACGATTGATTATCTCTGACGCCGACAAACTTCGCTTTCTTAAGGGCAACTCCAATTAACTTACGTGCAAAAGAATTATGCAAAGGGCCTATCTGTTGCCCCAGTAGAATGACTGGTACGCCAAGATTGGCAACACAAATCATAAGCACGCACCATATAAAAGCAGGCCCTTGCCAATAAGCATCACAAAGCGTTCCTGATCCTGTAACAATAAGGGCGTCTTTACACGCAAGATCCTTAATCATTTTTAAAGTCTTACTTTTTGCGGATAGGAATAATTGTGCGAAATTATTGAATTTTGAAAAAAATATTATTTTTAAACTCTGAAACAATAAATGCACGGCTTTAGAAAAAGCTGCATCAAACGAGCCTATTAAGTAGTTTATAAAATAATTATTATAAGCGATATCCGGCGACGGAGAAATATCATTTGTCGAATGTGCTACTAAAGTTATTTTTGCGCCAGGTAAATTTGAAGTTATAATATACCGTGCGTGTTCGAGTTGTGCTAGATCACCAATATTAATGCCATGAGTTTTAACGTGCCGATGACCACCGGAAAGCATTATGATCTCTATTCTTTTAATTTGATTCATATTTTTCAAAAAATGAATAAAATTTTAATTAATTGTAATCAATCCAATCTGTGCCTTGTGCATCCAACCCGAACTTTCGGGCAAATTCCAGACAATCCGCTTTAATCGTCTTCTGTATGTTAAGTTCCTGCTCGAGCGCCTGCTCTCTGGGCATAACACCTTCGCGCACCAGATTGGCGTAAATTATACCATCCTTGGATATGCCTAACTGTTTGAGAAAAGCTAGGTTGTCCAAGGGATGCAGATAACAGTCAAAACGCGATATTCTGTTTTCAGCAGCCCGCCAGCCAAGTTCTTTTTCGAGCAACTCTTTTTTATTCATGGTTTCCCAAGGCACATAATCAAAAAAATGCAGCACGTGAATGTCATTTTCCGGATATTCAATCGGCGCCATGGATAATTTAAAAGCATCTTTTACCGGAATGCCCATATACTTTCTTTCACGGCTTGCCGTTACGTAATATGCCGACAGAGCTTTTATGACGCCGGCAGCGTTTTTCGCGTTAACCCGCCGCATAAGGCCACCGATGCCAGTTGGAATAGGTATGTTTATCTTTTCAGCTTCGGAATCACCCATAAGGATGGTGCGCACGTTAGCTTCTCTTGCGGCACGCAATGCGTAACTTCTGATAGCATTTTCGCAATTGCCACATACACCGGTTGGTATGCCTGTCAAACTGCCGAATTTTAAAACCTGCCTCACCAAAGCTTTTCGCAAGTTGAAATCCGCATTGAACACTTTCAAGGGCACATTTAGCTTTGCACAGGCATTAACAACATTTTCGGTCGCCTGCGCAGATTGAAAGCCGGAATTGTAATTGACGGCCAACACACGTAACCCCATTTTCTTAATAGCATGATAAAGAACATAACTGCTGTCCTTCCCACCGCTAAGCGGAACAACGCAATCATAAACTTTTCCCGCCGCTGACAGAATCTTGTTCTGCAAAACATCAGAACCGATCGGGACAGGCGCAGACTTATGGTTTGCGCAAAGTGAGCAAACACCGTTTTCATCGAATGAAATACCGGGAAAATCCACCGGCAAAATACATATTGTGCACCGCTTAAGTTCTGATAAGTAATTACTCATTTCGATCCCCCAAATTTAAATGACCAATGTATAAAAGAAAGAGGCATAAAACTTAAAATCAAATAAAAAATCATCCTGAGATTAAATGAATACTTTAATGCATGATATATTTCACTGCGAGCTTTTGACTGCATATCAAGACGCAAATAACAGGAAGCACGCATTTTATGCCATTGTGCACAATAGCTATTTAGAGCATGTCGTTGATCTCTTGAAATTATATTAAGAAGGGCATCTAGACCAATACCTACCACATCAAATATTTCAGGTACACGACGCGGTGGCGTAACGTAAATGCAAGATGTTGTTTGATAAAAAATTGCAAGGCACTTCATTGAATAAGCTACTTGGAAATGTGCGGCTATCCTTGCCCAGGTCAATAAATCTTCCCCTGATTTGACGCCAACCGGGAAACTGCCGACAGCCAGCAAAGCATTCTTACGTGCGCATGTTGCACTAGACCATACAGGCGGCGCACCACTGACAGCAATTTGAAAGTAATTATTCAGTACGCCTTCAAAAGCATCTGCCAAACCACGAACAAGCGCAGGCGATTGGTTGCCCGAAGGCGCTTTTAAAAAATATCGCGTCGCGTAAAGTGCGCAATCGGGGTATTTCATAATCATCCGCCGGATTGTTTCCAAAAACTCCGACAACCATTCATCATCGGCATCGAGAAAAGCAATTAAATCATATTTTGCTTCGACAATACCTTTATTGCGTGCGGCGGAAACGCCCTGATTTTCCTGGTGAATCAGCCTTATTCGTGAATCTTTGATGGCTGAGACGATGTCCGGGCCTTTATCCGTCGAACCGTCATTGACAACCACAATTTCAAAATCCTGCAAGGTTTGATTTAAAACCGATTGGATAGCACGCGCAACGGTTGCTTCTTTATTATAAAGCGGGATCACAACTGAAAAAAATAATGGTGAATTAGGCATTTGCGTAACCCTCGACCCTATTTACAGCACCATAAATAATTCCGATGAGAGCAAAATGCAGGTTGCCGAAAAACTGAACATATAAAACAACATTGTCCGTGAACATTATCAGCATGTAGGGGATAAAAGCCGTGGCCGCGCCATAGGCGAGCATCCGGTGCGAATCAGTTGACCCGCGGGCAATCTGAACGAGAAAAAATATTTGCAAGAGCATTGTGAGACCATAGAGCCCAATACCTAATGCGCCTATGTCATGCCAGAGTTTCAACCAATCGTTATGCGGTGCATACGTTTGAAAGCCTGCCTTGAGAAGCACTTCACGATGCGAGTTCCAGCCGTTGCCGAAAGAAGGATTTTCTCTTACGCCAAGCAATAGTGTATCCCACATTGCTTTCCGCGCAGTGTCACGTAAATCCGGGTTGTCCAAGCGCACATCCGCTATGTCACCACTGCCGGTGGCAAACATACGTTGCTGCACACGGTCGGTATTAAAGAGGACGAGACCGCCGACTAGCAATATTGCCACCAGAATAAATCTTTTCCTTAACCCAAGAGGTGCGAGCGTTAAAGGCATGCAGGAAAACATCGCGACCATTGGGCCACGGACTAATGCAACAAAAGTAATGGCCAACATTGAAAAATAATAATAAAGATGACGGTGACTGCCACAGGCATAAAAAGAAGCGTAGCAGGCGCCCATAAGCAACAGCCCGATCATTTCTGCCGCCATAAAACCGTGCCCCGGCAACACACCTGTCAGTATCATCGGTAAGCGGATAATCAGAATCACCCAGGCGATGATGGTAAAGCGGGTAAGCCAATATATTATATTTTCCAATTGCCAGTTATCGGAACGGAATGTTGAGGCCGCACAGCCGATAACGATAGGTGAAAGCATTTGAAAAAGACTCTGAAGCGCATAAAGATTATTACGTCCGAAATACCAGTAAACAAGAAGCAGGCTTATCCAAAAGATCCATAAACCGAGAGGAAATGTAACAAGACGGATGTTTTTAAAACAAATCAAAACTGAAATAAACATCGGGATAACCCACGCCCACCCTGAAATGTTAAATCCTAAAATTTCACGTCCACCGATGAACCATGGAATAATCGCCGCCGCGATAATCAACAGCATAAAGCGGTTCATACCGCGATAATCTTGATAGTCATCATAATAAGCGAATTCGCCCTGCGGCAAATTCACAGGCGTTACGTTTTTTATCTCATTCTCCTGCATATTCATCTCTAACTGATTACCTACCGCTCTCCGTTCTCCGATTTCCGATCGCCGGCCTCTGTCCTCTGCTCTCCGACCTCTGACTTCCGCCTAATAGCCTATGCTTTTAACCTTGAACGTAGAACATTGAACATAGAACTTCTCTTTTCCTTCAGTCTTCAGCCTTCGGCCTTCAGTCTAACAGCCTGATAAAGCGCCCTTATACTCTCACTAAACATCGGATACGCATATTTCTCTTCCACACATTTTCGTGCAGCTTTACCTATAGCCTTTCTTTTTGCTTCATTATAAGCTAATCCAACAATGCAATCCGCAAATCCATTAACATCTTCCGAAGCCACAAGAAATCCATTTTCCCCATCTTGAATGATTTCAGCTAGACCATCAACATTGCTAGCAACAACTGGCTTTCCGCAGGCCATTGCTTCAATGGCAGTCAGGCCAAAGCCTTCAAAACGCGAAGGCACTACTACAATATCCATCAAACCCAAAGAGCGCATTGCCTCACTCCACGGCAAGCGCCCCATCCATGTGCAGGCATCAGTTATGCCCAAATCACTTGCAAGGTACTGCAAGTGATTTTTCTGCTGACCATCACCAACAATTAAAAGATGCGCGTCAGGCACGGATTTTTGAACAACCGCGAAAGCTTCCAACAAAACATCCACGCCTTTTTCAGCACTTAATCGCGCCACGGTGCCGATGACAGTTTTGCCTGAAAGGCGTTTGTGCATTTCTAAAACGTTCGGCGTTTTTTCAGCAAGCGCTTTGTCTATTGCTTCAATATCAACCGCGTTGGGGATGGTCAAATGCTTACGGGCAACACGGCTTGAATTAGACGGATTCAACAAAAACGAATTGCCGAACCAGGATTTTTCCGCCGCTTCGGAAACGCAGGTGAAACAATCTGTCAATAAAGCGCCCAAACGTAAAAAAAAATGCGCCATAAATCCATGCGGTGTGCCCGGATAATGCGCCGTTGCAAACACAACGGGCACTCTCGCCAATTTGGCGGCAATAATCGGCAAAAGTCCCGGGGCCATATATTGCACATGAACAATATCAGGTGACTTTCTGCGAAAGATAGCCGAAAGATTACGGATAAATTTTATAGTGCCAGTATCCCTCGACCATTTCAAAAGCGAAACATCCGCACCCGCGGCCTTAAAGTCTGCAACCATCTGTTCATCATATTCAAAATAACAACAGACTTCAACGTGATAACCTGTTTCTACAAGCGCCTTTACCAGCAAAAGCGACTGCTGTTCCGTTCCACCTCGCAGAAGGCAGGGGATTGCAATGATGACTTTATTATTTTTGGCACGTTTCGCGTGACCCATAGTTCAGCAAATTGTGGTAGTTTATTTTGAAAGGAACAAGCAGGGTCCTATATAATCTGGCTTATCGAAACTGCTATGTTCATGTAAATACATATCAAGACAACGATAGTTATACTCTTTAAGAAACTTCTCCATTTCTTTGTTCGTATAACCGAAAATAGGCCAATTGTAGGGATGCAGTTCACATAATATCATTGCAGGTTTCATTGTCTCCCATGGGAATCCTTTTAAAACAGGCAATTCTGCGCCTTCGACATCAATCATCAGAAGGTTAACCTTTGTCAAATTAAAGCGACAAATAATATCGCTAAGTGTTTCAACCTTAACTTTACATGCAACTCTTTTGCCTGCACTATTTTCAGGAAGTAAATAGCTTTCCGAACCTTGGGTAACAAAATCCATCTCACCAGCGCATTCAGATACGGCGCGTTCGACCACAATCACGATGTCCTGCAAGTTATTGCGCTGAACATTCTCTTTGAGAATTGCAATATTTGCCGCATCAGGTTCAATAGCAATAATCACCCCCCCCCGATTATTTTGTTTTAGCAATCCGCCGATTAAAAGAACGTACTCTCCATGATGTGCACCGACGTCAATAATCACAGGATTTTGAATGTATTCAATGGCGTTGCAAACCGTATGCGCTTGTACAAGATCCGCATAAGCAACTATTTTAGAACGGCATTCATCATGTGGCAGGCGTAAACCGCGCCGACCAGGCCACACAGTATTGGGATGCAAATTAAGCGCAAGGCCCATTGCCTTTTCACGCCTGCCGCCTGATAAGAGCCAGAGCCACCTTAGGCAAGATTGCCATGCTATAAAAACAAATCTTTTCAATGTAATCGCGCTTCTTTCAAAAACGTATTAAGGGCTTGAAACACTTGTTACGGTTGATTACTTTCATGCCTTTATTTTTTGTAAAAACGGCAATAAATAGATAAATATAAAAAACGTGCTAAGTAGAGCATACCTAACAACAAAATATTAATTTTAAAATATTTTTTATAATAATATAAATCACTATCAAAAATTAATTTTTTCTTTTCAATATTTTGGAGGTATTTTGATGTTGTATATTCGCCAATAGACAAAACACTTACAGAAGGATAAAAATACATTTTGTAACCAGTTGCGTGTAACTTTTCTGTTAATATTTTTTCTTCACTGTATAAAAAAGTACCAGCGTCAAAACCTTCTATTCTTATAAAAATATCAGTATTTAAAAGCATGAATGATCCTACTACCCAATAACAATATCCTTCCTGTTCGTTCTTTCTCTTCTTAAATTCTTGTATTCCGGGTGATAGCCAGTTAAATTTTGAAAGTATTTGACTTTGTCTTATAGGGAAAAAAATGTGCCATAACGAATAACGTAAAGGGCCTACTCTGTCATAACGCGGAGAAATACTCGCGCCATTTTGATCAATCATTTTTGGCCCAATTATTCCAATTTGGGGATTCGTCTCTATCTTTGCAATCAGTTTCTCCACAACATCTTCAGATAATATCTCGATATCATTATTTGAAAATAACAAATATTGAGGATGAAAATTACTGATCAAAAATTCTGCGCCAAGGTTATTACCTTTGGCAAAACCTAAGTTCTCCTCGGAATTGAGAATGAAAACATTTTTTTCTTTATCTATTGTTTTATTTACGGAGATAATGCACGCGTCTAATGAAACAGCAAACTCATGTTCGTCTTGTGCTGAAAAAGAGTTGTTAACAACAACTATTTTTTTAAGTGTTTTGATTTTTGTTAATTCGTTTTTTATAAATTGAATGGTTTTTGCAGTCGTTTTATAAGAAACAATTACAACACCAAGTGGTACTGAAATATTGTTGTTTAATTTCGTTATCATCAGTAGGGTAATTATATAAAGTTATGTGTTTTTAGTTATTCATCAATGAGGGATATTTGTGCATATAGTGTGTAAGGTTTTATTGATCTGTGCACATTTTGAAGCTTCATTTTCATGTGGGCAAGTCTTTGTATGGTTGTTTTCAGTCCAAGAGAAAGCAGAAAACTTTTTATTACTTTAATGCCTTGATAACTAAGCTTTAATTGTAGCTGTTTGATTAACCTTTTCTTTTTTTTGTGGCCGATTGCCCCATCTTCTTCAAATCGTGGAATGAAAACCGGATGATCCAAGGATTCAGTATTTTTCCAGTAATAATGGGAACCTCTATTATAATTTGCTATATTAAATAATTCCAGATGCATGCCAACTGATTTTGTTAACTGGACAAGTGATTCTTCAGAAAGCCACCATAAATGTAATGGTGGTGCGTCTGTCACCCATAATGCGGAAGAGTCAAATGCGCTTTTATTTGGTGTAGTAAGCAAAATTATGCCTTCCGGATTTAATAAATTTTTAAGTTGAATTAAAAATGATTTAATATCAGGGATATGCTCAATAACTTCTGTTGCTATAATAACATCATATTTTAAATTGGTTATCTGTGCATATGAAATAGCATCTGCTGCATAAAAATAAGCTCCAAATTTTTCAATCGCCATTTTAATGGCGGAATGAGACACATCTATGCCTGTTGCCGAAAAACCCTCTTTGTTTAGTGCATAGGTCAAGTACCCTAAGCCGCACCCTATCTCCAATATTTTCACTTTCTTCTTGGCAAATCTTTTCAAACTATGTGCAACGAAAAAATAAACATCTTCTTGAGCGGCAAGATAGTTTAAAGGTTTTTTCTTGCTAATAATTGATTTTGCATATTGATTGTATCTTTCATAGCCATCTAGCCCATCACTTTTTTCATATATTTCGTTATATATGTTTCTATTACATATTATTGCGTCAGCAAAGGACGTATTGCAATAATTGCAAAATAGAATGTCATAAAACTTATTTTTAATATAACTGGGATGATTCTTGTAAATAATTTCTACAGATTTTGAGCAAATAGGGCAGTGCGGCATTTTAATTTAATCTTTTTATTTTAGTTATACCTAATTCAGCAAAGCATAATTTCATGCCGTCGCAACGAGTAATCCATGCTAGACAAAAGAATGCTATAAGAAAGCTCAATGCTGTCAATATGAAACTCGTATAAAGATTCGCTATCGGGTGTGTTTGTTTGAAAAATAAAATCAAACTTATCGATGCAGCGTAAACCAAAAGATATTTTATGAAATATTTATATAATCGATTGCCAAGGTGCAACAATCTGGTGACAGAAAACATTGCCATACAGAATATAAGAAACCTAATGATTGTAAAAGTAATCAAATAGGTATAAAGGTCCCAAAGAATCAGCACACCAAAATTCAGAAACAGCATTATCTTACTGATTACATTAATGATGAAATATTTGTGAACATTGCCAGTGCTGAGCAATGTAATGTAAAACACGATGAAAATCTGTGCGGCAAATGCACCTGTAATAATAATCTGAAACATTAAAATTGCAGGTTCCCATTTGGCTGAAAACAGCAGAATAATTATTTCGCGGCCTGTCACTAATAGTAAGCCGCATAAAAAAAATGAAGCGAAGGATAATATATGAAATATTTTTGTAAAGGCTTGTTTAAATCTTTCCGGCTCATTTTGCAAAGCACTGAGTCCTGGAAGCAGGACACTTGCTAAGGTTGATGATGTGTATCGTTCACTAAAAGTTTCCAAAGATTTTGCCCTGTAATAATAGCCTAACGTTGTGGTATTTAAAGTTTTACCGATTATTAATGAATCTGCATTCATGAAAAGCGTATCCATAATTCCGTTAAAAAACATCCGGGAACCAAAACCCCATAGTTCTTGAAGTGACCGTATTCTGAAACGACTGCCAATGCGCTGTCGATAAAAAAAATATAATAATAAATTGGCCAGCAATTGATTAATAATAACCTGTATGGCAAGACTCCATACACCAAAGCCGCGCCAAGCCATATATATTGCGATTACACCGCTTATGAAAGACGCTATTATATTTGTTACGGCAATTATTTTAAAATTCATTTCACGACGCAATCGTGCGCGCGGCACAATACCAAACGAACTTATAATAAAGCAAAGTGATATAAGTCTTGTAAGATTGGTAAGTTGCGGGTATCCGAAGAAGGCGGCAATGATGGGCGCTGTGGTAAAAAGAAGCGCAGCAAGTACCAGACCAGCAAAAACATTCAGATAAAACACCGCCGCATAATGACTTTCTTCAACCTCGCTTCGTTGTATAAGTGCCGTGCTAAAACCGAAATCCTGAAAGACTGCAGCAAGATTGAAAAAGACCATCAAGATAGCAAGCAACCCAAAATCTTCAGGCGCCAGTATGCGGGCTAGGATAATGGAAACGACAAAGCCGACACCTTGAAGGCCCACGCGCCCTGCAAAATCCCAAAATAGCCCTTTTAAGCTTTTTTCTTTTAATGATGCCATAAGGTGGTTAAGTTAAAATAGTTTTTACTATGTATTGTATTTATTATTCTTCCGCTTGCATTTCCATCACCGTACGGGTTGTGCGCGCGGGACATTTTGCGGTAAGCGGCGGTGTCGGTCAGAAGTTTTTCGGCCTCACGGCAGATGAGTTTGGGGTCTGTTCCCACAAGTTTTACGGTTCCTGCGTCCAAGGCTTCCGGCCTTTCGGTAGTTTCGCGCATGACAAGCACGGGCTTGCCCAGGCTGGGGGCTTCCTCCTGTATGCCGCCGGAATCGGTCAGGATGATGGTGGCGCGGTTCAATGATGAAAAAAGTTCTAAGTTCAACGTTCTATGTTCTACGTTAAAAGCCAGGTAAATAGACTGAAGACTGAAGGCAGAGATCAGAGGTCTGATGACAGAGGTCTGAACCGAAATGTTTCGGAGTAGGAAGCATCCCTGCTCCATCTTCTAATAATTTTTGCGCCAATGTTTTAATGGCTTTGCAGATGTTCTGGAAGCCTTCGCCGAAGTTTTCGCGACGATGCCCGGTAATCAGCACAAGCTGTTGACTGCCTTGCAAGATGGCTTTGGGGAGTTGCGCGATTGCGGGCGGTTTTTTCTTTATTTTTTCGAGCGCCAGAAACAGGGCGTCGATGACGGTGTTGCCGGTGACAAATATTTTTTCAGGCGCGATGCCTTCCTTAAGCAGATTTTGTCTGGCCTTTTGCGTGGGCGCGAAATGCAGGGCGCTGAGGTGCGTGGCCAGAACACGGTTTGCCTCTTCAGGAAACGGTGAGTATTTGTTGCCTGTGCGCAGGCCGGCTTCGACATGGCCGACGGGTATTTTGTGGTAGAAGGCGCACAAGGCGGCGCAGAAGACGGTTGTGGTGTCGCCCTGGACGATGACGATGTCGGGCTTTTCTTTTGCGAGATAGGTGTCTATGGCGCTGATGGCTCTGGCAGTTAAACCGGCAAGGGTCTGGTTGGGACGCATGATGTTGAGATCAACATCGGGTTTGATTTTGAAGACCTTGAGCACCTGATCGAGCATTTCTCGATGCTGGGCGGTGACGCAAACTTTGCATTTGAAACGCGGGTCGGCCTTTGCCGCCAGAATTACTGGCGCTAGTTTAATGGCCTCAGGGCGTGTGCCGAAGATGAAGGAGAGTTTTTTCATAGGTTAATAGACCGAAGGCTGAAGGCTGTCCCCATCCGCTACGCTTCGGGGATAGTTCCACCAACGTTTCGCGCGTCGTTTCTCTCGCGCTCAACGGGTGTCACTAAAGGCTGAAGGGAAAAAGGTTCAGGGTTCAGCGGTTAAATTTTCACCCACCCTCAGTCCCGCCCATCGATGGCGGGAAGTGAAAATGGAGGACACAAAACTGTTTAAGTCTATATTTTTCTTACTCTAATTTTATAATTGTCTATAATAATCAAGCTATTCGGCAAACTTCTCTCTGGTATTTGTTTTAACATCCGGGCGATGGCTTGTTGGGTATTTTCTATTGTTGTAGGCCAGACTCGCAGTCGAATGACACCATGATGCGCTCCTAAAGGATACATGCGAGCGTCAGCAAAATCCTCGTCATAGGTCAGCACTATTGCTCCATTTTCTTGTGCCCATTGATAAAGAAAGCTGTCTGACTTGCCCTCAAATCCTAAATCTTTTACGTGTTGAATAGTCCAGTCAGGGCGTTGTATTCTTAGCCACTCGGTAACAGCAAAGGGGACATTTTGATCAATTAGAAAGCGTAATGACGCTTCAGGCATTGGCGATGACCTGTTCTTCATCAATAATTTCTGCGGCGTATTCCAGTGTGCCTTGAACTTTATCCCTGGTTAGTTCAGGGTAAGCCTCTACAATTTGATCTATTGTGTAGCCGCCCGCAACCATGCCTAATATGTTTTTTACCATTATCCTGGT
>Ga0116184_10002131_pt1 | contig 17746 bp, 23 predicted proteins | sample AD_JPNNA5_MetaG_FD_89886 | JGI IMG/M metagenome (GOLD analysis project Ga0116184, IMG submission 89886) | Active sludge microbial communities of municipal wastewater-treating anaerobic digesters from Japan - AD_JPNNA5_MetaG | ecosystem: Engineered > Bioreactor > Anaerobic > Digestate | place... | reverse complement strand
ATAGGTTTCCATCGCAAAGATCACGTATGGGAGAAATAAGCTCATATGCAATGTCTGCCTGCTTGGCGAGATTATTAGTGATTTGGTGGACAGCAGAGTGATGCCGTCCTTCTATAAGATCACCTACGATAGCTACAGCAAACGGTTCTCCTCTTGTCACTGTTGGAACCCAATGGTACCAGAAAATCTCCCATAAATCCGCCATTTTCTGTTGAATTGAGTTAGGTGTGTACTTGCCTCCGTGGTCAAGGCGCGCACCCTTAGCAGGGCATAGGCCAAGTTGATCTCCGCAGTGAAGATCGGCTACCATAACCAAATTGTCGATGTCTAGCATGTTGCCCCCTAGTAATATGCAGTTTGAATTTTGCTATCAGCTTCATTGCCAGACCTTCACTTTCCTTTATTTTATCAATATTTTCGATGAGTTACAACCCCTTTTTTGCAGGGGTTGTCTTCGGTGCAGGCTTTTCAACTGGAGCCAGCGCTTTCATCATCGGTATGATCTGTTCAAGCAAAGCACGAGCTTCTGGCAGCCCATACAAAGGTGCTTGCTTTCCTTGTGCGCGATTTTCTACCATCGCAAGTTTATGAATTGCACTATAAACTGGTAGAATCCTATCCACCAGCTCTTTAGGACAATTCTCGTCATGAGTCATTGACCTGCAGTAGTTACATCGCATGAAAGCCTCCTTATGATAAGCTCTTCATCTTTTAGATTTTTAACTACTTTATAGAACTCCGATACTGCTTTCTGCGTATCCGTAATATACCTTGGTGAATAAACCTTAAAGCCTAAAAGTATATTCCCATCAGCCTCCTCTTTGACGTGACCATAGGTAAAAAACGCTGCACCATCTGGCGTTATTATCTCTATTTGGTTTCCCTTTTTAACAACCTTATATTTTCCGTCAACGAGCATTTTCTCGTGATCTTCAAGTGTCCAACAGAATGGATGGCCTTCTTTCATCAAAATGCCGAGGCATCCAAATTCTGTCTCAAGCAGACGTAGCACCATTATCATCACAACCCTCCATTATGCTACTGGCGTCGGCAAAATCACCTCAATATGAACAATATCGTGAAATTTTTGATCTCTTATGTCAAAATTACCGTTCCAGTCAGCTCCTACGCGCAAGTTTATGCCCATCATCCAGGCCATTCCCCTCAACGCGCCTATAAACATATATTGATTCTCTTTTTCGTTCCACCTTATATGCTGTCCTTCTGGATAATACAGCACAACATCTGCTGCTTCTGAAGGGTAAGTGTTGTGCTTGCTGTTGGGCCAATCCTTCTCACTAACCCCTTCTATGAAGGCTTTGTGTTGCTCAAACTGTCCTCGGAAGCCGCATGTGATCTTGAAGTCCACTCTCTTAATCGCCTCAACCAATAAGCGTTGAAGCTCAGGGTGTAGTGTCTTAAGGTTTTTGAGCGATTCTTCCCCGAACTTAGGCATGGTGCCCTCCTATCGCTTGTCTCCTGAGCCATGCAACTTATTCCTTTCTAATCGTGATTGCAGTTTGTTCCAATTAGCTCTGATTGTATCTTCGGGTGAGCCACCTAAAACTCTAATAAGGCGCATCAAATACCACGCCACGTCACCGCATTCTGAAATAACGTTAGCTCTTGCCTCTTGGTCTTCAGTCTGGTTGTCTCTAAAGAACTTTTTAACTTTGTTCCCTACCTCGCCAGCTTCTCCTACTAGACCTAGTGCAAGGTACATGATTTCAGAAATGTTACCAGTGTTCGCATCGGGATAAACAGCTGTTTTATCAGTGAATTTTGCATACTCGTTAATCATATATCCTCCTATACTCTAAAGTTAGCTGCATTACTACCTCTTCCTGTTTCTAACCACTCCTGATAACGAACTTTCCACTTATAATACTCGCGGATACAATTTCCGCAGTCTTTGCAGTGCTTTCCACACTCGTAGACGTTGGGATTAGTAAAAAGATAGTCTAAAAGCCAACGGTTTTCGGGGCGGACGGAAAGATATTCGTTTTGCACATGTGTTAACGGCCCATAAAATGCCCGCCATGCTTCGGGAATGGCCTGAACGGTAGTGTAGTTCATCCACGTTATAATGACCGCCATCGACCGTTTTAACGCATAAAAATCAATAATGTTTTCAATGAGTTGCAAATTCCACAAATTTGCTCTAGCACGAACGAACATTATAAAAGGGGATGTACAATGATGAAAATCTTTGTCAGTCATCCCGCCTGGGTTTACCGTTAAAACAGTCGGTCCTTGCAATTTGTCAGGAGCGAACGGCGACGAGGTGTTGTAGAATTTGTCTTTGAACTGGGCGGTCGTAGCCAGCACACGTTCAATATCAAAAGAGCTATCATGACCATCATTAACCCTAACGACTCGGGCATAAGTTTCCTCCACGGGGGGTATGTTAGGAAGGTTGTCTTCCAGTGGTTCTAAATATGATCTGCCACTTTGATAAAAACAGTCAGAGCAGTTGTTGGGACAACGACCTGTTTGGGGAATGCAGCAAATGATACCAGAGCCTTTTGTTTTTGGATTTTCCTTATAACTCATTGGCAACCCCTTTACCACTTATGTTTTTTACTGGCGTGGTCTTCATCATCTGTGGCATGAAAATATTTGTTAGGATTTGTTCCGTAGCGAATTTCTAAGTAAATATAGTTAATAGCATCTATAAGAGCTTCCGTGTTGTTGGTTTCTTCGTAGAGTTTTATTTTTGACTTTATAGATGGCAGACAGTTAAAATGACTCTGCCCAGAGTTTGGTCCATAACGGAAGCGGCCCATTAAAATTCTATTACGGCATAACTGAAACACGTGCTCCATCTGCGAATATATCAAGGATTTCTCTTGCAAGAAGTCTATCTTCTCCTCCTTCTCCGGTATCCCTTTCACTTCCAGGATATGTTTCCTGATATACTCGTGTTCCGTCAGATTGTCTCCTTTGATCGCTAATGAGCACCACTCCTTGTTCTCTCCACCATTCGCATCCATTTACTGCCCTCCATCCTATCCAGTCTTCAGCGGCACAAAAATCTAAACATGCCTCACAGATGCCCTTCATGTAACCTTCACAACGACCAAAAGCCTCTTCAATCTCACAAAAGACTGGAGAGGCTTTTCTTGCTTGTTTAGAGCAATCTTCACATATTTTCTCATAACTGTTTGGTTGAAAGCATGCCCCGCATGTACTACATATTGCTAATTTCATGCTTAGCCTCCACCATATTATACGATGTCTGTTATCATTTTTTGTACAAGTAAAGTGCAACTTGCTGTTTGCTTAGCGTGAAAGCCGCACAGTGGCATTACCACTATTGTAGTTATTTGCGGCAAAGCCAAGACGATAAATCGCGTGTCCCTCAGGCTCAAACACATATGTCTCTATTGCGTTATTATAGGTAGCAACATCAGCAAAAGTGTTCTGTCCGCTTAGACAGCGCTGCAACGAAATTGTGCCGTTGAATGTACCACGAATAGAGACATTAAACCAACCACTAATTTCTACATTGTTACAGAATGAATTAGCAGCGTTAAGGGTTGCTGTCGAATGAACTCTCATATTTTGCTCCTATAGAAATTCCAGATTATTGACCAGAAAATGGTAATCGCCAGTAACGTATTTGTTGGACTCATATCTAGCATTTATAGTCAGCACATGCTCCTCAGCAGCGTGACTGTTATTTACGATTATGTTGACTGTAGATGCTAATTCTAGGGTATACGTTGAATTACCAACTGGGCTTACGTTACCACTAGCTAAGTTCTGTCCAGTTATAAGATCATTTACTTTATAAGTAAATGAAGTGGGTACTACTGCATTGTTATTCTCGTCAATGAAGGTGAGCGTAACAAATCCAGTATGTCCTTCGTTGATGCTACTAAGTGTAGTAACCGGCATCGTTGAACTCCTTACACAGAGTTAGCCGTAATAGAGTAAGTCACATCAAGTGTATCACCATTATCGCATAATTTATTACCGCCGAGGAAATCAACGGTAGAAAATAACACACCAGAAGTACCAGTTTCAGCCGAACAGAGGAAACCTCCACTAATAGTCTGGTTATTCGCATTGATAGAGAAGCTAGCCTTATTGTTTGCATTGCTAATTGATCCAGATGATGCACCGTCTTCTACGAAGACTTTACGATTTCCTGTGTAATTAGCACATTCAGTCCAGTTTGCATGCGAGGCTAGTGTATCATTAGCTGATACAGTTCCAGGGTGTTTAAGCCCGATATACCATGTGGGTACATTAGCTGTGTTATGAAATTCGGTGTTAAGAATGTGATCCAGGCCCTCAGCGGTGACAACGTTAGGAATATTGTATTCCCACTTGATCTTGCCGCTTGCATCACGGCAGCTGAAATGCCACTGACCATGTACGCCAAAAGTGCCAAGAACTTTCTTTTTATTCATTACAATCTCCTTTATATGAGAGTGATGTCAAGTAATTTTATAGATGAAGTTTTTTGTTACATTTTTCACATCAATTATAGCGTTTATTAAAAATGCTTGTAAAGCATTATTTATGGAATAAGTGTTGTCAAAACAGCACATATTTTTACCTACATTTCTGTAATGATCTGACCATGCTTTAATGCAAAGTCAATCTGTCCTTTTTTTAACGTATAGTCAATTTGGCCTGAACGCATATAAAACGTGATTGTTACATTTCCTCTAGCTGTAACATGGAAACTTACATCAGTAATACCTATAGTATCAGCACAAGTAGATGCAAAGGTTTTTATAGAAGATAGCAGGTCTACAAGAGAAACTGTTTCTTCTAAATCCAGTTCATAGGTGATATTAACAGGAGTTTCAGCATTTAATGCAATGCTTGCTAATAGTACAGTATTTATGATTTTCCACTCAGTTAATGAATCACCAAGATTTAAATTTTCTGCAAGTGTATCATATAGTGCATTACCACTAGCAGCAACAGCACTCATGTTAATTAATTCTATCAGTTGTTTTGTAGCGGTAAAGCTAACTACCTGTGTTTCACTAAATGCAATTAATTCTTCGCACACTGAAGCTAACAGTGAGATGCGTTCTCCATCAGAAAGCCCTGATAAGGACAATGTGCCAGATGCTATAGCAGATAGAGTTAACAAGAATGCAGTTGTGCTGCCTATATTGATAGAATCACTGGCTATAGCTGATAGTTCTGACCAGTAATCCATCAGCGCATTTATGTTTATGTTAGCTGTAGCTTGTCCATGCAGTGCTGCACTGGTTATATTAATGCTATCTATTTGCATAGCATCACTTATAACCGCTCTGAGTGTACCAAGGGCTATATTAATATCAGCTACAGTTAAATTGCTTTGTACTAAAGCATCCGTTGTAAATAGCCTATCTGCATTTGCTTGTAACTGGGTTAAACTGGCTAATTCGGTGAGCATATGTGCCAGTTTATTGGTTGGTCCGCTAATGCCCATGGTTTCTTCAGCTATTGAAGATACTATTTTACCTGCCGTGGCAGGTACAGATGTTGTTAAAGCGTCGAGGCAAGTAACCAGTAGATAAAGAGTTATATTCTGTGTACGACTTATGGTCAAGTTTTCACTGCATGTTTCTTGAACTAGCTTATGTGCCAGTAATATTCTCCTAGCGGTGTCTAAGGTAATTAGACCACCAGTTACAATGTGTCTAGCTATATCTTTAATGGACAAACCACCAGTAATAATGTGACGTGCCGTGCTGAGCGAATAATAGACTTTAGTGGCCGCAACCTCTACATATAAAGCCGTGGCGTAAGAATGATCGTACTTGCCAGTGCCAGAAGCCAGAAACATGACAAAGCCCATGTCATTGACTTCAGAAACGGTCCATGCAATGCCTGTGGCGGGACTTGTGGCGCCAAGATCAAGAGAACACCATGTGAAGGTTTCCGTGCTTTCTGGCGTTGTCTGCTCCGCATGCGCCCAGTAAATCGTACTGCCGATGTAAACCCCAAGGCGATAATGGCCGCCATCGCTATTTTGCCCACGCAAAGCGGCATAAACCTTTACATTCTGCACGGATGAGGCTGATTCATCTAAGTCAGTCAAACCGTAAACGTCTGTGCCGCTGCCCCCCCATCTCGCCGATTCCTGCATAGATGTTGATCCGTCATGATTGTCGGGGTCCTCAAGCGTGCCCTCGGCAAGCACGGTGTAGCCATCCCCAAACAGTTGCACCTGAATATTGCTATTTGGGAAGAGATAATCTGTATATTGTTTGTATACCAAACCCACTACTTGATCCACCTTTCCCTGAGTCTCCACCAGGGATCAAATCTGGGCTCCACGGCGTATCTGCCCACAATAATGCAGGGCTCGCACGGCCCGTTATACGGCCACCACGCCATTATGTCTTGCATGGTAACGGCAATGCCCGCCACTCGCCGCTCCTGCTTCATACGCTCGATCTGAGCCCTGTAAATGGGGTCGCTGGGAATCACAAGCGCCGAAGTTGGCTGATTCTGGCCAGCGTCAAAGCGGGTATTTCCACATGTCACCCGCTTGGGCAACAGCTCCCCGGTGACGGGGTGATAGTCACATCCCCTGCGGTGTCGCCCTATGCACCCATCACAAAGGGGGTTTTCCTCGCCGGTTTCCTTGTGGTAAATCTTCACGCACCGGCACAGCTCGGCAATGCTTAGGTCGGTATCGAGTCGATACAGCTCTTCTGGCCCGCTGAAGCCGATCTTCTGAAGCTCATCCCTGAGCCATCCGACACACGCCGCCTTCCACTCACGATGGAACTCTTTGTTGGCCTCAAGGTACTGGTCAACAACGGCCCTACCAGCTAATAACTGCTCTATGCGCTCGGGGTCCATTGTACACCTATTGTACCAAGGTCTTGTGTAGTAGAAGGAGCATTATTGTTAGTGGTCCATCTAAGACAGACTCTAACTGCATTGTTTGCTTCAATGGTAGGAAGTCTTTTAGGACTACCTGCATTATTATATGTAAAGTTCATGGATGGTGAAGCAGGAGCAGCGTAACAATTATTAAGAACTTCCCCATTCCAAGCAGCGTTATGTATAGTATTATTAGCGTCTGTGCCGAAATATATCTCGGATGCATTACTGGATGTAGGTGTATCCATGAAAAGATCAACATTATATGCATTAGCATCTCCGCTGTTAAAAATGTCGATCATAGAATAATGGTTACAGCCGTTGTTTGCTTCAGCAGGAGTTACGTTAGGAAACAAATTAGTCATGGAAGAATTAGATGGCTCATTTGCACTCATGACTCCACCTAAACTATTTAGCCCATTATTATTAGTGTTTCCACCAGTCAGTCGAATAACGAGAGATGCTGCCATTTTTTACCTCTCTTTATATGCCGTGAAAGGCATGTGTGTTTTGTGTATAGCTTGTGCTATATCTACTAACTTTTTGCCTAGTTGGATAATGCTGTCCAACGTTTGGACATCAAGCTCTTCCTTAATCTGTTTATGTAGATGTTTTAATGCAAGTGAGCCGTTACCGGTCACGTCTTGCAGTATAAGGATTTCGTTATTAGTAATTTTCATACTAAAATTCATCCTGAATTTAAGTTAAAGGGGTAAATTTAACTTGGTAATAGCATCAGTCAACGTTCTGGATATACAGTCTATTCTATACATTTGATAACCAAGTATTCCTCCAACAGCCAAGAGTGAAAATGTAAAAACCATCCACATTGCGGCAGTTCTGGCTAAAGCAACTTTCAAGGCAGTCTTTGCGTCTTTTTCAGCGTTAAGTAGACGACTTTGGAATCCTTTACCGTTACCATCTACATATATAACATTGTGCATTTCTCGCACTTGTTTTTCAAGGTGAGTTAGGCAGGTATGTATCTCTTTAAGTTCTTTCTTAGTTGCTGGAAAAAATAACATAGACTACCCCCGCTTTATTATTCATCACAATGAGTGTATCCTATGTTAATAATACAAATCAAATCCATATTTTGCCGTTATTCAAGTGTATGGCTATTCGCCATACCAATCTTTGAATTTGGTCATAAGTGGAGTGGGTTTTGTGCCCATGTGGGGCTCCCAAAAACCATTTGGAGTAATAGTCAAATACATTCCATAACGAGAGGCAATTTTATCCCTGTAAGCAAGGTCTTTATATGCTGCCAGCGGCTCAGGACAATCAGTCAGTTTAAGATCATGTACTTTTACCTGTCCCTGATGTATCTTAGGTGAAGTCTTCTTAAGTAGTTCAAAATTAAGTGGAGATATATCATCAAATGCCTCTAATGAACTGCGGCGTTTAAGTGGCAGCGCGCCACCGCAATGGGGACAAAAGCGTTCTATCTGTTCTGCGAAGTCTTTAGGTGTACGCCACCACCATCCTTCCTGTACAGGCCAACCCTTTACATTAAATAAAAGTGACATAGCAGCGGCAATTTCACAGAAGAATGCACCATTGGGATTAATACTTGCTGACCAAGAATGCTGGAAAGAGCAATTATTTATGTAAGCAAACATTGCTCGTCTATCAGGCACAATTTCCTGTATACCTACCAAGAAAGGATGATGGTAGATGTCAGCCCTAGTGTGGTCATTAATGAAGACATAGTTAAACGTTTTGCAGATAATTTCTGCGTAGTCTTCATAACCATGTGGAAAGATGGACCACAGGCCAAGACGCTCCCTCGGGATTTTAGAGAGCATATATTCACAAAACTTAGGAAATTCAGGATGTATAAGCGGTTCTCCGCCCATCATGCCTGTCATTTTAGGGTAATCTACCATTGAGTCCACTGCTTCTTTAAACTGTTCAAATGACATGAAAAATGGTTTCATATGCTGTCCAAATCGTGTACAGTTTGCACAAGCATTTGGACACGCATTAGTAATCTCTATCTGTATTGTGTCCATGTCGATAAGCGATCTCATATAAGCCTCCAGGCACGTAAAACTTCCTGCATTTTCTGTACTTTTACGTCAGGTGTGAGTGTATACTGATGCCACAGGAAACCAGCCTTTCCCATTCCATGGTCTTCAAATGTCTGCATCAGTGTGCGGAATTTGAGACCGTATTTTGCGATATTACGAGAGCAAAGAAAGTCATCAATCAAGTGTTCGGCGTGGCAGACTGTCTGTTCTTCTTCGACGGTAGGGGTACATCTGGTAATGGCTTCCTCGGGCGTAAGGTCGTCACATGGATGCCATAAGTCAATACACCAATCGCTAGCAAAAGTAAACCAATTACAACTACTGATTCCACGACCATCCCGCAAGAAGAAACGGTCGTAGCGATAGCGGATTCCAAGTGGATCTGATCCGTTGTGTCCACAAGTATCCTTGTTGTACCACTGGAAGAAGTCGGGCATTTCGGGATGCACAAGGGCATCAGCATCAATAAAGAGATTCCAGTCATTTGCATGCTCCTGACCAAGATAATATACCTGATACTTTTCAAAGGTAATGGGCCAGTTAGGAAAACGACGATCAGTAATTACATGGAAATTAGCTCCTATCTTTTTTGCAAAGTGCTTCATTAAAGGGAATGTTATGTTGGTAATGTCCGGACGCCAGTTGTCAATAGCTAATGTGTAAATAGTCTTTTTAACCTGCTTTTCCCACATACAGTCTCTCCTTAAAGTTTTCTATTGTTTTTAACAGCCCTTCCCTAAGTGTAACCCTCGGTTGCCAGTTAAGCTTTTCCATAGCTAGTCGTAGATTAGCAAGCTGATGACACTGATCTACTACAGTTATTTTTTCATCATATCTAAGCTCAGATGAACTACCTGTAAGCTCTAAAATCAAACTAGCCAGTTCTTTAATAGATATAGATTTATGGTAGCCAAACTCTACTGGTTTTATTAAGTCGCTTTCCATGTAAGCAACGAGTCCCTGTATAAGATCTGAGACGTAACAAAATGAGTCGTGCTGTTCACCCCCATTCCAAAGACTTAATGGGATATTATTAAGAGCGTGCATTATGAACGTAGGTACTACACGAGAATCATTAAGGCGCATTCTAGGACCATAGATGTTGGCTAATCTTGCTATCTTGTGATTATGACAAATATCTTCTGCGCGACTTTTAGCTTGGATATATTCTTCTACTCTGTGGCATTGACCATAAACTTTCATGGTAGAAATAAACATCAACTGCCCACCACACTCGTTTATGTGATTAATAAGCCGTTTAGAACCATCAATGTTAGCAGACAGACACGTACCTTTATATGTTTGTATATCGTAAGGTGCTGCGGGCGAGGCCAAGTGAAAGATCCAATCTACAACTGGTAACGGTAAGTTGCCATCTACATCATCTACAATAAGACTTGCTCCTATAGGAATATTGTTTAAATGCGCTGTAACGAAGTTATCTAAAGCAAATACTGTGTGTCCCTGTCCAATTAGGTATTCACAAAGATGTGATCCTAAAAACCCTGCGCCTCCAGTGACTAATACTTTCATTTTTCCTCCTCGGAATTAGCAGCCATAAGCAAAGGAGAAATTCGCGTAAGCTGTTGTTCTAATAATGTCTTAGCTTCTACTACTTCAAAGAATTTATCCAATAAAAGCTGAAAACGTCGTTCCATGACAATTTTTTCTTTTATCATGGCTATTATATAGTTATTTACGTCGTCTTCGGTTAAACCTTGTACTAGTCCCGGTAAAATTTCTTCCAACTTCTTCTGTTTTTCTTCAGGTGTCATAAATTCTCCTTAGTATAATACGAAATATTCTACATTGCCTGTGCCTCCATTAGGACCAGAACCGTCAGCACCTCTGCTTACAATTAGGTTGTATCCTTCTCTTCCAATATAGCCATGTTTTAAATATGCACCAGATGTTAAGTGTAGACAAACTGAGTTGTTGCCATCACCAGCAAAGCGGAATACACATATGTAGGCATGTGTCGCTGCTCCGTTTGATCCTGTACGACATAGGAAAGCTGCCTGTGGGGTCCTGCCTGATGTGCTTATAATTCTATTATTGCTATTGTTAGCTGTAAATGTGCCATAGAGCATAGCTCCTATGTTAGTTATGCTATTTACATGTTTATTACTATGTAGCTCAATTCCTGACATACCGGCTAAGTTACATGTATTATTGTTGCGTAGTTCTAACAAAGATCCTCCACGTGCTTGCAAGCAAAGGTAATTATATGAGTACATATACGTTTCGTTAGAAGTATATGAATAAAAGTTTGACCATCTGTTATTTGTGCTATTGCCAAGACGTAAAGTTTCCACGCCATTGGCACTAGGATGAATCATAAACTCAGATCCATTTGCTCCTAAAAACATGTAGTTACCAGTCAACCCAGAACGATAAATTTGAATCTTTCCTGGGGTAGTGGCATTACCAGCTATAAAAATTCCTGAGCCTGCCTGAACTCTAATACCATTAGCACTGGATAAATTCATTCCACTAGCTGTAGAGATATTCACGTTGCCAGCAGAAATGTTGAATGAACCATTAGCTGCATTAAAGTTTAGGCAGCCATCACTAGTAAAGTTAAGTGCTCCTTTTGAACCTACGATATTACTCACATATAAGCTACCAGCAACAATCTTAGTGCCATGTATAGTATTAGTCTGTATTAAGCCTCCATGTATTATGGGAGACTGCACAGCAGGAAAAGCATTATTATTTCTTCTGTAACATAACATCCATAAAGCAAAGTTAGCTGGCATGGCATCTGCTGTGTTATAGACATTGTTATTGGAGGCAGCATTCCAGTATACAAATAGATTATTGCCTGCATTACCTGCTTCTATGTTATAGGATTGTCCTTGATAGATTAAAGTGTGATTTGACCACGTGATAATACCATTAGCTGCTTCCCAGTTGGCTCCAATAGTATACGGAATATCCATATCCTGTGGAGTTACATTTAACGACTGTGGAGTAGCATTGGCTACATCGGACCAGTTATTACTATAGCCAAAAGGATCTTTGGCTCTGGCTCGGTAGTAGTAATTTGCTCCAGGGGTTAAGTTACCAAAGTATGCAAAATTTGTGCCGACCTCTTGATTATTAGTAGGAGGATTATCTACATCACAAGCAAATTGGTATCCTACAATGTCATCAAACAGAGGACCGCAGCCTATAGTCAAAGACTGTAAGCCAGCAGCAGCACTGCAATCTGTGATCTTTGGAGGCTCAGGATTAAGTCCATAAGCATCAGCATAACATGAACGACCGTAGATGTCATGTGCAGTGACTCTAAACCATACAGCCCTATAAGGACCGCCAGTACAGTTATTGTTAGTCCAGAAATCAAATATAAAGTGAGGATTAACAAACTGTTCAGATGTATAGATCAACTCAGTAGTAGCATTCATAGAACTATTGTTGTATGCCGCTACCTGATAATAGTCCAACTTTTTAGAGTCCAGTGCTGCCCAGGTAAGCACACAATCAATAGTGCTAAATTCTACTGTAACAGTTCCCATAGCAAAGGTATCAGCAGATGGTGCAGTAATAGAGTCATAGTTAGTAGAATAGTTACCAGAAGTATCACAAGCTTTTAAGTAATACGTCTGATTAATAGCAAGAATACCAGAGTATATGTAGATAGGTGACTTTGTACGTACAATCAGCCCATCATCATCACCAAAGTCTGTGTCTGTGCGTATTTCATAGAAATCAAGATCAAAGTCACTAATTGGTAGAATAGCAAACTTTATGCGATTAGACGTAAACTCGCAATTTGGGTCATCAAAAGAGGCATCACTAGGATTGCCACTTTTTCCTACTACTGTATGAGTATATGTGGCACACCAAGGGCCATTATGACGATCACGATATAAATAACGGAAGCGCAGCCAATACTCAACACCTTGCTCAACATTATCAATAAAGACAGAAGAAACATCTTTAGAGAAGTGACCTATACTTACCCATGCAGCAGTTGAGAATGATGGCTTGAACTGTCCTTCTACAAACAGAATATCAGACAGTCTATCTGCTGCCCTCGGTTTAAAGGAAACTAGTATTCGGGGTGACCAAACAGTACCACGCTTTATCATGACTCTTTCATCGGAACGAACAGAGTCGATAACAGGTGAAATGTCGTTAGCAGCGGCAGTAATATGAGTGTCATAAGCTGGTATAGCATTATTATCAGATGTATAAACTGCTGCGGAATAATCCATTAAATCTATTTCAGCACTAAGATTATCAAGTGGCCTAATAGCTTTTACTATGCATTCTACAGACTCATCATTTGCTACACCAAACTGAAATAAATCGCCAGATGCAATGTTATTGTTATTGGCAGCGACTGGAGTAGTAAAGTTCAGAGAAGTCTGATTGCCTTCAACTGTTGTTATTGGATGGTAAGATGAGTTACCTGTAGAAAGCCTTATCCGCACAGCATAATTATTGTTGTTGTTCATGCTGCACTCTTCATCTACAGTTATCCCTGTTATATTGTTGCCTGACGTAGCCACAGTTTTAATTCGTCCTGTAGCTAATCCCCACATAGGTATATCATGTGTAACTCTAACCAAGTCACCGCGAGTACAGGCCAAATTTTCAATGTCAGTGTTAATCGTAAATGTCTCGGGACGTAAGCGCAATTGTGCTAAATGAAAGCGGCCATGCTTCCATACATCATGGTAAGTAGTAGCTCCTATGAGCTTTAATTCTTCAAATAAAGTAGCCTTGGTACAGTTATTACTTCCATCTAGGTTATAGCCATCATCATAAACAAAAGCCTCTTCTGTGGCAAAATCCTGTTGGCCATCAGCAAAAGTGACTCTGAATGCATGAGGAGGAGTATAGAATGTTTTAGTAGATGAAAAGCCCCAGCTAGTTCTAGGTGTAAAATGCTGTACTGGAGTAGTTTGCTCTTTATCCGTGACTATAGTGTATTTACCATCTTTGTATGTGGGAGAGGAACGACCAGCTGCTGCTACATTGGCTAGCATTTCAAAGACTGATGTCTGATAGTCACAGTATAAGTTAAATGCGACTGCCATTCCATCACAATATTCATGCCAAGTGGCTAAATCTGTTAGGTTTAACTTGGCATCAGCTACAGGACGCTTATTAAAAGTTCCCTGAAGTATATGACGGAAAAGAGATGCTGGATTACTTGTAGGACGCTCAATCCATGTTTTGCTAGAAGTGTCCCAGTCTTTGCATACGCTCGTGGCAAGGACGGTGAAGTCCTCCATGGCTCCATTAAACTGTTCTGATGCTCTAACACGCATTTCTACTAAAACTAGACCATCTTTATCTACAGCAGCACAGTTATGATTGATAGATTTTAATCCCGTCCAGTATATTGTATCATAGATTCTGTCATCTACCGGATCGTGATCTTCGGTGATTCGTCTTACTCGTACATCCCATGTACCTGCATTGTTCATACGGAAGCGGAAACTTCGACGTATAGTAGCTGAACTAGCTGATATAATCCGAGGTTCAAGTGACAATATTCCAGATGAGACTGTTACATTAAATGCACTTACACTAGGAGTAAAATCATTAGCATTATTACTACTAAGTTCAGCTGTTCTTAAATCTGCTAAGTTATTAGCTGCTATGCTGGCATCAGTAGATGCCGTAGTAATTCCACAGACAGGAGCAACATAACCAGGGAAGTGTGGTGTAGCTTGCCGTGCCAGGGCAGCACTTCTAGCAGGATATAAAGGATATATGCTATTATTGTAGTAAGGAGTTATATACCAAGCACCATTAGTTTTGTCTAAACCTATTCTTGTGTATTTGTAACCTACTGATTCAGTGCGTACAACTGCTCCATCTGTGTCTAGATATTCCATGTGAGAATTGCTGGGCTTGGCAATAGTAAAAGTTGCCTGACTTATAGATGTACCTTCAGAGCTTAAACTCCAGTTATTATTATTGTGTGGGGAAAACTGTATTTCAAACTCTACAGTTTGTTGTGTCTTTGTGCCGTTATCAGTTACACCATAAACGCCATTAGGGGCTGTAATATCAACTATGAATTCATCAGTATTAGGTTCTGTAGTAGCAATAATGTAGTTATTAGCCGCTACAAGTTCATAAGAGAACTGCTCCTCGTGCATGTCATTTTTAAAGTAAACTAATTGTGAATTATTGCTATCAAAGTTGTCATGAACATAAAATTCTATATTACGATCTGTTTCATGAGCAGTATAGTCATTATTTGTAAAGCCTTCTTCAGCATAATCATCTATGTTTATAGCACCTAACTTCATATCCTCTATCTGTATAGGAGCATATCCTAAACAAAAGAGCATATTTATATATTGCTCATCTCCTATGTATTCAGTGTAAGGCTGTGCTGCATATGGAGGATGAAAACGATGTCGCCCAAGTAGGACCGGGACGGCTCCCCACGGATTCATACGATTAGTAGAACTTTCAATTCCATATGTTTTAGGCGCGTCTTCTTTTTGCCTAGTAGTGGAAGGAGTAGGTAGTGGAGCTATTTTATCAATTAAGAGTAGTCCTGCATATGTAAGAGCGGCATTAACACCAAATGCTGCAGATCCACTTGAAAATAATGAAGCACCGACACCTCCCCAACCGCCTAAAGCAGTAGGTGTGCCCCATACCGTAGATATTAATGCGATTGTCATAACGATACGCATTACATTCTTGCCACTACCACCCTGAGGAATAAGCTTTAAAGTAATACTGTCCCCTGGTTTAGGAAAGGTAAATTCCCATTCTTCTCTAGGAATAGTAATACCATTTAATAGAATTGTACAGTTTATTCCACTTGGAAAATGAAGACCAGATGCATCAATGGTATCTACTATGTTGCCTATAACAGAAACTGGCATAGCAGTATGGTCAGAAGAGAACGGATTAAGAAATGTCGTTAAGTTAATTTCTCTATTCATTAACAAACTCCTTGTGACGGAAAAAACCAACAATTCTGTGTTCCCACAAGCGTCCTGTATAGTTCTCTATTACTGCGTCTGTTCCATCTATTATATGCAACATTTTGTTCTTTTCTATCACCATACCGACATGTGTTGGATAACCAGATAAACGCAGTACCACAACATCCCCAGGAGAAACCAACTCTTTAGTAATTGGTATCCACTCTTTGGCGTGTTCATTTATAGCTTCCTGTGTTTCCCGTATGTTATGTGATGATTTATACTCATCATCATATGAAGGCAACTCAATATTAAATTGCTCTTTATAGATTAGTCTTACTAACCCCCAGCAGTCAACTCCCTCTTTCGTGCGCCCACGATTTTTAAACTTAAGTCCGATATATTGATTAGCAAAATTCATTTTGCAGTTTGCTAAAACAATCCTGGAAATTGAGTTGGGGTAAACAAATCGCCTGGAAACGGTTCCTGTAAAAAGTTTTCAATAGAGATAGTTGCTGTGATGGTGGAAGCATTATAGGAAATGTTTGTTAGCAAGAAATCTGGCATATCTACTTCAAGTGTGTCTGGAGCACTTGCTAAAACTACCATTATACGAATAGTCGGTGGGGTCTGTATGGTTCTTATTGCTTGTGTTAATGCTCTATCTACATTATCTATCACTAATTGTGCTTGTGGCACATCGTTATCTTCATCTGTAGGAAGCTGTATATCAAAATTGTATGCTAGATATACATTCCCATTAGACGTTATGTCTGTATCATTCTTGCAAATACGAATAGGGCTATCTAAATCATCATGATCTATTTCTAACAATATTATAAGAACTTCTGCTGTTTCCTGTGCATAGACAGCCTGTCTGAATGTTAGACTAGTATTTCTCATGTTAGTATCTCCAAACTCATTTGTACTTCAGTTATGTTTCCGCCTATTGGCCTAATTTTCGGAGGAGACACAAATCGCATAGAACAGTTATTTCCTGTAAGTGGATGAGTCCAGTCAAATGCTGTTGCTCCGTAAGCACAATTAGAGTTAAAAAATGACATAAAAGTAGTTAACTGTGTACTATTAAGTGACACACTTCCTTCTACCTTCATAACATTAGATGTGCAGCGTTTACGTACTTTTGCTGGACCATAATCCATCTGTGTGCGAATTGTATTATCAATTAATTCGGTAGAGAAACCTTCCTCATTTAATTCTTGTGGAAGTGATGTCGGCCAAGTCGCCATTATTACCTCCCCGCCAAAGCTGGAGTTAATCCATAAACACGACGCAGGACGGAAGCAGACTTACTTCCTCCCGCTAGTTTAGCTGCTATAAGCTCATCTATATAGACATCTATGCGCTTTGATCCTCTTGAACTATTTTCTTCAGTCCTTACCTGAGCAGGTGTGTTATTTATGATATTTATAACTGTGCCACTTCCCATCTGAGAACTTGGAGTAATATACTCTGGTTCATTCTCGGCAAATGTGTGAAGTTTACCTGTAGATAAGCCATAACCAATTACCTTCTCATTTAACCATCCACCCTTAGCATGTGCTATTCCAGAGATAGGATAAGTTTCTATAGCACTTTGAGTACTCGCTGGGAGAAGTTCAAATGGGCTAGCAAATAAGGCCATATTCATCATCTGTGCGATAGGCTGAATAATCTGCATTCTTACTATTATTCTAAGAAGGTCTTGAAGGATGCTCTCAGCCATATCTTTGAATGCCTGTTTGCCTTTAGTAGTAAAGTTAACAATGGCTCCTTCCATCTCATTAAAAGCACTAACCACAAAGTCTTTCATTAGATTCACTGTATTCGGCTTTCTTAACTCATCAAAGGCATCTTGCACTCCACGTTTCCAACTGGCAGTAGCAGTTTCCATTTCTTTTATGTTTTGCAGATAGGTGTTAAGAGCATCCATCTGCTTATAATCTTCCTTAT
>Ga0116184_10002129_pt1 | contig 17752 bp, 12 predicted proteins | sample AD_JPNNA5_MetaG_FD_89886 | JGI IMG/M metagenome (GOLD analysis project Ga0116184, IMG submission 89886) | Active sludge microbial communities of municipal wastewater-treating anaerobic digesters from Japan - AD_JPNNA5_MetaG | ecosystem: Engineered > Bioreactor > Anaerobic > Digestate | place... | reverse complement strand
GGATAGTATTAGCAGGCATTTTTATAGGAATGGCAATAGGGTGTAGAATTACGAGCGGAGCAATAGCACTACCCTATTTGTATTTAATCTATCAACTCACAAAAGGCGATCAGCGATTAAAATCAGCATTAATTTTTTGTGCAAGTATAGGGATAAGCACGTTTATAATTTTCATTCCCGTGTTGATGAATTACGGACTATCATTCTTCACCTACTATGAACATTTCCCTATACCGGGCTTTGCAAAAAACTTCTACAAAGGAAGTATTGGAGCCTTCGGAACCATAGGATTTGTAGTGACAATAATTTACCTTCTTAAAATTCTACAACGAAGAAAAATAATTCATCACGCAATCGATAATCATCGTAAAATTACAGCGCAATTATTAATGATGTGCACTGCAGCGATAATGCTATACCTCATTGCTTTTATAAAACTTCCGTTGAAGTCGGCATTTATTATTCCCCTGACTCCATATATTTGGATGAATGCAGCAATATTACTCGAGAAAAAAGAAATGCGCATTGCAGCGGTTGCGATGATACTTTCGTGCTTTATATTGGGAATAAATTTAGCGGATCCATTGAGAGGATCATCGGTTAGCAAGTGGAGTATAGAAAAAGAAATTGCGGGACAAAAAATTGCCATTGATCCTGTATCAGGAGTATTTTCTGCCGATATCAGCAAACGAGTACAACGAACAACCTATGCGAAAGCTGTATTGCAACAAACCGACACGATACAATCAAAAACCTATATCATAGCCGGATGGTGGTTAGCCGACATACTCGTACTTCAACGAGGAAAAGAAAATAAGAATGTCGTTTTTGGCTATTACATCGAACAAGACAGCTTGAAAAACATGAAGGCAAACAACTATCAAATTTATTATTTGCCTCAGCAAGAAGAATTCAACGACCTACGATTTAAAGGAAGCTTTACTAAGGCTTACGCCAAAGCACTATAAAGCCTGTAATCCGGGTTCGTAAGCAATTACCTTTTGTTTCCACGTCTCAGGAACATTCATCGTTTCATTTCTGGTATAATCGAAGCAAACTTGCACTGATTTTCCTGTTGCAGCAATATCTTCGTTACCATTCACCACCACTACAATTTTATATTCTACCTCGAAGCTCTTGGTGCCGAATTTACTCACACGAGAATAAACATAAACCTCGTCGTTGAGAAGAATAGGACGCTTATAATCGATTTCCATGTGAGCGAGGATGATACCCTGCTCCTTCCATTCGATAGGCTCATTCACTACCTCATTAAAATACTTCACACGGGCCAATTCGAAATAAGTAAAATGATTGGCATTATTTACATGTCCCATTTGGTCTACATCCTTAAAACGGACCTGAATGAGGGCCCTATGGCGGTATAATTGCTTTTCTTGACTCATTTTTTGCATGTTTTACAGGGTCAAAGGTAGTGAGTAAATGATTGCAGGCAATGATTTTATATCTTCGCAACAGAACTCTTAATCGCCCTATCATGAAAAACGGCATTCAAACAATTACAAGTATCTTCTCGGGATTGTTCCTTCTGCTTTCAATGACCTCCTGCTTTAATCAAGTAGAAGGAATTGGCCCTGTTATCAATAACAGTCGCGATATAAAAAGCTTTAATGCTTTGGAGTTAGAAGTACCTTGCAATGTCACCTTAGTTATTTCAGACGAAGTGAAATGCGTGGTATCGGCACAATCGAATATCAACGAAGTTATCGACATCAAAAATGATGGAGAACGTTTGATAATTGAATCAAAGAAAAACATCCAACCTACGAAGCCGGTAGAAATTACATTATCGACAACAGCGATAAAAGAACTTCGAGTTGACGGATCGGGCGATATCAAAGTAATAAATCCGATTAAAGGCGATGATCTACAAGCCAACGTAAACGGATCGGGGGATATTGAAATGCCGGTGGATGTAAATCAAGTTCGTACAAAAATTAATGGATCGGGAGATATTACTGTAACAGGTCGCGCCGATTATCATAAGATTCAAATCAATGGCTCAGGATCAGTACTAGCATTTGGCTTAGATGCCGATAAATGCAGAATAAAAATCAATGGATCAGGAGAAGTTGAACAAACATGTGGAAGCAATTTAGAAATAAATATTGTTGGAAGCGGAACCGTAAAATACAAAGGATCGCCTGCAATTAAATCAGATGTTACCGGTAGTGGTGAAGTGAGAAAAGAAAATTAATTCAACGATTACAGTGAAATTACTATTTCTTACATCAAGGTTTCCGTATCCTCTAGAAAAAGGGGATAAACTGCGCGCTTATTACCTCATTAAATCATTAAGCAAGCATTTCGATATTTACCTTTTTGCAATTAATGAAACATCGGTATCGAAGAAAGATCTAGATGAATTAACACCCTATTGCAAAGCTATTGAAGTAGGAATTGTAAATAAATTTTCATCCGTTTTATCGATTGCAAAAAACACATTCAATAAAAACATCCCTTTTCAAGTCGCCTATTTCTATGATGAAAAAGTGATGCAGCAGTTAAGTGCATTCACCGAAAAACACCAACCGGAAGCCATGTTTTGCCATTTGATTCGCATGAGTGAATATGCGAAGCAATTGAATATTCGCAGAAGCGTATTAGACTACATGGATACATTTTCAAAAGGAATGGAACGCAGAGGAGAAAAATCAAATTCCTTGATGAGTATTCCTGTGAAAATCGAACATGAAAGACTTACAAAATACGAGCATGATATTTTCGACAAGTTCCGTCACAAAATTATTATTTCGAAACAAGATCGCGATTGGTTGCCTCATGCCGAAAACAATAAAATTGAAATAGTCGCTAATGGTGTCGATACAAATTTCTATACTCATTCGAAAAGCGAAAAGAAATTTGATTTATTGTTCGTTGGGAATATGTCGTACCCACCAAATATTCTCGCTGTACAATATGCGGCGAAAGAAATAATGCCTTTGTTTAAGTCGGCAGGAAAGAAAACCAAATTACTTATTGCTGGAGCAACACCTACTAGCGAAACTACATCCTTAGCATCCGATCAAATTATTATCAGTGGTTGGGTTGATGATGTAAGAACGGTTTTCAACGAATCACGGATTATGATCGCTCCTATGCTCATCAGCATCGGACTACAAAACAAAATCCTTCAAGGAATGGCGATGGAAATTCCATGCGTGATATCCTCCTTTGCCAATAATGCTTTAGGAGCTACACCGGAAGAAGAAGTATTGATTGCAGATAATCCTACAGAATATTTCAATCAAATAGAGCGACTTTTAAACGACGAAGACTTACGTTTACGAATAACCGAAAATGCCAGGAAATTTGTAGTGAAGAACTTTAATTGGGATGAAAACACCAATAAGATCACGCAAATGATTTTATCCTAATAATCCGAATAATATTCCTGAAGCAGAACCGGCAATTATTTCGGATAAGGTATGTCGCTTTAAAACCAACCTCGACCACGCTACCATAAAAGAAAAAAGCACCGCAACGATTCCTGCAGGCCAGCTCACTTTTAAAATCAACATACAAATGAAAAATGAACTTGCGGCATGCAGTGATGCCTTTAGTTTAAAATTCACCAGCGACATCAGTAGAAGCATTAAAAAGAAGTATCCCACACCTTCAGTGATAGACTTAGGATAATCGAAGAAATACATGACTCCGGTAATGATAGCCATCAACAAAAGCAAATAAGGATATAGTGAGGCTCGTTGCTTTCTATCACTCACATCAAAATTCGTGATTACACCATTCTTCGATTGCCAATAATTATTGATTGTTATTGGCAAAATCACCACAAGCACAATTAAGAGAAAAGCTGAAATTGTAGTTTTGATATCATAAAACAGATATCCATATATCAATACAAAAACAGAAATAGTAACTAAAGGATGACCAATAATTGAAATACGATATGCGATTTTCTCTAATCGGCCTGAAGATACATTACTGATTTCCATATTATGAAACAGTGTCCTTATCTAAGTTATCAATTTCCTTTTTAAAGCCGGCGATTACCGCATCAATAACTTGATTAATTCGAACAATATCTGATTTTAATTGTTCAGGACTTCTTTTTTTATCTCGATAGTTCTCAATACTTCTAATCGTCTCTTTTAATGAAACAATTCCCGCGCCGTCTATAGTAGGTTTAATTTTATGTGCGAGTGTAGCTATAGCATCCATTTCGCCTTTTTCAAAATGCTCGTACATACGCTCTATGATTGGAGGAATAGTCTCAATAAAAATATTTAACATTCGCTTTAAGAAAGAAATATTATCACGTGCATCACGACGTAACAATGCAAGATCATACAGACTCTCTCCTACCGGCACCGGGCGTTTACGCACAGGGAAACGCTTTTTAATCGGCATTGTAAAATTCGACTTTCCTGCAAAAAGATTAATAATCTTCTTGTACAAGCTTTCTTCCTTAAAGGGTTTTACCAAGAAATCGTTCATTCCTGCCGACATAAACTGACGCTGAACTTGCTTAGTCGTATTTGCTGTTAATGCAATAATTGGTGTTTTCGATTTCTTCTTATCCTCAGAACTTCGTATTAAATAAGTAGCCTCCACTCCATCAACCTCAGGCATTTGAATATCCATTAAGATAAGATCATATTGGCGCTTATTAAAAAGCTCTACTGCTTCACGTCCGTTAGAAGCCACATCCACCATCAATCCCCAGTCTTGCAGCATAGCCTCAACGATGAATTGATTTACTCGATTATCTTCGGCAAGTAAAACACGTAATGGTCCTAACTGGCTAACGGCAAAAACAGATCTATCATCTTGCTCTTGCTCTTCAATCGCTGCTTTTTGATAGGGGATAGTAAATGTAAAAGTACTTCCTTCTCCCGGAGTACTCTCAACACCGATATATCCTCCTTGGCGTTCAACAAGGTTCTTCGAAATCGCCAATCCTAATCCAGTTCCGCCGGTAATATTAGCTAATTCAGGATTCAACTGCGTGAAACTCTCGAATATAGAATTTTGCTTTTCTGCGGGAATGCCTATACCCGTATCTTTCACTGAAAATTCTACCCACAATAAATCACCTTCTTCTTTTTTTATTCGATGCGATAAAATTATTTCACCGTGCAAAGTAAATTTAACGGCATTACTAAGTAAATTCAATAAAATTTGATTCAAACGATATGGGTCGCCGATAAGTGCCGGCATCGGAGCGCCTTCGCTCAAATGACGTAACATTAAATCTTTTTCTTCTGCCTTATAAATTTGAATTTGAACAGCAGTATCTGCGACTCTTAACGGATCAAAAATCACTCTTTCGAAAGTTAGAGTCCCGGATTCAATTTTTGCAATATCAAGAATGTCATTAATGATTACCAACAAATTTCCTGCAGTAGTACTTAACACATCAATATAACTTCGCTGAGTGGTGGATAGTTCTGTTTTTTGAAGGAGACGCGCCATCCCCAAAACTCCGTTCAAAGGAGTTCGTAATTCATGTCCGATGTTAGCCAAGAAATACTCTTTAGCACGAACTGACTCCTCCGCTTGTTGTTTAGCTGTGATTAATTCGACTTCAACTTTCTTTCGCTCGGTAATATCCAAAACTGTCCCAAACATTAATAACGGCAAGCCTCTCGAATCGAATTGTATCCTTCCTCTACCATTTATAATTTTAAGATTACCTTTAATTGTTTTAATGCGATACTCAACATTAAGATTATTTCTGGTGCTTAGAGCATTTTCAATAACGGCTTTAACTTGATCACGATCTTCTTCTATGATAGTTTCCAATAATTCTTCATATGACAATGCCGGAGCACCCGGATCGCGATCCCAAATGAGATTAGTACCGATCGACCATTCCGTTTTCCCCGAAGAGAGATCTATTTGCCAAGACCCTAAGCTTGCTAATTGTTGAGCCTCTAATAATCGTTGCTCGTTCAACTTCATTTTCTGCTCAGAAATTTCACGCTCTGTAATATCTGTAAGAGTGCCGAAAACTTTCGTTAAAACATTGTTCTCATCACGTTGTAACTTTGTAGTTACTTGCAGCGATTTCACCTCTCCATCAGGACAAACAATTCGATAATTTACAGTAAACGTATCCCTTCGTTGAGAAAGCGTAGCTGTTTTCTGGCGAACTTCAGCAGCATCTTCAGGATGGATACTAGCTGCAAATTCATCATAAGTCGGTGGACCTAATTCGATAGGACGTTTCCATATATGAAAACACCCCGGCGACCAAGTGATTTTGTGGGTAAGCAAATCATACTCATAGCTTCCGGTCTTAGCCAACTCTTGAGCTTCATTTAATCGCTGTTCATTTAATCGAAGGATCTCTTCTATTCTTTTTTGTTCTGTAACATCTATAACGGTACCGAATAGCCGAACTACGTTTCCTTTCTCATCGCAGAAAGGCATCGCTACCGTTTTAAGTACCTTTTCTCCGGAAGGCACTACAATCCTATAAGTAACATTTGCACGCTCATTGGGTTTACTTAGAGAAAAAACCGCATTAAGCACTCTCTCAGAATCGTCGGGATGAACAAACTTTCCAATTTCATCAAGTGAAGGAGGACCTAATATTACATCTCTTTCCCATATAGGAAACATACCAATAGACCAACTTATCATTCGTGTTTCTAAGTTGATTTCCCAATTACCCGCCTTTGTTAATTCTTGAGCAATAATCATTCGTTGCTCACCGATTTTTAATAATTCTTCATTTCGTTTACGATCGGTAATATCGGTACAAATAGCAAGAACTTGTTTTTCGTTGTTGATTCCTAAAAACGGAACTTTTACTGTGTCAAAATAAATTACTTCGCCATTTTTTCTTGAGAACATTTCCTCAATTCTAATAGCAACACCACTATCAATCACACTTCTATCGACACGGTTATAGTTTAAGGCTTCTTCTTCATTATTATGAATATCTTCATTCGCTTGATTTAGCAACTCTTCGTATGTCAAGCCGAATAAGTTACAGAGTGCCTTATTCGCCAAAACAAATTTTCCGTAATAATCTTTTACGAAAATCAAATGCGGACTGGAATCAAGTACCTGACGAATAAAATTTCGACTTTCTACTAATTCATCTTTTAGTTTTTGTTGCTCGGTAAAATCAAATCCATAACCTAAAAAATGGGTGAACTCACCCGCATCATTTCTATATGGGCGCAAGCGACGAATATGGTATTTTACACCACCATCTTTTGACACCATCCTTTCATGCAATTCTATTTCTCGATCTTCCTCTTCAACTTGTTTAAAAAGTAATACACGTTTCTCTGCTAACTCAGTAGAGATTCCTTTGAAAGCACAATATTCGAAATCCGTTTTACCAATGATCCATTTTCGCATTTCAGGATCAGCAATAGATTTAGGATTAACATATACGTATCGATAATTTCTATCGAATACGACAATCTCTCCCGGTAGCTGATCAAGTAATGATCCAAAGAAACTTTCTCTTTCCGTCATCATAATTCTTATGAAACTACAGCTTGCCTTCTTTCAGCATTCTGTAAATAGTACTCTTACCAATATTTAATCGAGCAGCGACTTCTAAAACATTATCATCAAATCTATTTAAATAATGACGAATGATTCTCGCATCATATTCTTCTAATGTAAGATCCTGATCAAGCAAATCGGTTGGTGTTTTAGTTGCAGTAAAAGTGATGTCGGCAGGAGTAATTTGATTTCCGTCGGCCATCACCGCAGCTAACTCAATTACCGCCTTCAACTCACGAACATTTCCGGGGAAACGATAAAACAACAGTTTATCTTTTGCTTCGGGAGTAAGTGACTTTTTCGATAATTTATTTTCAACACAAAAAGTATCTAAGAAATGTTTTGCCAATATTAAAATATCATTGCCTCGTTCACAGAGCGGCGGTAGCTTAATAGGTAATCCGAGCAAACGATAGTATAAATCCTCTCTGAAATTTCCTTTACTGGTTTCGTCGGCAATATTTTTATGTGTAGCTACAATGATGCGTACATCAACAGGCACTACTTCGCTACTTCCTAATCTTGTTATTTCTTTCTCTTGCAAAACGCGTAATAACTTTGCTTGAAGGCTAATATCCAACTCACCTATCTCATCTAAAAACAAAGTTCCTCCGTGAGCATCTTCAAACTTTCCGCTTCTTCGAGCATTTGCTCCTGTAAAAGCTCCCTTTTCATATCCGAATAATTCACTCTCGAGTAACTCACGAGGAATTGATGCAACATTAATAGCGATAAACGGAGATTTCGATCGTGACGAATTAAAGTGAATTGCTTTCGCAACTAATTCCTTTCCTGTTCCTGTATCACCTGAAAGCGAAACGGTAATTTGTGTTTGAGCTGCCTTACCTATCAACTGATAGACTTTACGCATTGCTTCACAATTGCCGATTAACAAATTACTCATATCGTAACGATTGGTAATTTGCTCACGCAACTGATCTACTTCTTGTCGCAATTCAACATTACTGCGTATATTATTTACAGTATTCCACAAGCGCTCTTTCGCTTCATCATCTTTCACGATATAATCGTAAGCACCTTTCTTTAAAATATCGATTGCTGTAGAAATATTTTCTTGTCCCGAGATCACCACCACTGCCACATTCGGCAATTCGAGTTTCATACGTTTCAGTGCTTCATCACCGTTCATATCGGGCAATGAATAATCCAACGTAATTACATCAGGCGAAAGATGAAGATTAGCAATAGCATCGCGCGCATTTTCGAATCTGCGCACTTCATAATCGGGGTTGAGCGTTAAATGGTGCACGAGTAATTCGCCGTACCACAAATCGTCTTCCACCACAAAAATTCTGAATGGTTTAGTTGCCTGAGCTATGTCTTCGCGGATTGTCATCGCTCAAATTTACAAAATCCATGATTCCTTTTACCTTTGCGGGCCTATGAGTAAGCAACATGATCCCTACAGTTCACTAAAAATTAGTGCTTTCAGGTACTTTTTAGCCGGAAAATTTCTTTTAACGCTTGCTGTTCAGATGCAAGCCGTTATCGCCAGCTGGATGATTTACGCTTTTACTAAAGACCCTTTGTCGCTTGGACTCATCGGATTAACAGAGGCGATTCCAGCATTATCGTTGGCATTACCGGGAGGATTATTGGCAGATCGCATTTCTCGCAAAAAAATAATGGTAGTTACGGCATTTTTAATGTTTTGCGGCGCACTCGTACTCGTTTATTACACTCATCTCGATCATCCTTCCTTTATTTGGCCTCTTTATGCTGTCATTTTTATGGTTGGAATGGCTAGAGGATTTCACACTCCTGCACAAGCAGCATATTGGGCACAGATATTACCTCGCGAACAATACGTAAACGGCTCGGTCTGGAATAGCAGCCTTTGGCAAATTGGGGCTGTAACCGGACCGGCACTAGGTGGATTATGCTATGCTCAAATCGGACCTTATTACTCAAGTATCATCGTGGCATCCTTCATATTGTTAGTAACTCTGCTTTATACCGCTCTGCAACCAACATCTATTCCACCTAAAATCGAAGGAGAGTCAATTGCAGAGTCACTCAAAACCGGCCTTCGATTCTTCTTTCGACAACCCATTCTGCTTTCGGCAGTTACACTCGATTTATTTGCAGTATTATTTGGCGGGGCGGTAGCTTTATTGCCGGCTTTTGCCGATCAAGTACTTCATACAGGACCCGAAGGATTAGGCTATTTGCGTTCTGCACCGGCATTGGGAGCAGTAATGATGGCTTTAGTATTGGCATTCAGGCCGCCACATAAAAATGCGGGTAGAAAAATGCTTATTTGCGTAGCCGGATTCGGAATATGTATGATCGGATTTGCTCTCTCGACGAGCTTCCTTTTATCGTTTGTTCTACTGATGCTAAGTGGAATGTTCGACAATGTGAGCGTAGTGATCAGATCCACTATACTTCAATCGTTTACACCCGACGAAATGAGAGGGAGAATAGCCGCAGTAAACAGCATTTTTATAGGAAGCAGTAATGAATTGGGAGCCTTCGAATCAGGGGTTACCGCGCGACTGCTCGGTTTAACAAACTCGGTGATTTTCGGAGGTGCGATGACGTTAGTAGTGGTGACGATAACCAATAAATTGGCACCGACACTAAAAAAACTTGATTTATAAGAAAATTAGTCGTTGAATAATCCCCAATTATCGGGAATATCTTTACTACGATCGAAGCCTTTTACCCAAGCCACAAAAAGAACCCTGAAATCTTCAATTTCACTTCTGAGCAAGTCCAAATATTGAGGTTCACTCAACCCAAGCATCTTCATGGCAGAAGTTTGATTCAGCAAATTACGTGCAGCAACTTTAATAATTACCGCATTTTCCATCCTAAAGGTGTAAATATCAGCACCTTCCGCAGCGGCGATTTTTGGTGCCAGCACAATAGCGTCTTCAATTAAAATACGCTTATAATTAGCTGACATATCGTCATCCGGTAAAGTTTCGATCAAAGCCTCCACTAATTTGAAGATTTGACCGGCTGTTTTCATGAGCGGTAGACTACGGATGCGTTCATCCTCCTGCTTGATTTCCCTCATGGCCTGCTCATTGGCAGACTCATTCCCGTCGAAATCGGAAGCATCGAACTCATCATCATCATTATCCCAGTCCAACATAGAGTGACCTTGTTTATTAGTTTTGGTTTCTGTCAAAAATACGTTCGAAACCTATGCCTGTCAAGTGGTAGACTGACAATTTTTCACACAATCCTGAAAAAGAGCAAAATGGAGTGCTATTTGACTAGTGTTCGTCTCATCAATTAATAGTACCTTCGCACACTCTTGAATTACCCAATATGTTAGAATTTGTAAATGGCTTACTGAAGAAATTCTTCGGAAGCAAAGCGGAAAGTGATCTAAAAGGACTTTCGCCTTATGTTCCTTTAGTGAACAATGAATATCAGCAGTTATCATCACTGACTAATGATCAGTTACGTAATCGCACATTCGAATTCAGAAATAAAATCAACGAGCATATTGCTTCAGTTGAAAAAGAGCTACAGGAATTAACTGAATCTGCTGAGAATAATCCGGAAATGGATTTACAGGAGAAAGAAAATATTTTCAGTCGTGTAGATCAATTAAAGAAAGATCGTAATGCTAAGATCGAGGAAGTATTACTCGAGATTCTTCCCGCTGCTTTTGCAGTAGTGAAAGAAACAGCACGTCGTTATAAAGAAACACCTGAATTAGAAGTTACTGCTCTCGATCACGATCGTGAAGTTGCAGTAAAACGCAGCAGTGTTGTTATTCGCGGCGATAAAGCTTACTACCAAAGCACGTGGATGGCTGCAGGGAACCAAATGACTTGGGACATGTTACATTACGATGTTCAGTTAATTGGTGGTACTGTATTACATCAAGGTAAAATTGCCGAGATGGCTACAGGGGAAGGTAAAACATTGGTGGCAACACTACCTATTTACCTTAACGCTTTAGCCGGACGAGGAGTTCACGTAGTAACGGTGAATGATTACCTCGCGAAACGTGACTCTGAGTGGAACGGACCTGTATTCGAATTCTTAGGATTATCTGTAGATTGTATCGATAAGCATCAACCAAATTCTGCCGAACGTAGAAAAGCATATATGGCTGATGTTACGTACGGAACAAACAACGAATTTGGTTTCGACTACTTACGTGATAACATGGCGAGAAGTCCGGAAGATATTGTACAACGTGAACATCACTTCGCTATCGTCGATGAGGTCGATTCAGTATTGATTGATGATGCACGTACGCCGTTGATCATTTCAGGACCAACACCAAAAGGAGACGATCAAGAATTCTTCCAGTTAAAACCACGTATCGAGACATTAGTTACAGCTCAACGTAACTACGTTAATACACTTATTGCAGATGCAAAGAAAAACATCGACAATAAAGCGAAAGAAGAAGAAGTAGGACTAGCATTATTACGTGCAAATCGCGGATTACCAAAGCACCGTGCATTAATTAAGTTATTAAGTGAGCCGGGTGCGCGGGCATTACTACAAAAAACAGAAAACACATATCTAGCCGATCAAGGTCGTCAGATGCGTGAGAAAGTTGATCCTGAATTATACTTCGTAATCGACGAAAAAAATCACACGATTGAGATGACCGATAAAGGTCATGATATGATCAGTGCGAATTCAAACGATCCTCATTTCTTCGAATTACCGGATGTTGGATCAGTGATTGCAGATATTGAAAAATCTAATTTATCACCGGAAGAGAAATTAGAAAAGAAAGATGTGTTAATGCGCGACTACGCCGTGAAAGGTGAGCGTATTCATACCATCAATCAATTACTTCGTGCTTACACTATGTATGAGAAAGATGTTGAATACATCATCGACGGAGGAAAAGTTAAGATTGTAGATGAGCAAACAGGTCGTGTGCTTGACGGACGTCGTTATAGCGATGGATTACATCAAGCAATCGAAGCGAAAGAAAATGTAAAAGTAGAAGCAGCAACTCAAACCTACGCAACAGTTACTTTGCAGAATTACTTCCGTATGTACCACAAATTAGCGGGTATGACAGGAACTGCAGAAACAGAAGCAGGCGAGTTATGGCAGATTTATAAATTAGATGTTGTTGTTATTCCTACTCACCGTAAAATTTCGCGTAAGGATGAAGAAGATTTAGTGTACAAAACAACACGTGAAAAATACAATGCAGTAATTGAAGAGATCGTAAAACTTACTGAAGCGGGACGTCCTGTTCTAGTAGGTACTACTTCGGTAGAGGTTTCCGAATTATTGAGTCGTATGTTGCAGCAACGTAAGATTAAGCACAACGTCTTGAATGCGAAACAGCATCAACGCGAAGCTGAAATTGTTGCGCAAGCAGGATTACCATCGCAAGTAACGATTGCTACTAATATGGCAGGTCGTGGTACGGATATTAAGTTAGGGCCGGGAGTAAAAGAAGCTGGTGGATTAGCCATCATTGGTACCGAGCGTCACGAGTCTCGTCGAGTTGACCGTCAGTTACGTGGTCGTGCGGGACGTCAAGGAGATCCGGGATCATCACAATTCTTCGTATCACTTGAAGATAACTTAATGCGTTTATTCGGTTCAGAGCGTATTGCTAAATTAATGGATACCTTAGGATTGAAAGAAGGTGAAGTTATTCAGCATAGCATGATTACGAAATCTATTGAACGTGCACAACGTAAAGTAGAAGAAAACAACTTCGGTATTCGTAAGCGTTTGTTAGAGTACGACGACGTAATGAATGCACAACGTGAAGTGATTTACAAAAAACGTCGCCATGCATTATATGGAGAACGTTTAGCGCTTGACTTACAAAGCATGTTATATGATTTGAGTGACAGTATTGCAAATCAATATGTAGAAGATAAAGATTTCGAAAACTTCAATCTTGAAATGATTCGTTTGTTTGCAATGGAAAGTCCGATTAGCCAATCAGATTTCCAAAATGCAAAATCGGCAGACGAAATCAGCGATAAACTTTTTGACGCATTAGATGAGCACTACCGCAATAAAGTTAATATGATTGCAGAGCGTGCTTATCCTGTAGTGAAAGAAGTTTACGAGAAAGAAGGACAACAATATGAAAACATCATTGTTCCTTTCTCCGATGGAGTTCGTAACATACAAATCTTAGCGCCATTACGCAAATCGTACGAAACGCAAGGAAAAGAGATTACAGCAGCCTTTGAACGTAGTGTAACATTATCGTTAATCGATGATGCTTGGAAAGAACACTTACGTGAAATGGACGACTTAAAGCAAAGCGTACAGAATGCAGTTTACGAGCAGAAAGATCCGTTGTTAGTTTACAAACTTGAATCATTTAATTTATTCAAGAAAATGGTTGATGAAATCAATCATGATACTATGTCGTTCTTATTCCGTGGAGTAATTACAGTTCAAGAACAACAACCGGTGAAACAAGCTCCTGCTCCACAAAAGCAAGATCTAAGCAAGTTACGTGCAACACACGAAGAATATAATAACAACGTATCTTCAACAGCCGGACCGGGAAATCCTAACGGTGGCGCAGTAACGCAACAAGCACCTCCTCAAAAGCAAGAGCCAATTCGTAATGAAAACAAAACATTGCCAAACGATCCTTGTCCTTGTGGAAGCGGAAAGAAATACAAAAAATGTCATGGAGCAATGGATCATTAATCCTTGATAAAATATTAGAAAAGCAGCATTGGAAACGATGTTGCTTTTTTTGTGCACCTTTAATTCATATAACTTTAATTAGGTTTTTTCATCATTTTATCATTCGTCAACTTTGCAATTATAGAACGATAGTTATATTTAAACAATCATCTCTTTTTTTTGCCTAAGTGTTAGATAGTTTTACCCTCGCAAATACATAAGTCGAATACAAAAACTATCATAAATGAAAAAACAATCTCTACTCCTAACCTTTGCTTTAGTCATATGTGTACTATTCGCAAAAGCCACAGTAATAACAGTTTCAAACAGTCCAATTTCCGGAGGGCAATACACTAGTGCACAAACTGCCATTAATGCTGCTTCGGTTGACGACACGGTATATTTACATGGAACGGGAATATCTTACGGAAACTTCACTATCAGCAAGCGAATAACATTAATTGGTGCCGGATATAGTCCAGTCGGCACACAGTTTGTACAACCTACCATTGCAGGAACAATCACGTTAGATACCGTTGCATTTACATTTCCGGTTAGCGGACTTCATATTATCGGAATAGAAGCTTCTAGTTTTACGATATCAAATCCCATTAACAATGTTCATATAGAAAGATGCGCCGGTTCATTCTCATACGTTAGAGGTGACGGATGGATCATTGAACATTGTCTAATCTCTTCGCTTTATAGCTATAGCACACCCACATTTTCAAGTAGAATTATTCGAAATAATATTATTTACGGTAATTCCGGAATCGGATTTAGCAGTGTAACTAATGGTTCCGGCCTGTTAATTGACCATAATATAATTCAAGGCACGATTAGTTATCTTCAATATGCAGTGATTACCAATAATGTTTTCACATTTAGCGGCATCGCTAATTCAACAGCAAATTCATTTAACACTTACAATAATAATATCACTGTTAATACAGTGCCTGATGCAATTCCATTAACCAATAATTCAGGAAGCGGAAATATTAACAATGCAAACCCTTCTACGGTATTTATTGGCAACGTAACATCATATCAAAGTTATCCATCCCTTTTAAACGTTAACTGGCATCTTACTGCAACATCACCTGGTCATAATGCTGCAACCGATGGAACTGATATTGGAATTTATGGCGGAGTCAATCCGATGCCTAATTTAACAGGTGCGTCTACCCTTCCACAAATGACGGAGCTGAATATTCAAAATCCAAGTTTGCCGGTAAACGGAACATTGAACTATCAATTCAAAGCTCGCAAGCAGAATTAATCATTTTCATCTGACAAAAATATGTTCATATGAAAAAGATCATTCAAAAATGGAGTATTTTGCTGATAATACTTTCAGCATACTCCGGCTACGGGCAACAGATTAATCGAGGAGAATATTTTATCGATTCTGATCCCGGTGTAGGTAATGGTACTGCCATAACAATAGCTCCTGCAGATTCTGTTGATATTTCGAGCAGCATCAATTTAACCGGATTAAGTTCAGGGTTTCACACTCTTTACGTTCGAGTTCGATATAATAATACAGGGTCTCGCGAATGGAGTTTATTTGAAGGTCGCAGATTTTATATCAATGGATCAACTAGTAGTGGAGTTTCACCTCAAATTGTTGCAGCAGAAAGATTCATCGATACCGATCCGGGTTTAGGAAACGGAACACCTATCAATACAGGTGCTGCGGCAGATTCAATTTCAAAATCAGCAACACTTAATACTAACGGACTTACACCGGGGTTCCACCATTTATTTGTAAGAGTTAAAGATGCATCCGGCAAGTGGAGTTTATATGAGCCTCGTGTATTTTATATTGTTCCTCCATCAACTACTACTCAAACACAAATTACTTCTGCCGAGTATTTCTTTGATACCGATCCGGGCTTAGGCAATGGGACAACTGTTACAACAGGCACTATTGCCGACTCAATTAATATTTCTTCATCTGCATCAATTGCTGGATTAACTGAAGGATTTCATCATTTCTTCGTTAGAGTGAAAGACACTGATGGAAATTGGAGTTTATATGAAGCTCGAAATTTCTACATCAATGAATCGGGAACAGTAATAAGCTCACAAATATCAAATGCTGAATACTTCTACGATAGCGATCCCGGCGAAGGCAATGGAACAGTTGTTACTCCTTCTTTCTCCCCTGCCGATTCGATAAACATTTTAGCAAACACTGTAGTTACCGGATTAACTCCGGGATATCATTACATGTTTGTAAGAGCACAAGATCAAGACGGGAAATGGAGTTTGCCTGTTTCAGATACGTTATGGATCGGCATTGCAGGCATTAACGAATATGTAGCTAATACCAATGTTAATTTGAGTCCGAATCCCGTTCAATCTTCTTGCATTATTTCATACCATGGAGTTCAACCGAATTCTTACTTAAAATTATGCGACCTTTCAGGAAGAGTTGTTTACAATGAAAGCCTCCAAGGACAAGAAGGGGAACAATTCATCACATTACCCGAACTAGCCAATGGGGTTTATTATTGGACGACCTATAGCGGATATAATAATTCAGCAACAGGGAAAATAATAGTAGCACGTTAATTTTAAGTAATAGCCCCGTTGATTTTTTCACGGGGCTTTTTATTAATAATTCAACCAATCATACTTAAGGTCTTCATCAGCATATTATTGCTTATACCCTATTTTTCTTCGAGGCTTCTTTTCTTGAATAAGTAATTGCTTTACCATAGAAAACACATATTGAATTTCTTTACTATGATCGCTTAGTTGATTTTCAAGATATTCAATTTTATGCAGGATATCTTTTTGTGTCGACATCATTTCTCTCATCTTCACAAACACATCGATAATTCTTATACTTACCTGAATAGCAACTTCGCTTCTTAAAACATTCGACAACATTAACACCCCATGCTCGCTAAATGCATAAGGGAGGTATTTTGAATGAGCACCTTGTTTTAAGGTCGCAAATTGCGACCTTAAAACAAGGTATTCCTCTTTTGTTAGTTCAAACATAAAGTGGGAAGGGAACCTGCTGATATTTCTTTTCACTTGCTCCTTTAAACGTTTCGTTTCAACACCATACATTTCCGCTAAGTCACTGTCAAGGATCACCTTGACCCCTCTTATATAGCGAATCTTGCGGATAATTATCTCCTCAGGTATCATCATCCTCTAATTTAACCGGCCCAACCATCACGATCGAGACTTCTATACAAAATAGCCTCGGCCAAATGCTCTGTCATTATATCCTCACTGTTTGCTAAATCGGCAATCGTTCTAGCGACCTTTAGAATTCGATCATAAGCACGAGCCGATAAACCCAATCGATCCATTGCCGTTTTCAGCATTTCATTACTCTCATTATTGATCTTACAAACCTTTCTAAGCATCTTCGATGACATCTGCGCGTTGCAGTAAACACCTTCAATCCCTTCAAATCGTCGTTCTTGAATGATTCTAGCCCCTACAACGCGTTCACGTATGCTGCTGCTATTCTCTGAGAGTCTGCTTTTAGAAAGCTCGCTAAAAGGCACGGGAATCACTTCTACATGTAAGTCGATGCGATCGAGCAATGGTCCGGATAAGCGATTAAGGTATTTTTGAACTACTC
>Ga0116184_10002125_pt1 | contig 17761 bp, 10 predicted proteins | sample AD_JPNNA5_MetaG_FD_89886 | JGI IMG/M metagenome (GOLD analysis project Ga0116184, IMG submission 89886) | Active sludge microbial communities of municipal wastewater-treating anaerobic digesters from Japan - AD_JPNNA5_MetaG | ecosystem: Engineered > Bioreactor > Anaerobic > Digestate | place... | reverse complement strand
CCCGACGCCAGCGCGCAGGCCCAGCGGAGCAGGCGCCCCGCCGAGCGGCTCTCTCTCTCGGCGGGGCGCCTGCTCCGCTGGGCCTGCGCGCTGGCGTCGGGCCCGGCGCTGGTGGGCTGCGGTCTGGCGATCGGGGTCCAAGTGCGCCTCGGCGGGCAGACTGTCGACCTCGGATCGTCAGCGGCGGTCCTCTCGGCTCTCTGGATGTCGGCCGTGACGCTCCTGATCCTACTGGCCAACCGGGGCGAGGGGCTGGTGTCCGGCGTCGGAACCCTCTCGGGGCTGGCTCTGCTCGCAGCGGGCCTGTTGGTGGCCGATGCGTCTGAGGCGGCCTCGGCCGCGCGCCACCTGTGCCTGATCCTCGTTGGGGGCCTCGCGCCCTACACACTGGCCGCCCTGGTCGTGCCCGAGTTCCGGTTCGGCGGCGGAGCCTCCCTCGCTGTCGGTGCGTGGCTGGCAGCCGTCACCGTCCTGGGGGCCCTGAAGGGCCCTGGTTTCGTCTTCCTGGTCATCCCGCTGGTCGTCTTGGGCGCGCCCGTCGCCGGGACGCTCCTCGCCTATGCGGCCGGAAGGGCCCGCGGGGCCCGCGGCATTCGGCCCGATCGCGAATGGCCCTCGTTCCTCGAGCTGTTCGTCCGGCGTGGGATGAATCCCCCTCGCGCGGTGGCGTTCCTCCTGTGCTGGCACGCCTACCTCTGCTCCGCGGGGCTGACCGTCGCGTGGCTGCGCCACCTGCCGCCTTGGGTCCAGGCCCTCCTCGCAGCCGCCGTCGCCCTCGCGGGTCTTTTCCTGTTCTACGTCGGCTTCCAGGTGGTGTGTGGTGGGAAGCGCGAACTGGCGCCGCACGTCGGCGGCCGTGATCGCGTCTGCATCCTCGGCGTCTGGGTGGACCGGCTCGACGTCCCGACCACGCTGTCGCGCATCGAGAGGTTCATCGCTGAGGGGGGCCCGCACCTGATCGTCACCCTCGATGCAGGCGGGGTGCTGCGTGCCCGGGAGGACGAGGAGTTCGGGCGCATCGTCGCCGACGCGGCGCTCGTGACACCCGATGGGGCCGGGGTGGTGCTCGCCGCCCGCTTGCTCGACGAGCCCTTCCACCACCGTGTCTCCGGGTGCGACTTGGTCTATCACATCTGCGAGATGGCTGCCGCCAAGGGCTTCAGCGTGTTCCTGTTTGGCGCGAAGCCCGGAGTGGCCGATGAGGCCGCCGCCCGGCTCGCGACACGGTACCCCGGCCTGCGGGTCGCCGGGACGGCCCACGGCTACTTCGATCGCGCCAAAGAGGACGAACTGGTCACGTCCATTGCCGCCGCGCGACCCCATGTGCTGTTTGTCGCCATGGGCCTTCCGGCCCAGGAGAAGTGGATCGCCCGTCATGCGGAGAAGCTAGGCGTGCCAGTGTGCATCGGCGTCGGCGGCAGCTTCGACGTCATCGCGGGGCATGTCCAGCGCGCGCCGGAGTGGGTGCGCAGGTGCTGGGGCGAGTTCCTGTGGCGCATCGGGCACGACCCCAAACGCGTCGGGCGGCTGCTCGCCATCGCCCGGTTCTTCTGGCAGTTCCTCCTCGAAGCGCCTGCCGCACTGCGGAAGCGGCGCCTGCATGGTTCTTGAGGGAGTCGATGAACTTGGCGCAGGTCGTCTGTCTGGGTGAGGCTCTGATCGATTTCGTCTCCCAACGGTCGGGCGTCGACCTGGCCGGCGCCCCGGGGTTCGAGAAGGCTCCGGGTGGGGCTCCGGCCAACGTGGCTGTGGCGCTGGCGCGCCTCGGGACCTCCAGCGCCTTCATGGGCAAAGTCGGCGATGACCCATTCGGCCGCTTCCTGGCTGACACGTTCGCGGCCGCTGGAGTCAGTACCGCGTCCATGGTCTTCGACCCCGTGGTCAAGACCGGACTCGCCTTTGTCTCGCTCATGGCTGACGGCGAACGGGACTTCCTCTTCTACCGCGACCCAAGCGCCGACATGATGCTCCGCCCCGATGAGATCGACGAAACACTCATCCGCGACGCCCGGGCCTTCCACTTTGGCTCCATCACGCGGATCTCCGAACCCTCCCGGTCCGCCACCACGCACGCCATCGCGGTCGCGAGGGCTGCCGGCCTGCTGATCTCCTACGACCCCAATCTCCGCATGTCGCTGTGGGATACGGCCGGCCACGCCAGGGCGGAGATGCTCGCCGGCATACCCGAAGCCGATGTGGTGAAAGTGTGCGAAGAAGAACTCACATTCCTTCTGGGCACCCATGACATCGCCGCCGGAGCGAGAGCGCTGCTGGACATGGGCCCCAGCCTGGTAGCCGTGACCCGCGGAGCGTCGGGCTGCGCCGTCTGGAATCATGGGGCCCACGTCGATCTGCCCGGCTTCCGGGTCGACACCGTCGATACGACCGGGGCCGGCGACGGCTTCGTCGCCGGCGCACTGCACTGGCTGCTGGCCAATGCCGAACCGTCTGGCATCGCTGAGCTGGGGGAGCACGACCTACGCGAGGCGTTCACGTTCGCCAACGCCGTTGGCGCGTTGGCCACAACCAAGAAGGGGGCCATCCCCGCGATGCCCGACTTGGCCACAGCCCAGTCGTTGGCCGCAACGGCCGCATAGCGGCCCGCCCGCGCTCCGGAGGTGCGACATGACCGCTCTTCTGCTGTGCTGCACCGGCCTCTCGATCACCGCGCCGCCAGCGCGCCCGTGGCGCGGCCTACACATCAGCGTCGGTAGCCCCGAGGCCGCGGACGATCTCAAGCGGCTGGTCGTCGATGTGCTGGCTCCCATGGGCATCAACACCGTGATCGCTGAGGTGAACTACAGCTTCCAGTTCCAGTCCCATCCCGAACTATCAAACGGCACGCTGACCGCCGAGGCGGCGGCCGACCTTGCGGCCACTTGCGAGGGCGAAGGCGTCCGACTGATCCCCCTCTTCAACTGCCTGGGCCACCAGTCGTGGGCAGACGTGACGTTTCCTTTGCTTGCCAAGCATCCCGAGTTCGACGAGACGCCACAGATCCCACTCGACAACCCCGGCATCTACTGCCGGAGCTGGTGCCCCCAGCACCCCCAGGTGAACACCGTGGTCTTCGAGCTCATCGACGAGATCCTCAGCGCATTCCATGCCGACGCCTTCCACGTGGGAATGGATGAAGTCTTCCTCATCGCGAGCGACCAGTGCCCCCGCTGCCGAGGCGGCGACCCCGCCGCGCTCTTCGCCCAGACCACCAACGACCTGCACGAGTTCCTGGTCAAGCGCAGAGGTGTCGAGATGCTCATGTGGGGCGATCGGCTTCTCGATGCCGCCACCACCGGCTACGGCCAGTGGGAAGCCAGCGCCAACGGAACGGCAGCGGCGATCGACCGGATCCCCAAGGACATCATCATCTGTGACTGGCACTACGAACCCATGGCCGACTATCCCTCGGTGCGCTACTTCCAGGAGCAGGGCTTCCGCGTATGGCCGGCCACCTGGAACAAAGTGGAGGCGGCTGAGGCCCTGCTCGAATGTGCCCTTCGCGACCCCACGGACCGAATGATGGGTTACCTGTTCACCGGATGGGGTGTTAACAGCCCAGACCTGCGCGACCGGCTGCAGGGCCGGACCACCGGTAAGGACTGCCCGGTCGCCGATGTCATCCTGGCGTGCCTGCCCCGGCTGAACGCGAACGCCCTATAGCTGCAGATGGGTGCTGATGAGGTGCCGGCCGCGCCCCCCTGCATGTGCTATAATCGCTCCTGCCCACGGCCGCGAGGCTGCTCGCTTGCCATTTGGGGCATCCAGTCCAAGGAGTTCGCCCATCGGACACAGAAAGTGCTCGCCGCTGAACACGTATGCGCCCGCGGAAGCTCTGATGCTGTCCGCGTTGAACTGTATACCTGGAGGTGCCCAGGATGGCTGCGCCACGTGGCCGGCGTGACCTGGCTCGCGTCCTGATCCAGCGGGGCGTCATCACCGAGCAGCAGGCGAGGGAGGCACTGGAGCGCCAAGCCTCCGACCGATCCCAAAAACTCGAACGCGTCATCGTCGATGCGGGATTCGCGCCAGCCCTCGAGGTCTACGGCGTGCTCGCCGAGCTCCTCGATGTCCCCTTGGCGAACTTCGACAACCTCGACATCGACGAGGACGTGGTCAATCTCGTCCCCCATGATGTGATCGAACGCGTCAACGCCATACCCGTCAAGCGCGCTCCCGACGGGGGCCTCGTCTTCGTCATGGCCGAGCCCGACGAGATCGAGCACATCGACGAACTCCGCCGGCGCGCCGGCGTCAGCGTGACCCCCATGCTCGGGGTGCCCCAGCAGATCGAGGAGATGCGCGGCCGAATCTATGGCGCTGTCGCCGCCGCTACCGACGAGACGGACACCGCCTTCGCCGAGATCGCCGCAACTCGGGCGGCCTCCGGCGTCGGGGCCCACACCGCCGGTATCGGTATGGTGGCCGACATCAGCGCCATCAAAGGCACCGACGAGGAAGCGGCCAACACCGCGCCCATCATCCGCATTGTGAACACCCTGCTCAAGCAGGCCATCAAGATGGGTGCCAGCGACGTCCACATCGAGCCCCAGCGCGGGAACGTGCGAATCCGGTACCGCGTGGATGGTGACCTTCGTGAGATCATGACACCACCCAAACACGTCCACGCGCCCCTGATCTCGCGCATGAAGATCATGGCCGACATGGATATCGCCGAGAAACGAGTCCCGCAGGACGGCCGTGTCGGTGTGCGCATGGACGGCCGCGTCTTCGATCTCCGGGTCTCGACCATCCCCACGGCCAACGGTGAGAAGTGCGTGTTTCGGATCCTCGATCAGGGCTCCGTCATGATCGGACTCGAGAAACTCGGCTTCTTCCCGGAGACCCAAGCCCAGCTCGAGCGCCTCATTGTCCAGCCCAACGGCATCCTGCTGAGCACGGGGCCCACGGGCCACGGCAAGACCACCACGCAGTACTCGATCCTGAACAAGATCAACTCTATCGAGAAGAATATTATCACCATCGAGGACCCGGTCGAGTACCAGCTGCCCGGCATCTCCCAGGTGCCGGTCAACCGCAAGGCGGGTCTGACGTTTGCCAACGCCCTTCGATCCTTCCTGCGGCAGGACCCGGATATCATCATGGTCGGTGAGATCCGCGACCTCGAAACCGCGGACATCGCCATTGAGGCCTCGCTGACCGGCCACCTGGTGTTGAGCACCCTGCACACGAACAACGCCCCGTCTGCCGTCACCCGGCTCATTGACATGGGCGTGGAGCCCTTCTTGATCTCAGCCTCGGTCATCGGTGTGCTGGCCCAGCGCCTCGTTCGCCGCATCTGCCAGAACTGCCGGGAGGAGTACACGCCGCCCCGCGATCTGATGCTGGGGTTTGGCTGGGATCCCGATAACCCACCGGACCCGGAGCAAAAGTTCTACCACGGCCGCGGCTGCGAGCAGTGCGGCCACACCGGGTTCCGTGGCCGGGTCGGGATCTTCGAGCTGTTTGAGATGAACGGGGAGCTCGCCGAGCTCATCGTGCGACGCGCCCCGCTCTCTGAGATCGATGAGGCCGCGCGGGCGAACGGGATGAAAACCCTCCGCGAAGACGGCTTCGCCAAGATCTGCAACGGGACGACCACGGTCGAGGAGCTCGTCAGGAAGGTCATGACCGCCGGCGTCTACTAGGCGTCGGCGGATGGACCCCGCGACAGGACGCCCGGCGAACCGCCGCGCGGTGGCTTCGCGTGAACATCAGCCGCCAGCTCCGGGCATATCGCGGTGTGGTTGAGGAGTTGACGGGATGAGCACGTCTGGCGCCAAACAGACCCCCCCGCGCGGGCCGAGCCAGCCCAAGCCGGTGCACGACATCCATCTGGACGAGCTGCTCCACCTGGTGGTGGAGAAGAACGCCTCCGACCTGCACATCTGCGTGGGGGTCCCCCCCGTCCTTCGGGTGGACGGCGCGCTGCGGACGGCCAATTACGAACGGCTAACGCCCAACGTCACCCAGCGCATGATCTATGACATCCTCAACGACGATCAGATCCAGCGCTTCGAGACCGAGCTCCAGCTCGACCTCTCCTACTCGATCCCTCGGGTCGCGCGGTTCCGCACCAACGTGTACCGCGACCGCGGCACCGTGGCCGCCGCCTTCCGTCTCATCCCGGCCAAAGTGCCCACCCTTCCCGAACTCGGGCTGCCGATGATCCTCGAGTCCATCGCGCGCCGGCCCCGCGGCCTCGTGCTCGTCACCGGCCCCACGGGCAGCGGGAAGTCCACCACTCTGGCCGCCATGATCAACCAGATCAACAGCGAAACCAGCAAGCACATCATCACCATCGAGGACCCCATCGAGTACCTCCACGGCCATCGCATGAGCATCATCAACCAGCGCGAGCTGGGCCAGGACACCCTGACATTCGCCGCCGCCCTCCGGGCAGCGCTGCGCGAGGACCCGGACGTCATCCTCGTCGGGGAGATGCGTGACCTCGACACGATGCAGCTGGCAATCACCGCAGCCGAGACCGGCCACCTGGTGCTCGCCACCGTGCACACGAACAGCGCCGCCGACACGGTCGACCGAGTCATCGACGTGTTCCCGGCGGCCCAGCAGGAACAGATCCGCGTCCAGCTCTCCAACAACCTGGTGGCGGTCGTCACCCAGCAGCTGCTACCTCGAGCCGGGACCAGCGGCCGCGCCGTTGCCTGCGAGATCATGATCTGCAACGCGGCCATCAAGAACCTCATCCGGGAGGCCAAAGCGCATCAGGTGCTGTCCATCATCCAGACCAGCACCAACATTGGCATGCAGACCATGGACCAGGCTCTGCGGGACCTCTACCAGCGCGGCATGATCAGCTATGACGATGCCATGGAGCGTTCGGTCAACCCCGAGGAGCTCAAGAAGATGCTGAACACCGGCAACGCGCCCTACTAGGCCGAGTGTTCGGCGCCCATTCTCCCAACCCCGGGTGGCGCCGGATCATCTGGGGTGGTAGACAGTCAGTACAGGAGCCGCTTCGTGGCGACCGGCGGACCACCGGTGGGTGGCCGCGGGCGGCATAGCGGGGGTGGGTCTGATGGCGGTGTTCCAGTACCGGGTACGCGACGCGCGCGGTGCCGAGTTCACGGGAACCATCGAGGCCGACAGCGAGCAAGCGTTGCGCACTAACCTGGTCGACCAGGGCTATGTGGTCTCGTCGATCCAGAAGACCAAGGGCACCGGCGTGGTCAAAGGCCGGGGACGTGGCATGTCGCGCTTCAAGCGCGTCAAGCTCAACGACTTGGCCCAGTTCTGCCGGCAGTTCGCCACCATGATCAACGCCGGCGTGACCGTGGTCCGCTGCCTCTCGGTTCTTCAGGAGCAGACCACCAACCCCAACCTAAGGGCCATGATCGCCGACATTCGCGCTGAGGTCGAGGGGGGTAACTCGCTGTCCGGGGCCATGGCCAAGTACTCTCGAACCTTCTCGAACCTGGCCATCGGTCTGGTCCGCGCGGGCGAGGTCGGCGGCGTGCTCGACGAGACGCTCAACAAGCTCGCCGTCTTCCTCGAAAAGGACCTCGAACTTCGCCGGAAGGTCAAGTCCGCCATGACCTACCCCACGATCGTTATGATCGCGGCGGTCGGCATCGTGCTCTTCCTCATGACCTTCATCCTGCCCAAGTTCATGGCCCTGTTCGACGAACTCGGCATCGGCCGCGACAAGATGCCGAAGATGACCCTCATCCTCCGCGATGCCAGCGACTTCCTCGTCCACTACTGGTACTACGCCCTGGCTGGGGGCATCATCATCTTCATCGCCCTCAAGTTTCTCGGCCGAACCAAGGTTGGGCGCCGCTACATCGACCTGGTTAAGCTCAAGCTGCCCGTCTTTGGCAAGCTGATCCACAAAGTTGCACTATCGCGCTTCGCCTCCACGCTCTCCACCCTGCTCAGCAGTGGTGTGCCCATCCTCCAGGCCATGGAGACCGTGGCCGGCACTGTCGGCAACGAGATCATCGCCGAGGCCGTGCTCGACGCGCGCGCCAGCGTCCGCGAGGGCGAGGAGATCGGCACGCCCCTGCGTAACTCCGGCATGTTCCCGCCCATGGTGGTTCAGATGATCTCCATCGGCGAGGAGACCGGCTCGCTCGACGCCATGCTGGCTAAGGTGTCGGAGTTCTACGAGTCCGAGGTCGACACGGCCCTGGCTTCCCTGACGGCCGCCATCGAGCCGATGTTGATCGTTTTCCTCGGTGGCGTCGTTGGATTCATCGTCGTCGCCATGTTCATGCCGCTGGTTGAGATCATCAACAGCCTGTCTTCCCAGAACGAGTAGGCGGGCGGCCCGGCGGCTCGCCGGCGTCTGAGAACGCAGCGACACGGGGCGAGGACCTCCTCGCCCCGTGTTGTATGCGCCAGGGAGTGGGGTGATCGCGCCCGAACGGCGCGCCGTGGCCATGGAACCCCAGCTCTACGCTGTCTTCGCCACCTTCTCTGGCCTCCTGGGCCTGTGCGTCGGGAGCTTCCTGAATGTCGCCATCTGCCGCCTGCCCGAGGACGAGAGCCTGGGTGGGCGCTCCCACTGCACGTCCTGTGGCAAGGAGATACTGGCGCGCGACCTCATCCCCGTCCTCAGCCAGCTACTCCTCCGCAGCCGCTGCCGCTTCTGTGGGGCCCGGTTCAGCTACCGGTACATGGCGATCGAGCTGATCACCGGCCTCGTCTTTCTGGGCCTGTTCTTCTACTGTGGGCCCGGCCGCCCGGTGCTGCTCGTTGCGCTGTGGATCTGCTTCGCCTCGCTCATCGCCTTATTCGTAATCGACTGGCAGACCACCCTCATCCCTCATCCACTTTGGATTGCCATCCTCGTCGCCGGAGTCGGCTACGACATCTACGGCCTGGCCGTCGGGGCACACGAGATGATGGTGCTGTTCCCTGTCACCACCGCCGGCGGCCAGTTCGCTGTGGCCCTCCCTCGTTCGGTGATCGGCGCCCTGGTCGGGCTGATCGGGTTGCGCGTGTTCGTGTTCCTGGCCGACCTGGCATTCCGCAAGGAGACCATGGGCTTTGGTGATATCTATCTCACTGGTGCTGCGGGGGCGTTCCTCGGTCCCGGCATCGAGCTCGTCCTCTACATCGTCATCGCCGCCTTTGCCGGGGCCCTCATCGGTGGCACCTGGATGCTCTGGCACCGCAAGGAGCGAGAGGACACCGTCATCCCATTCGGGCCATTCCTGGCCGTCTCTCTGGCCGTGATGATCCTTTGGGGTGACGTCATCGCGAACGCCGTCAGAGGCTATCTGTTCCCCCCGCCCCCCGTCTGAATGCACGCGACCGGTTTGCTCTCCGCCGCATTCGGGTAACCTCTCAGTGCGGGAGATCCGAAGCCAAGGCGGTCACGGGTGGTGGATCGAGTGGCGGTGCAGGGAGATAGGGCTTCAGAATCCCGCAGCACTCCTTCGGGAGGCCGGCCCAAGCCGGCCTCCCGGTTGAGTGGTACTCGACGAGGAGTTTTGGCGCGATTCAGGAAGACAGTGAAGCCCGCACTCGGGCGGCCGAAAGGGACAACAAGCGACCGAGAGCGCCGCGGCGGCATACGCGCCGGGGCGCTGCGGGGCATGGGCCCCGGCATTGAGGAGGCGCGCGATGAGAATGCGCGGATTCACGCTCATCGAGCTGTTGGTGGTCATCGTCATCATCGCCATACTGGCGGCCTTCCTGTTCCCCGTCTACAACAAGGTCATGGCCGAAGGCGCCAAACGGGCCTGCACGGCGAATCTCCATCAGATCGCTGTGGCCCTTGGGCAGTACTACCAGGACCACCACGCCTACCCGCCCTCGCCGTGGGACGGCGCGAACTACAACCCCTACGGTGGATTGGTCGCGCTGACGAAGACCAATCTGAGCCTGCCGATGGTCTGCAAGGAAGATGAACGGTCGGCCTCTGACTTCGTCGACGGCGTCGCCTTCAGCTACGCCTACGACTTCGAAGGGCGCAACCCCAATGTGCCGGCCAACATCCAAGACCGGCTGCTCTACAACTTCTGGGGCTATACGCCCGAGGGCTACGAGGCCCCCCGATCGCTCTACTACGATGTCGCTCAGTCTGGCGGCCCCGTGCCTGCACCGGTACGGAAGTGGACCGAGTTTCCCTTCCTCGTCAACTCCCAGGCGCCCAAGACCACCATCATCACCCACTGTCCTTTCCATCGTATGGGTGACACCGAGCTGGTCCTGCGCCTGGATGGCAGTGTCAAGGCCATCCCCAGAGCCATGCAGGACGAAGCCAACGATGTGACTCGGTGGGAAGCTGAGGGGAAGTGGCCCACCCAGCCCGCCGAGTAGTGGGGCCGGGGCGAGCGTCGAGGGGCGCTTGGCCGAGTGCGCTTTGCGGACCGAGCCGGTGGGATGTGGGTGCCGGAGGACGGTGAGAGCAATGGGAGTCGGCGGCCGAAAGACGGTACCGGGCATGCGATCGGCACCGGGCATGAGCCTGGTGGAGATCCTCGTCGCCATGGTGATCCTGGCCGTGGGCATGTTCGCCATCGTTCGCGTCTTGATCCCCGGCCTGGCCATCATGCCGAGCCAGGGAACGCGACTGGCGGCGTCCCAGTTGGCGTCGCAGATGATCGAGACGCTGCGCACCCAGCCTGAGCTGCGGCCCGATGCCGTGTGCCATGCGATCGCGATCGATGCCTCCGACCTGACCCAGGGCTATGCCCTGGTCCACGATGTCAGCATGACCGACGTGTACCAGTTCAGCCATCTCGCGAGCCAGGCGGCGGGAGCCCGGTCGCTCGTCTTTCCTACACTGGTGGTCGGTGAGCGGTTCCGCGTGCCCGTCGCCAATGCCGCAAGCGTCGCCCATCTGGCGCGGTACGGCCCCGTGCGTCCCGAGTCCGCCTGGGTCTACCATCCCACGCCCGTGCCCATGGTCGGCACCCTAAACGATCTCTGGTCGACGCAGGGACCGTTTCGGTATGTGGTCACCGATTGGGCAACCGGGACCATCGCCTTCCCGCAGTCGCCCGAAGTGGCCGTGTCCAACTTCCGCGCGTGCTACACCTATCTGGACAGTGGCAGTCTCGTTGATGTCATCGGGCAGGCCTTCACGGCAGCGCCCGGGACGGATGGTACGCTGCAGTGGTCCGCCGGGCGCGATATGGTCCCGAACTCGCTGACCGTGTACCGCGAGGTCGGTGGCGCCATCATCGACCAGAATGTCTCCGCCAGCGATCGCTCCCTCGGCATTGTGCGTCTGACGAGCCAGGAGGCCGAAGTGGGTTCGCTCCTGGCCATGACCTACGAGATCCAATCGCACCGACGAACCGGGTTCGAGAACTCCATCACCGACCCACGCGAGCCCGACTCACTGATCATGGACTTCGACATTCCCGACATCCTCTACGTCGACGCACTGATCCCGGCGACGGACACGCGGACGGTCAAGCTGCCGACGGGGTTCGTCGTGAGCGATGAGGGTTTGGTGGATGGCGCCGGTTACACCCACATCCCGGAGCCGGTTATCGCGGTCAGCAAGGCCGATGGCCAGGTATTCACCCCGGGATCGGGGATCACCGACGTGGACTACGTCGGGGGCAGTATCGAGTTTGACTCATCGCTGCCGCCGCTCCCCATCCCCGTCCGGATCTACTACCGGGCCCAGGGCGGCTGGGCGCGGGAGCTGCATCTAGCGCCCGAGAGCTTCGCCCGCATGGCCAGCGCATCGGGCCGCCTCTACATCGACCCGGTGGCCGGCCCGACCGGTATCAAGCAGTTCTGGTATTTCAACGACGAGACCATCCTCGGTTCGCCGGCGGTGCTGCAGTTCTTCAGTGTCAATGCCACCGACCCGGCCCCCGATACCGAGGGGGGCATGCAGGACGCAGGCGGGCACACCATCGCCGTGGACTATGCCTATGCGGACGAGACGGGAGCCATTCGCTGGGTCTATGGCGAGACCCATGTGATCGGCGTGGGGAGCCACAAAGTGGAGCTCAAGCACGAGTTCGACCCCACGGACCCGCGCCAGGGCATCCGCGCCGTTCGGGGGATCTCGTGCAAAGCGCGGACGTGCTGGGAAGAGAACGGTGCGCGCAAGTGCGCGGACGTGGACGGCTTCGCAATCCGCTCGTGAACCCCGTTACCCGTGGTCTTGGCGCGGGCGGTTGGAGTGAGGTGGGACCCATGGATCGCCGTCATTCGGGGATGACGCTGGTGGAGCTGCTGGTCGTCATGGCCATCGTGGCCCTGCTGGCCGGCATCACCTTTGCCAGCGTGAAGAACCTGACCTCCAGCCACGAGCAGTTCAAGTGCTTGAGCCAGTTGCGGATGATCCACACGGCCCTCGGGATGTACCAGGCCGATGAGCTGGGATACCCGCCCTTCGACCTCGACGAAGCCCAGCGGTTCGCCGAGGAGACCCCCACACTGGACGCGTACAATGTGCCCACCTGGTCTGGGGGGGAGCCCGCGCACCGCACGGGCCTGTGGATCCTCGCTGCTACGGGCCACCTGCACTCGGTGACCGCCCTCCACTGCCCCTCGTGCTATGAGGTGCAGGCGCAGGACACCAGCGGCAACGATGTCGATATCGACGACTCGGCGGGTGGACACAACATTCGGAGCTACCGTGACTGGTACGATAGCTGGTACTACTGCAGCTACCAGAACTACGACCGCGAGGCCGCCTCGTGGCAGTACATGCCTCTACGGGATCCGACCGTCACGAGCGGCCCGGGATACCGCAGGCAGCTTTGGGATGCGCGGCTTGCCGTACCCGATCCCGTGACAGGTGATGCCTCGTGCCCGGGCCTTCAGCGCTACTCGCCCAGTGGCGACGCCATCCTCCTGTGGTGCCCACACCATCGGGTGGATAACACCAGCGAGAACCGGCGCGAACGCACTCTGGTGTTGTTCAAGAATGGCAGTGTCGAGGTCAAAGACCGGTTCGTCGACTGGGTTGTCGCGGGGAACCCGGCATGGCTGTTTCCCCGGAACGAGGCCGACTGGTGGTAATGGCGCGCATGCACTGGCCGTTTGGCCGAGGCCCGGCTCGGGTAATCATGAACCGGGACGAGTGGCCAGCCCTGGGCTGGAGGAGACGACAACCGTGAAGGTTCTGAGCGAGACAGTGTGGGGCATCCTTCACAGCCGCCTTGGCGCTCGGCTGGCCCTTCCGGCGCGGGCCGTCTCGACGCATCGGGCCGGGTTCACCCTGGTCGAGATGCTGGTGGTCCTGGTCATCCTGGCCGTGCTGATGGGCCTGCTGTTCATCCCCATGTTCCAGACGGTCCAGGTCCTCGAACGGACCAATATGGCCTCCGTGGCCCAGGACCGGCTCGGCAACGTCATGATGCGGCTCGAACGGGACATCTCCGAGGCCCAGCTCGTCATCCCCACTCCGGTCGACTGGGACCCCGACACCACTGATGCCGACTTGCCAGAGGGTCACGACTCCACCGTGCTCTCCCGCCTCGATCTCTATCTGACGCCGGCCGGTCCTGCCGGCGTGGTGAGGCCGTCAGGAACCTTCGCGTTGCCCTTCGGCGGCGGCACCCCCACAGGCAGGGTGGTCCGCTACTTCGTGGCCCCGCTGCCCAACCAACCTGCGGGACCCATGTGGGGGGCCGATGCGGCCGAGGAGGTCCGCACCGGCTATATGAACCCATACATCGCCCTGCCGGGAACCAACCTCATGGGGCCTTTGGCCGATCCGGCCACCGCGAACATGGCGGTCCTCTACCGTGTCGAGTTCGACCTCGGGGAGCCGCCCTTCAACGATCCGGGCCTCTATGGGGCCCTCTATGTCACCAACCCCAATGATGCGGCTTACCCCACCAGTGTATTTGGACCCTACTTCTACATGAATAGCACGCCGGTAACCTGGGGCGGATCCAGTCGCCCTCTGGGCACGGTGTTCCGTGACCTGGCCGAGCCGCTGACCCCCACCAGCAACGCCGATTGCGGGCTGTACGCGTGGAACCCGAGCGAGGAACGTCACGAGCCCCAGTGGTGGGGCACCGGCACGGGCGAGCTGCCCGGTGTGCTGCCCGGCCTGGCTATCGTCCCCGAGGCAGTCACCGACGACGCGGCGAAACCCGACCGGCCTTCGACCCCAGAGGCGCCCAGGGACACCACATCCTACAAGGCGTCGTACGGCATGTGGCTGACGCAGATGTTGGACCCGGTGCCTGGACCGGATGATCCGGGCACGTACGCCGACGACCCGCCACCCGCGTGGGTCATCAACCTGATGAACTACGGCGACCGTGCCACCGATACCACCGATGACCCCGCCGACCCGTGGGACAACCTGAGCCTGCTCTACTTCGCCGACTCACGCGAGATCCAGAACCCGCCCATCTTGAACGAGAAGATCATCCAGATGGCATCGCGCGTCAGTGGTGGGGGCACGCCGCCGCCGTACTACCTGCGCCTGATGCCTCAGGTGAACACGGTGGCGGGCACGGTGCAGTTCGCCCGCTCGACCGTGGATGCGGCCGAGTTCGACGGGACCCGGGTCATCGGGCGCTTGGCGCCCTTCGACCCATCGCAGCCGCGCAATGTGCAGTACCAGGTCACATTTGACCGCGACCCCGCAGTCTGGCCGTTCAACAACTCGTTGTTCGAGCCCATCGACCAGGGCGGCGGGGTGCCCGACCCAGGCGTGATCGTTCCGCGGCGGTACAAGGTCGTTGAGGGCTCCGAGCGTGTCCGCCTGCTCTCGCTGGACGATCCCGCTCGCGAGGTCACCATGGTACGCACCGCCGGCGAACCGGGCGCCTACCAGTACCGGATCAACGACATCACAGGAGTCATCGAGTTCAATAAGCAGTCCCCACCGGATACGCGCCTGGTGCGGATCGTGGTCGAGTATCAGTACCGCGACAACTTCCGATGGTTCTACCGCGATAGTTCGGGCACGCCGCGGGAGGCCTATGCGGGGATGGCGCTCGCTGACATCAACCGGGTCTATGCGCAGAGCGACGATATCACCATCACATATGCGACCCGGATGCGCAACGATGTGCAGGTCACCTTGGCGGTCTACGACGCGGGGAAGCCTGGACAACCCCAGGTGCTCACCGTACGGCGCGAGCTGAGCGTGTAGAACTCGCCGCGGTAGGCACGGGAGTGGGGGCGGCGACATGGTCAAGTGCGGCAGGGAGGCGAGTGAGGTGCGCAGAGTAATGCGCCGGCATGAGTCCGGTCAGGTCTTGGTCCTGGCCGTGCTACTGCTCATGCTGATGGCCATCCTGGGCGCCGCCTTCGTGGCGGTCATCAGCCACACCATGAGCACCACCACGCGCACGGGCGATGTGCTGACCGCTCAGCAGAGCGCCGACGGAGCTATCAGCCTGTTCCAGCGTATGATGCTGACCAGCCCCATGGGCGCCGACCTGCGGCTGGCGAACTGGGCGGCAGACGACCCCTTCGACACCAACGATCTGGGGGCTCCACCGCCCGGTCCTTCGGTGCTGGCGTACTATCGCGAGTCCGAGATCGAACGGGGCCTGCACGAAGAGGGCTTTGTCAAGATCCAGGCGCCACTTGAAGTGGGCGACCAGACTGCTGGGGCTCCGCTTCCCACCGGTGACCCGACGGCCGATGCGCTTCGCGGCCGCGCCATGCTCAAGGTTGAGTATGTTCCCAGCGACTACCTGAACGCGGCCGGCGCCGCCCAGCCGCTGCCGATGTTCAGTGGCAATCCGATGGCCAACTACATCCGCGTCGTCGCCGTGGGCACCGTGCCCGGCAACGAAGGCGTCTACCGCCTCTCGGTGGGCTATTTGCCCATCCTCATCACCGACCAGTTGATCACGGCCCACGACGCAGCCCGCACTGGCGCCTCACAGGCCATCGGTACCCCGACCATGGTCGATCTGAACGGCAACGGGTACGTCAGCGACCTCGACGGTTCGGGCGGGCTCGATAGCGCCGACGAGATCGCAACCGAGCCCATGTACGGCGGCATCTTCGCGAACACGGGCGTGGACTTCTACGGCGGGGCGAGCCCGCCCGACGTGAGCAACCCCGTTCCCATGGAGATCCGTCTCGACCAGCAGCCCACCGTCAGCCCAAGGGTGGCGCCCAACCCGGCCCTGGGAGGACGCCTGGGGCTCGGAGAGCGCGTGCAGATCGCCGGTCCCATCACGCGCAACGCCCCTCCGGGCGGCGCCATGTCGCTGCCGCAACTCTGGTTCAATGGAGCTGCTCTTGGGGTTGCTGAGGTCTCGTACTCGGCACCGGGCATCGCAAACCCGCTGTTCAACCCGTTCTACTTCTTCGACCCCTTTGGGCCGCTGTACATGGACGACTTGGGGTTCATCTACCCCTTGCCTCATATGGTGGGGCGCGCGGCGATTCGGGTGGCCGCGCCCCGGCTCGATCGCACGAACGGCGACGGCGACGGCGTCCTGCGGAAGGCCGCCATGGAGTCGGGCGTGTGGTTCGATGTCACCGGCGCTCCCGTGGCGGGCGACCCCGATCCGGCGCCGGCCGGCCAGCGGCTGAACACGGCGCAACTCGGCTTCGGCACCAGCTTGTTCATCAACAATCCAACCGACCGCCAGAATCCCGACGTCGAGGCCATGAAAGAGGAGTGGCTCCGCACCGGGGCCGGTGCCAATGCCAGCACCTGGTACGGACCTCTGTACATGCCGCCGGGCGCCGAGATCATCTTCTTGGATGCCGATGCAAACACCCCCGCTTCTCTGGGGTGCTCCACAGACCCGTCGGCCGGTCCGCTCGGCAATGATCCGGCAGTGCCCGACATCATGGTCCGCCTGCATCCCGATCCCACAGGCCGCACTCAGTTCTTCCGCATCCCGTGGAACTCGGCCACCGGCAGGTTCGACCTGCTGACGCCCGACCAGACGGCGCCGCTCGATGCCGATGGCGACGGTACCATGGACACCACGGCCTACATTGACTACCCGCGCGATGGCGTCATCTACGTGGCCGGCAACGCGCGGGTCAGCGGACGGCTCGCCACACCCGGCAATCCCGATCTGCGGCCCGACTGGGAGTACAACATCACGCTGATCGCCGAAGGGAACGTCTACGTCGAGGGCAACCTCCTCCGGCCGTCCGATCGCGATCCGGCACTCGGCGAGTATGACACCGCGCGCGGGCTCGCGCTCAACAGCCGCATTGCCCTCCTCGCGGGCGAGAGCGTGGTCGTGAACGGAACACGCGTTCTAATGCCCTTGGTGCAGACCAACGCCCCCATCGTCCCAAACCAGCGGGGCGTGCTGGGACGCTCGCACTGGGAGCTGCGGGCCGGCGATCAGCTCACGGGAGCGTTCTCCTTCACCGCGGTGGACGACTGGAACGGGGATGATCGAGCTGACTCCACGGCCGAGAACGCCGACATCTTCCTCAAGCTCCGTGTGAAGGGGACGCCGGGAGCCGCTTTCAGCCTGTTCGTGAACAACACGCCCTATGACTTCGACCGGAATCCCGCCGCCACGGGCCCGCAGCCCTTCCGGTACCTGAGCGGCGCGGTGCAGATCATCCGGATTCCCCTGCGGGTCGGGGGAACCGACTACGTGCCCTTCGACGACGCCGTGGGGCAGTCCAACATCTTCCGTATCGCTGCCGCGACCACGCTCCGCGAGCCCCTGGAGCTGTACTCCTTCTGTATCGAGCCCCGGGTCGGGGACGCCGTGCCCATCGACGCCATACCGGACGACCCAGCCGTGCCCGAGAGCCTGGAGCTGCAGGTGAGTGGCCTGGTCCACGGGGGCGAGGTCTACCCCATGGACGCCATCGTGAGCGCCCTGATGTACGCCCAGAACGGCACCTACTTCGT
>Ga0116184_10002121_pt1 | contig 17774 bp, 23 predicted proteins | sample AD_JPNNA5_MetaG_FD_89886 | JGI IMG/M metagenome (GOLD analysis project Ga0116184, IMG submission 89886) | Active sludge microbial communities of municipal wastewater-treating anaerobic digesters from Japan - AD_JPNNA5_MetaG | ecosystem: Engineered > Bioreactor > Anaerobic > Digestate | place... | reverse complement strand
AATTTAGCAGGTAAAGAAGAAGAAAAGCAGAAAATAATAAATACAGTTTGATTTAAAGCTTCTGAAGGTCTATCTTGCCGGATAGTCCTTTTACATTTAAAGCCTTTTTTCATCTTTCCTGTATTCATGTTTCTACTTTTCCCTTCTTAAATCCTATTAATTCATACAAATTTCTTGCTCAAAAACTTCGTCTTTTTTTCCTACATAGAAACAAGACAATACATTCGTATCTTCTTTTTTTGAATAAACTTCGATTGCAAAGATAATATCTTCCCCTATCTGTAATAGACAGTCCCCAACAACTTCAACATTACATTCTTCTGCTAACTTATATAGTCCAACTATCTTTTTTTCATAGAAATCTTTTAAGACTCCCATATAATTTTTACTTTTTGTTTTCAATAAATTCACTCCTCCTTAAAAGCCTGAAAAGCATTGAGAAATCAACCTTTTTATGCTATAATAAAAGCACAAATTGTCTCTTACCGCCTGCCTCGACAGGCTTTTTATTTTTATATCCATGTTTTATACTTTTACCTGTTCTTTCTGGCTCTTCCTCCAGTGGATAAAGGCTTTTACAGCCTGTCTATTACGTACCTGTAATGGAACTTCCAGATCTGGATATTCATCTTCAGGGTAATTCTCTTCCAGTTCTTCTAATTCATCATAGAATGGCATCTGTAAAGTCTCCTAAATTCTCGTTGACATAATGCAATACATTATGATAATATTTATATGTCATTACATAAAAATTGTATGTACTGACATAATTCTAAAAAAGATAGCTGGATAAGTGCCTCTTAACTCATTTATCCAGCTTTAAAATTTTTATAGACTCTCTTAAAAAATCCGTAACTGTTTTTTTTTCTCCTCTACAAATTTCATTAATCTTTGATTTTTCTGCAGGTGTAACTCTTATCTGTAATAGTTCTGATTTAATCTTTTCTTTATCAGCTACAAACATTATTATCCCTCCTTTTATATCTGTATTATTTATGTATAATATATCATATTTTTTTATAAAGTAAAGTCACTTTTATAATAAGTCACTTTTTCTTTTTTATAGAGAAGTTACTTTTTTATAAAGAAAATGGGATGGCTTCTATTATATTGTTATGTGGGAGTATTTTTAATGTTCCTGTTTTATTTATAGGGTTAAAATCTATTCTAATAAGGTTTTTGTATAGATTTTTTGCATCCATCAGTGACATAACCTTAAAGAATCTATCCATATTTGTAAAATTTTGATTATTGGCAATCTTTTCAAATAGTTGACATTGATAATTCATATTATTATCTTCCATATTTGATATTTCATCCCTTATTTGTTTTATTTTGTTACAGATAGAGATAAATTTTGCCTTGTTTGTTTCTTGATAATAAGGCATTGCTATAAGATTATCCCTTTCTTTTCTTAGATTTTCTAAATTTGTTTTAAGGGATTCTAACTCTTCCTTGTTAATTATAGAATTATAAGATATTGCATAATGTTTAAACTCTGCTATAATTTCCTTTTTTATAATATTTTCAATTTTTTCTGCTTCTATTACGGCTTTAGGGCCAGCCTCACAAATATGTTTTTTACTATATCCGGTACATCTATAAAATCTCTTCTTATTCCTGGTATAAGAACTAAAAGTGTAATCACATAAAGAACATTTTAAAACCCCAGAGAGAGGAAAAACATCCTTTTCCGTTGTTATCACCTCCAACTATCAATATATTTTTCTATCTTTTTCTTTATCTTCAATTTCTCTTCTGCTGACTTTAGGGAATAACCCTTCCCACTCCTCGAACGAATACTGACTTGTCATGTGCATGATGAACCGGCAGAAGTATATGAATAGAATCAGGACATAAAACCATCCACAGATAAAACAACATTCCATGACAGATTTACTCCCTTCTCTCTTCCAGGGGAATCAGTTCAGTTTATAGATATAATGGTTGTTAATATGGCCTATTGTGGACCTGTTTCTATGGCAGTTAGATTGACGTTAAACCTTATTAGCATAGCGTGAATAGCAAGCTGCTTATTATCACTGTCTAAATTGTAGAAGGTATCAGCTACGGATAAACTCTCATAAGTGCTGTTATATAGGTTCAATGCCAGCCGTATGAGGGCATAACTACTGCTGCAGAAGGAAAATTTCTTAAAGTCCTTTTCCTGTTCTTCCGGTACAGGTGAAAACTTAACTATGTTCTCCTTAAAATCATACATTCTGTTTATGCCTTTGCTCACCAGGTTAGGACAGCCGGCAAGAATATAAAATAGGGCTTTCCGTTCCCTGTCCTCATTGTGGATATGTGCCCTCTGGCAGTAATCAGTGAACTTCTCCCGGTGGGCCTCATTCAAGAAATTAATATTTCCTATAGAAAATTCCACAGACGGAGGCTTTAAATTGAACTCTTTACCTATTAGCCTCCTGGCTCTTTCAAGATTGCTCTCTTTGTCCATAACTCACCTCCTTTCTAATGTATGTTATTATAGGTTCCTATAAACTACCTTCCTGAGTTTCACTTTTGTAACTAATATAGTTCCTGATTGCTTATCCACTTCAAAAACAATTCTGTATTTACCCAACTCTATTTTAAAAACATTTTCCTTACTTTTATATTTACTATAATTTATATTATGTTTTTCTAAATCGTGCAGTTTTTTATAAACCTTCGCCCTGGTCTTATGGTCTAAACTCTCTATGTCTTTCTCTGCCTGTCTGGAAATCTTTACTTGCATGGATATTCCTCTTCAATTTCTGCTAAAGTTTTTACCCTTCCTTCTGCTAAATCCTTTCTCGCCTCTTCTAACCCTTCAAAATCTTCCTCTTCTGCAGGTTCAATATTTAACTCTTCATTCTCATAGATATACTTCTCAATAGTATTTATTATAAAATCTCTCATACTAAGCTTTTCTTTTAAGGCTTGCATTTTGATTTTATAATGCGTATCCTCTGGAATTTTAATATTTAAGTTCTTTTCTTTTGTTGTAACCATTGTAAATTCTCCTTTCTGTATTTCTTATAATTATAACATAGTTTATTAATATAAACAATATAAGTTTAATTATAGCTTTTTTATAGCCCCTATGCTTCTAACATATTTCATGGCAAGCTCTATTGTATCATACAGTAACGGGTCTCTTTCCTGTCCGTTCTCCCAGGTAGTTACCTCCATTTTGTTATCCCTGTTCTGTCGAATAGAATACTCTATAACAGGTTCCTCTGAGAGTTTAGTAAATATATAATTTTTCATATTAACTGACAACTTATCATTTTTTTTTCTCTTAAACTTCTTTAAAACTAAGTTATACTCCTGTTCATTCAGTCGTATACTTACTACTTGTGAAAATGTTTTTCCTATTTTCATTTCATTCAACCCCTTTATTTCTATTATATCACATGTATTTATTCTGTAAACAAATTTATTTTATCTTTTATAAAGCTATATTGTATGTAAACATTATAAATATCCTATTCCATTCTTTATAAACAGATTTACATAATAATGTCGTTAAATAAGGATTTAATGACATTATTACACTTCAAAAAAAGTGCCTCAAAGCTATATACCACAAGGGGAAGAGTCACTTTTGCAAAATGGTCGTTACGGATTAAAAAATTCCTGTATTGTGGAAAAGTAAAAAAATGGCATTATCTCTTGCTTTTTTATTGTAAAAATCTCAGAATGGCTTTCCTTTAAAATTCTGTATGGAAAATATACAAGTGTATTTCTTATCTGAAATCAATGAAAGTAAGACATTCAATATATATAGCTTATTTTGCGTTTAAAACATGTCGAAGGTCAATATATACCACTTTGATAAAAGAAATCAATCCTGAGTGAAAATAGAAGCATATAGATATCCTATGGTACGTTCACAATCGGAGAAGAAGATCTATTTATGCCTGTCATACCATGTGCCGGGCCTCCTACCAGCTTCTACCTAAGAGGGCATATGGGTAGTTTTTTTCTCTGATTGATCTGCCGGCAGGTTATCACCTCATGAGTATGCTGGCAATTTGTACTGCAAAATTTAAAAATGATTTATGTTTTACTTCAAAAATCCAGCTTCTATTTCTTTTGATTTTTTAGCCAATTCATTTAATTCATTGGCTATTTCTTTTACCCTGTTCAAATTGACCTGTAACTGCTGTTCATCAGGGATAGTATCACTAAAAAACATACATATAAATAAACTAATTACAGGAAATATAAAAATTAAAGGAATAAATATTATAGTAGTATGTCCGATTAAATTACATACAATAGCTATAACTAAGGATATAAGAGATAACCAAATACCATATGCTAAAGGGATATATCTATTATTATTCTTTTTCTGAGGATTTTTATCTATTCTATTTGCTTCAAATGTTAATGCATTTATTCTCTCATTAATTTTCTTTAGTTTTATATCATCTGCTATAATTTTTGAATGTTCTGCTGTCTCTTTTGTGTGTTCAGCAGTTTCCTTTGTATGTTCTTGAACTTTAGATAAATGCTCCTCTACAGCCTTTAAAGAAACTATTCCCCCGGCTCTGTTAACTATCCACTCATTACCACAATGACCACAGGCGAACCTTTCTATATCGTCTGTTATCTCAAGTTTGCCACCACAAGAATGACAGGTAAGTTTTATCATTTTGAAATACTCATTTCTTAAAGTAAATCATAGAATATTTATTCAATATTTATACCAATTGGCAATTTTTCCGACGCTGAAACAGATACTATAATATCCGTTACCTTAGATTCTTCTATCGTGTTACCAGAGGTAATAAATAAAATTCCTAAATTAGGAGAAACTATTTCATATGTAGACGTACTTTTCTTTACATATACATCATTATTAAAATCGTTACATAAATCACTAAAAACACTAAAATCACTACCAATTTTTATTATCTTATCAAAAAAAATTACATAATAACAAGAATTAGATTTTAGCTTTTCCCCTATATGAATACCCACTATCATTCCATTTGAATTATAATCTTTTCTAAATATATAACCAATTCCATATTTTAAATAAGTTATTTCTCCAACGTCTTTTATTGTTTTACCAAAACGAGAAGGTTTAATATATGCCTTTGAAAATATTTCAGAAAAAGTAGACGATGGTTGACCAAGCCAAGCTATTATATCTTTATGCCAATAAAAAGATCCATTATTAGGGTTTTTTAAATGAAATTGGCCAATTCTACAGTCAGAATTTAACATACAAACTTCTATACCATAATCTTTCCAATTATCATCACTTGAACTATCTATTTGTGTTATAGAATCTGTTTCTTGTTGGATAGGTAAAGAAGTAGGAGATTGCTCACTTTTAGGTGAAGATATTGAAGATATATCACTTGAAGGAGGAGAACAGCAGCAACAGCCAGATAATAATAAGGTTAATATACTAATGGCTATAATGGAAAAAACATTAATTTTTATCATAGTAAAACGTTCCTTTCTCTATAAAAATAAATACTTCCATACGTTTTGCCCTATATGTTATAATGTATTCTTGGAAAAGGAATATATATTTTATATATATGTATATATGAGAAGGCCACTCCGGACACTTGCTTTGTAGGGCCGTGTTCCAGGGGTGAGCCTTTTCATATATATATATTAATAATTTCTATGCTGCATATAGTTTAACATTTCTATAATAATTTTACAAATTCCTTCTGATAATATAAATCCCTTTTATTATAATAAAAGTTCAGATATCCAGGTTTATTCTTTTATTTGCAATAAACTTACCAGAACTTCCACCAGGGCCGGCGGGCCTCCTCCAGCTCTTTCCTCCATGTTTCTGCAATCTGTTTCTTTTCTTCTTCTGCCTGGCTCTTTATCTGCTCCAGCTCCTGCCGGTGGGCCTCCTCTATATCCTTCTTTTGCTTCTCTAACTCCACTTTATGCCGGCTATCCTGGTCCTTCTGGATGGTCTCAGCCCTGTATAATAGATCTTCTTTTTCTTTCTGCCACTTCTCCACATCTGCCGGGCCTGGTAATGATTTATACTGCTCCAGCTCCTGAAGTAAAGTTTCTACTTTTGCCTTTAAGAAACTGTTCTCCTGTTCTACCCTCCCCAAGCGATAAAGGGACTGTTCTTCCATAGGTTTCATTATAAGGGTATTTTGTTCCTGAATCAATTCCTGAAATAACTCTTTAATGTCTGATTTTGTAAGGGTTTTATCATAGATACTACCACTGATAGTATCCTGTTTACCAGTGGTAGTATCTATACTATCATTGGTAGTATCCTGTTTACCAGTGGTAGTATCTATACTATCATTGGTAGTATCTCCCTTTACAGGATAGCCTAAAAACCGCTCTAATTCTTGCTTTTCTATGGTAATAACCTGTTTACCACTTTTTATCATCTTAATAGTTTTTATTTTACCCTGCCGGATATACCGGTAAAGAGTATTCTGTGAAATCCTGGTTAACCTGATAATGTCCTGTATAGTGAATAATTCCTGTTTGTCTTGTTTATCTTCCATGGTACAGCCTCCCTGATGGGAAAATATAAAACAGGTGAATTGCTCTTTGTGAACATCTTCACCTGTTCTGATGTATTATTCCACAAGAAAAGAGGAATTTCCTGCTGTCATCCATAATACGGATCTCCGGCTCCTATGGTGCAGAAGGAATTTAACAGACTCTCTCAGGGAATATTTCAGAGGGAAGTTATATGAGAGCAGGAAGAAAAGAGAAGGAGGAAGTGGAACAAATCAATATACAAAAGTGGAACTAGCTCAAAATGATCCAGTTCCAAACGAAAAAGATAATTACTTATCCTCTGAAACACATGATCAATTCTGCATTACAAATAACCATAACTTACAGGTAAAAAAATCCACTGCTGAGATAATAGCAAAGGAGCAGAAGGTCAGCCCTGCCACAGTAAAAAGGTCTTATCAATATTCACAGGCTATAGACACTATAGGAAACACCTGTGGAGAAGAGATAAAACAGAAGATCCTTAAAGAAGAAATTAGGGTAACAAAAGAAGAAGTTATTCCTCTGCTGCAGAAGTTTTACTCCCTGTCCTGGGTAACAGCTCCTATTTGAAAAGAATAGCTTTATATCAGAGTTTATCCTATGGGTAACGGTCCATATCTCCGGATTAACGGACCTGCCAGCAGTGATAAAATCGTTATCCTGTCTATGTTCCTAACTATGGAGAATTAAAGAACAGCTCACCCATTATAATCCATGTGCCTGAAGTGTCGATTATAAGCGTTACTTACGAGTCGTTTATCTATAAAAGTATGGAAAATTAAGACTATACATCGATTGCAATCGTTACTTTAGTTACAAAATATTAGATGATAGTCTTTCGGTTATACTGTATAGGTCAAATGTAGTTTTACCAGCTGAAGGCCCAAAGCTCCCAGGACAACGCAGATTCTAGATGATCACCAGAACCCACGTAACATTCCACCTGTTTCCCCCAAAATACCCATTAATGTTCTTGGCGACGTTTTTGTCTGTTTACTAAATGCTTTTTTAAAAGGAATTTATAACTATATATAGAATATTAATATTTATCTTATTGGTTGAATGGTTAAAATTTAATAGTATGTAAACCTATAAGTTAAAAAATGCTTCACGTTAATCTATTTTTAGGAAAGGAGGAAAAATTTTTTATGAAAAAAGGGAAAATCATATTTAGTGTGCTATTTACTATTTCCATACTGTTATTAATATTAAGCTTCGTCTTTCCCCTCCCCTCACAAGCTAAAGACAAGCCCAAGGTTAACATATGGGAAGGTCCAGGAGATTATTGCTACTATTGCAGTTCATGCCGGAATATGGTCGAAACTTGGGGTTCCGTCCCCTTTAAAAACGAAAATGAATTCAACTTATATGTATTTGGGGATGGCGGGCCTGACGGCATGGGATATTGTCTAAGTCAACAAAACGAACTAACGGCGAAGGACGATGAACGTTGCGATAATTGTGGTCACCACCCTTTATTTATGTATATGAAATTATATAAGCACTATGATCAATAATCCATCTGCCATTGAGTTTTATCGGAATTTGTCTCAAAGTATTGACAAATTCCGATGTTAATTTAATTAGTCTTTCCCTTTAGACCCATGTCCAGCATAGTTTCAACCAACTGCAAAGTAAACAAAATTATATTATTTATGGGGTACCGGGATCATTTTGACATTTTTCCACGTTAAAACCTTTAACCATATGTATAACGCCATTTGTAACAACATCGGTATTTTAGCCCAACGCCGCGAAAAGTACAATAGAGTTTTCTGAGTCTATAACAACCCCTTTTGTTATAAAGGTTTTTAAGTTTATAACGATAGTAAGTTATTATTGTGTTATGAGTACCTTATGTAGATAATATTATTATATAATAAATGATCGTTATCACTATAAACTTAATGATAACAAGCAACTGCGAATTAACGATATTTATTCAATTATAGGCTATTGTACTTTTCGCGGGGATGGGTCAGAATACCCAATTTGGTAAAATTTCACTGGTAACATTTCTTATAGAAATATCTTTCTTTTCTTCGATTTTATAGTTTGAGATAAATAATTCCTTTCCTATTTCAGCTTTTTCTTGTTTATAATTATTCATACCATATTGTAATTCCCACTCGTAAATATAGGCAAAATTAAATAATTCTTTAATTTCAGTTGAATTATCTAAAGTTATTAACCATTTATGATTACATTTTTTCATATCTTCTGCAAATCTTTTGTGATTAAAAGATGTATGTAAATGCCCGTTAGTTCCATATAATTTAGATTTAGCTTGTCTATAATATGGAGGGTCCAGAAATATAAATACATCTTTCCCATCTTGAAATAATAATTCTTTATAATCTCCATACGTTATTTTGACATCTTTCAATATTTCAGGTAGTAAAGTTAATTTATCTATAGATGATTGAGTAAAACGACCTTCAAAAGCTTGTTGTGAATATCCACCTGAATCTACAGTTCCAGAAAAAGTTATTCTATTTAAAATAAAGAATCTAACAGCTCTTTCAAAGTCGTTGTAATTATTATTATTTGTATAATCATTGAATAATTTTTTACCATCAAGCTCTGTCTGCTTTATTTTATTTATTTCTTTTACCAATGTATTTATATCTTCTTTGGCATATTTCCAGAAGCAATAAAGATCGTAATTTAAATCATTGATTTTAAAAATAGCATTAGGTTTTATATCTTGCTTAATAGCAAGAAAGACAGAACCTCCTCCTATAAAAGGCTCTCTAAATTCAGAGAAATTTTTAGGTATAATAGGAAGTATATATTTTAATGCTCTGGTTTTTCCACCTGGATATCTTAAAACATTTTTTAACTTAGCCATTACTTTCACCTTCTAATATAGTATAATGTATTAAATTTTATTAGGTCAATCATTATACTTTATTTAAAATTAAGTTTAAAGAGGTATTTATTTATGAGCGTATATAATATATCAGCTACAATAACAGGTCTAAAATATTCACCATTATTATGCAGAGAATTGAATAAATACGAAATTTCAAATTTAAAAGAAGCATTACAAAAAGATGCCAGTTTTATATTAAGGGTTAATAACGAAAATATATATGTAAGCTGGTGGGTCTCTCCTAAAAGAACAAGATCATATCCATATGGAAGGGTATATGATACTTTACAATTTCAAGGTAAAAAAATAACAATTATTCCAATAATAAAAGATGAAGGATTAGATGGTGATAGAGACTTTTTACAATGGGATACAATTTCTTTAATGAGTTTATTAGGAGTTAATACTATTATAGCTTATTATTCTGATGCAGAGCGAAATACAAAATACAGTAATAAAATAACTAACCAACGGTTTAATATTGACTATATAATTAAAGAGATAAATAACTTATTAATTTATAAATCCGATGCCTTACATTGGAATCTTTCTCATCTTGATAAAATAGGTGATATTGCTAATAAAGCTTTGAATTATTATACAGATCTTTCTAGAACCATGAATGTGAAAATGCATTCAAAAGATAGTGCTGAAAAAAGAATAAAAGAATTATTTAAAGGTAAAGACCATTTTATGGATTTTTCTAGAAACTTAGCACAACAGGCTCAAACTAGAGAAAGTTTAACTGTTCAGCCTAAAGAATATTTAACAACTGGTGCAAAAGCAAAATTATCTATTAAAAATTATCTTGGAGGTTATTATTATATGACCTCAGACGAAGCTATAATTGATAATGATATAATTTATCTGGTAGAAGGAAAACACAGTAAACAAGGATTATTGCCATCCTTAGAAGATATAAAAGATGGTTTAATGAAGATGATTTTATTTACAAATTTGAAGGAAGTAAAAATAGGAAATAAAGAATATAAACATGTATCAGTTTTAAAGTTAACAAATCATATGGGGTTTTCAAAAAATCTTCTCCGAGATTCTCAGTTAAAACAGTTATATCTTCTTAAAGAAGAAGCGGATAAGAATTGCTTTGAAGTTTGGATAAACGATAAAAATATTAAGCAATTAATTTAAACCATCAAAGGTGTATTATAATAAAAATGATTTACGTTGCTGTAACTACAAATACGAATTTTATATCTTGTATAAAAAATAATATTTATGCCGAACGAAGCGATATTCGAATGAAGAAAATTCAACCAGGAGACATACTTGTTTTCTATATATTAAAAAAAAGTTGTTTTAGTGCCATTGCTAAAGTGAAAAGTAAAGTAAAATATGATTCTACACTAATATTTACAGATGAATTATTTCCATATAGAATATCTTTAGATTTCATTTATAAGCTTAAAGAAGAAAATTGGATAAAGTTAAAAGATATTTCTGATAAATTAGAAGTAATAAAAAATAAATCAATTGCACCTGGAGTATATTTTCGTACTAATATGAAAGAAATATTAGAAAAAGATTATAAAATAATAGAATACTTTATTAAAAAAGAGTTCAAAATGTTATTAAAGTAGATTAATTCTACATAAGGTAAAAAATACTTTATGTTACGTTAAAACTGACATATAAAAATTACCCAGATAATAAAAAATTATTAGGGTAAGTTAAATATAAAGTAAAATGGAAAATTATAATCAATTATAGCATAAAATATTATCTTATTATAAAATATTTATTTACTTTTTCTTGCAATCATTTCAATTAATCTTTCACCTGCTTCTTTACTGAGTGGGTGTTTTGATTGAATACCCCATCCATAATTTAATCCCCATTCATCCATAAAGGTACCGATTATCTCTGCATCAAAAGGAATCATGTCATCTTTTTTGAGTATATAATTAAATTTTATTGGTATTCTAGAAGGGAATATACCTTGTTCCCATATAGGAGAATTATCTTTAAATGCTTTTCCTGTAACTTCTGCTACAGCTGCAAGCTTTTTATTAACATATAATATTAACTGATCCCCTATTTCCCACTTAGCTAAAGAGTTCTTTTCTCCCCATAGTCCATATTTTGTACAAGTTTCTAGAGCTTTTTCTGAAGTTTTACCGATCCGAACAACCATAAAGTTACCTCCTAAAAATATTTAGTAACAGTTTATCATAAAGAGTAATTTAAAAAAATCTACTGATATATAAAAATTACCCAGATAATAAAAAATTATTAGGGTAAGTTAAAATATAATGAAATTGGAAAATTTTATTACATTATAGCATAAAATATTATCTTGTTAATATAGAATGCCATAATAAATTCTTGAACCTCTTGAGTTTTTGAAAATTCATTATACCTTACTTTTTCACAATTTTGTTTGATACCATTTATAAGTTCAATTCAAATTATTTACCAGATTTTTTTAAAATAATACTAAGTAATTTTTCTGCATTTTTTTTACTCAAAGGTTTTTTTGCCAAAATACCCCAACCGTAGTTATAACCCCATTCATCCTTTAAAATATTGGTTATTTCAGAATTATATGGTATCATATTATCCTTAGAGCCTATCCGAAAAGTTAAATTTATAGTATAATGTTACCTCAGAAAAGAGGTAAAGTAAAGATGGATGAAAAGAAATTAGGAATAAATAAAGAATATGAGATACCAGAGGAACTGTGGAAGAAAATAAAAGTATTACTTCCACCGCCTAAAGTGAAAAAAGTATCTGGGCGTCCTCGTATGGATGATTACAAAGCAATGACAGCAATATTTTACATATTGCGGACAGGATGTCAGTGGAAAGCACTTCCAAGAAGTTTAGGAGCAGCAAGTACAGTTCATGACAGATTTCAGGAATGGGTAAAAGCCGGAGTATTTGAAGATTTATGGCAGGATGGAGTATTGGAATATGAAGAGAGAAAAGGATTGGATTGGTTGTGGCAGGCTATGGACGGAGCAATGACAAAGGCTCCCCTTGGTGGGGAAAAAAACCGGGCCAAATCCAACAGACAGAGGGAAAAAGGGGACAAAGCGTAGTTTATTGACAGATGGCAATGGTATTCCGTTAGCCATTTGTGTAGAAGGTGCAAACCGACACGATAAGAAACTGGTTGAACCTACATTGCTTGAGTTTATAGTTGATAGACCGGAAATAGATGAAGAGCATCTTCAGCATATGTGCCTGGATAAAGGGTATGATTATGATGATATTCGATATTTACTTGTTCTGTGGGGGTATAATGTTCATATAAAGGCAAGAGGAGTAGAAGCAGAAGAGAAAAGAGATATTCCAAATTATAGAGCAAGACGGTGGGTAGTTGAAAGAACTCATTCCTGGATGAATCGTTTCAGAAGATTACTTATAAGATGGGAAAAGAAGGTCGACAATTACATAGGTATGTTACATTTTTCTTGTGCCTGGATTTCATTTAAGGCAGCAGGACTTTTCGGATAGGCTCTTATTAAGAATACAATTAAATTTAATTGGTATCCTATAAGGAAAATAATCTCCTTCCCATATACGTAAATCATCCATGAATACCTCTCCGGTAACTTCTGCTATGGCTGCAAATTTGCGGTCTACAGTTACGATCAGTATATCTCCTATTTGCCATTGTTTAAAATTATTGTTTGCACCCCACAATTCATGTTTTATACACTTATCAAGTTCCTTAGTTTTTACTATTCGAACGGCCATAAATCAGACTCCTTTATTTTTTTTAAGTATATCATAACATTGGTTATAATTAAATAAACAGGGTAATTTTTACATATTGAGTTTTTTAGCCAAACGCTGCGAAAATTACAATAGAGTTTTCTGAGTTTTTAACAAAACATTGGTTAATAATAAACAAACATGGTAAATCCTACACTAAAATTCTAATAAAACTCAATATTCATAAGCTTTTTCTTTAATTTTACGCATGTAAATTTTAAATTACCATTTATAAATAAGAAAAGTGACTGTACATTATAAAGCAATAAATGAATTATTTTTTACGTTTATGGCATATTAAAGCCAAAAGTATTTATACCCAATAGCTGTCTACTTAAACGAACGTTTTTATAAACATTAAAATACACGTTTAATTTTAGATAAAACCATTGTAATTATTGGCTTATTACAACATTGCTGTGTAGGATTTACCCTATTCGTTTAATAACCTGACTTTGTCACATTAGATCAAAAATCCACAAACTCACTCCTTTTGCTCTATATGTTATAAGAATTTTACTGACTTGTTACTAATATTTTACTTAAAATTTATTTAACATATCCTTTTATTTGGATTTATTTAAAACTTTATTCCTTGTTTCAAGCTCATCAAGTAAAACCTTTATCCTGTTGTTATATTCGTCTCTTACCGCCTGAAGTTCATTCCTTAAAGTTTTCTCCTGTTCCAGCAGGGTCTTTTCTTTCTCAAAGGAGTGCTGATCTATTATGTTTTCTATCTGTGCCTTGTAACGCTCCTCTGTCTGGAATAATCTTTCTTTGGTTCTCTTCAGGGTTTCTTCTGTGTCTTTAGTCTTCCCCTGGGCTTCTTTACTTTTGTTTCTCTCCTGGTCCAGTTCCTTCTTTAGTTCCTGGATCTGGTTCTTGTATGTCTCATACTCTGCCAGAAGTCCTGTTAAAGTATCATTTTTCTGCTTATATTCCTCAATCAAAGATTTATTACTCTGATTTATTTCTGCAAGCTGCTGAATCTCTTTCTGCTGCCGGAGCTCCAGATTAATCTTTTCTTCCTGGATTTTATCTTTCTCTGCTGCAAGCTCTTTAGCAAGAGTTATCTTTTCTTTAAGAGCATTTTCAAGCTCTGTTATTCTCTTCTGTAATGTGCGGGCTAAATCAGTTTTTTCTGTGACAAGAGCTTTATAGGAATTGTCTTTATCATTCAGCAGGGTTGTTATTCTTTCTCCAACATTTACGTATATAGCACAGATTCTTTTTGTCAGTGTTTCCAGTTCATCCAGATCCGGTGTTATCTCCGGCCTGTCTTTTTTCACCTGCTCATAAGTATTTAAAAGAACTTCCATGAATTCTTTGCCTGTAAGCCCGCTTTCCTGCAGGCTGCCTGCTATTTTTTCTTTCAAAGTATCTGTCATTTTAACTGACCAGGTTGTTAGCTCTGCCATATTGATAACCTCCTTATGAATAGTTTACTGTATTATTAAGTAAACATTAGTATTTACAATATTATATAGTTTACTTTAAAATCCTTCTTTGCTTCAAAATAATTAATTTTTTATTTTATTATAAATGTCATATAAAAGCTTTATTTTGATTGTTTTTACGTTTTGCTTGCCTGAAATTTCACCAGAGATAAGAACAATTAAGGATCGCCAAAAAAGTGAAAAATGTTTAATTATATAGGAATTTTATTTGCAAAAAATGTTATGACGAAATTAAAGTAAACCATTGCAATTACTAGATTATTTTGATATAATTATAAGTATAAAGGAGGTGTAAAATTGAATATAAGACTAAGTTTAACTCAACTAAAAAAATGAAAGAGGGTATAAAGCAGAAGAGAGTTAGTTCTAGTTTTGCCGACCGAAACTAACCCACCTTCTAGGTAAATCCATTCTACCATGAATACCCTTTTCAATCAAGAAAGGAGCAAAAATCATGTTAGCAGTAAAAGAGACAAGGGAGAAGAAAGAGACTTCAAGAGAAGAGGAGCAGCAAAAGAGATTTTTCAATTATCAAAAAGACGGGGATTCTTTACAGGTGAGCCAGTTGGAAGAAGAAGGAACATTCAGAGTAGATAATTCAATAACCGGCGGTGCTTACTTCATTACCACAGAAGGACAGCAGAAAAACTGCAACTGTCCTGATTATGTAAACAGATGTGCAGACTTTAACCCTCCTGTAGAGTGCAAACATATAATAGCAGTAAACAACTGGATAGCCTGGAAAAATCAGGAAAAGGCAAGAAGAGACGGGAAACATAACTTTGATCCTCATAAATACCTTATCAAAGTAACCGGCAAAGATTACCTGGAAGTAAAATTCCGCTTGCACTGGTTCCGCCTTGAGCATGCAGCGTGGGATATCCGGACTGAGATCGCAAATCTGGATCTGGAGAAGGGGATTGCCCTGGTGAGAGCAGATATATTTGACGAAAAAGGCAATCATAAATCATCGGGGCTGAAGATGGAAGTTAAAAGCAGCTTTGGAGATTATGCGGAAAAGGCTGAAACCGGCGCCATAGGCCGCGCACTTGCAGCATTAGGTTATGGCACATTACAGACATTCGACCTTGAAGAGGGGATAGAGAAGGGTCGGATCGCAGATGCTCCGGTAAAACTGGACAGGGATAAAGGCAACGGCAAGACCATGAGCCAGACAGCAAAAGAGCAGGAGCAGGAACAGCAGGAAAGCGGGCAGGAGATCCGCCATGAGGATATCGGCACTAACGGGAGCAACGGGAATAATGGCGGAAACGGCAACGGGAACGGAAATGGCAAGATAAGTGAAAAACAGTTACGATATCTGGAGGACCTTTGCAAAGAGTTAAACGTGAAACCCGGCACAGACCTTGCAACCATTACGAGAGAGCAGGCCAGCAGGCACATAACAAACCTGGAAAAAATGAGGCTTGCAAAGAGCAGGAACTGACCGGAAAAGGGCTGGAGCTTCCCGGCTCCGGCCCCGCCTCCGGGCGGCTGCTCCGCTTGCAGCTCCTGAATGAAATTTTCCGCCATGTTGCTGCTTCGGATCTGACTTCCGCTCTGAGCCCTGGTGCAACCCATCCGAGAGCTCCGGCAGATCCGAACCTCCGCCCCTGGACACCTGCCACAATTAAAAACACCCTTAACCAGCCTCTTTTTTTTGCTGCTTCGCCCCTGGGTAGTATTGATAAAACAGATGTCAATTTTCGCGGCACATGTGCAGCCCATCCGAGATAGCGAGATTTCCGCCCTGGGCAGTTAAAAAAATCGAAAAAGCCTTTAACCATGCTCTTCTTTTGCTGCTTCGCCCCTGGGTAGTATTGATAAAAACAGATATCCACTTTCCTGGCTGCTGCAGGCCATCCGCCGGGCCCACTTCAGCAGCACTGGAGCAGACTAAAGACAGAGCCGGCAGAGCCTAACTTCCGCCCCTGGGCACTTGCCACAATTAAAAACACCCTTAACCAGCCTCTTTTTTTTGCTGCTTCGCCCCTGGGCAGTGATGATAAAAACAGATATCAATTTTTCCTGCACTGCTGCCGCCCATCCGCCGGGCCCACTGCTACAGCACTGGAACAGGGTTAAAGACAGAGCCGGGGAGAGCCAGACCTCCGCCCCTGGTAAGTTACCACAATTAAAAACATTCTTATTTAGCCTCTTTTTTGCTGCTTCGGCCAGCAGAGCACAAAGGTTAAAAAAATAGCTGAAAGGTTTAGAGCCTGTCACAGTGACGGATCAGATCTGCAGGCACTTTGCCCCGTTCCTTATTTTTCGCCATTTTTTACCGCCTTTTTTTTGCCCCCTCGCCCATCCGCCGGGCCTCACCGCTGCAGACCTGGAACAGGGTTAAAGACAGAGCCGGGAGAGCTGCAGCAGATCCAAACCTCCGGCCTTGCTTCGCCCTGGACAATTGCCACATACTTAAAGCACCCCTAACCAGCTTCTTTTATTCAGTCCGGTCAGCAGGGCACAAAGGTTAAAAAAATATTCAAACGTTTTGCATGCTTTGCTTTTTTGCCTTCTTAACCAGCCCTCTTAGGGTGGGAAAAAGTCAATATGGAGATAAAAAAAATTTTACTAAATTTTTTTTATACTATATTGACTTTTTCGGGTAGGTTAAGATTATGAAAGAAGGCAAAAAAGCCCCCGGTCAATAATTAACGAGCATTTCTAAAGCCTGCTATATAAACTTAAAAAGGCCAGCCCTTTACGAGCTGGCCTTTTATTTTATTATCTTTACCCCATATCACCTGCAAAAGCCTGAAGGTTCATACTGAATGCTGAAAAATTACCTGTGCTTGCTCCGTCATTACCACTCTGTGCATCAGAAGAAAGATTTGTTTCATCCTGTTGTTTTATTTCAAGAGCCTGTTTAACAACTTCCGGCTTTCTTCCTGCTTCTGCTTCGCCTGCTTCTTTTGAGTTGTTTGCTTTACCTGCTCCACCTGGGCCTCCAGGGCCACCAGGTCCGCCGCCGGGTCCTCCTGGACCTCCAGGGCCACCACCAGGTCCACCTGGACCACCTGGGCCTTGACCGGGTCCGCCCTGTCCGCTCTGTGCTCCCTGTTGACCCTTCTGAGCTTCTTTATACATAGTTTCTAACTGTTCTTTGCTGTGTGTCTTTGCCATCTTTACTGCTACCTGGTAATCATTTCCTTTTGTATTCTGTATTCCGTTAATCATTTTAATTTCTCCTTTATATT
>Ga0116184_10002120_pt1 | contig 17786 bp, 21 predicted proteins | sample AD_JPNNA5_MetaG_FD_89886 | JGI IMG/M metagenome (GOLD analysis project Ga0116184, IMG submission 89886) | Active sludge microbial communities of municipal wastewater-treating anaerobic digesters from Japan - AD_JPNNA5_MetaG | ecosystem: Engineered > Bioreactor > Anaerobic > Digestate | place... | reverse complement strand
CCGTCGACCATACCGCCGGCGACGAGTCCGATTAATTATTCTGGCTCGACGGACTGGTCATACTCAGGTAGCGTGGACTACACGACCAGCGCGAGTGGAGATGCGACCACCACCATCACCGCGATGGCGACACCGACTCCCGAGCCGACATCCACTACCGCTGAACCGCTGGTCACCACTACGCCCGTTCATCCCACGGCTACTGCGATCTCCGCCGGTGTTCCTGTGCTGGCCCCCACCATCATCGAAACACAGGTCAACCGATCATACAACCGCACGGTTACCCGGTCCCTCGGCTTTACCTTTTCATTCACCGTACGCGAGAGCGGTGACGGGATGCCCTTCATCGATCCTCGCCATTCACGGGGCGCGGTGATCTCGCCGTACTCTCCTCTCGGGGCTTTCTGGGCTGCGATCAAGGCATTCGTGGCGATGATCGACCCCTTCTTTATTTGAGGTGATTATCCTGAACAACCAATCCAGACTTCACCCGGCGGCCATCTTCGTTGCCACCCTCGTTAGTCTGCTCGTTTTGGCCCCGGCCCCGGCACTCGCAGAGCCGACCACGTCGCTGCTGATCTCCGAGATCGGCCCCGATGGCACCATCCTGAACTCCACCACGGTCGACTATCGCTGGCTCGAGGTGAACCTGCCCGTCAAGGGCGACGGGGTAACCCACTTTTATCACCAGGGCCCTGTTTTCGAGGGCGACAAGTGGGACCCCAACGAGACCGTAAACCTAAAAGATCGAGGCGCCGTCAAGGGGACGAATGTTGCGGACCTCTGCGGGCTCGTCGGCGGGCTCAAACCGGGTGATGAGGCGATGGTCGCGTCGGTTGATGGGTACAACGTGGTCTATGGGTACGACACGATCGTCAACCCGCCCTCCCGTCAGGGTCCCCTGGTTGTCGCCTGGTACAACGGTGCCGACGCTGCGGAAGGTGAAAAGCAGGGGACCGGTTATCCTCCCGATTTCTATACAGGGATGCGTCTGATTTTCTTCGCTGACACCTCGACAAACCCGGATGGTCTGCACGTCTTCGGGAACAGCGACATGCGCGAGACCCTTCCCGAGAGCGCCCAGTACTTCTACAACGACCTCCTCCCCTCAACGAGCGGGATCTCGGTGAAATGGGTCTCGGCGGTCAGGCTCTACCGCGGCGGGTTCAAGGGTGACCGGCACGCGCCAGTGAAGTCCCTCACCAACGGCACCTCCGCTGCTGCAGCTACGACGAAACCGGCGACGACCCAGGCTGCGGGTATTCTCCCGGCGGTCCTTCTCGGAATCGGGGGCGCCATGTTCCACCGGAGGCGTTGAGGTGAGGCGGTCCCTCCTTCTCCTTTGGGTTACTGCCGTCGCGCTCTTCGTGGCCGGCTGCACCACCGTGCCTCAGCCACAGACACCCAGCACCACCCCGAACGCGATGCTCGTCCTGAACGGTACGACGAATATCACCCTCTCCTACCAGGACGTTGTCTCTCTGCCATCCGTTAGCGGTGTCGGAGGCGCCGTATCGACGACCGGGATCCGGTACGGACCCTTCAAGATCAAGGGGGTCTCTCTCAGGACGCTCGCCGACAAGGTCGGTGGAATCGGCCCGAACCAGACGCTCCATGTCCACGCGCCTGACGGATATATGTGGGTGCTCGGCGCCGATCAGATTGATGGGGCGGGCATGATCGTCTTCACGCCCGAGTTGAAGGAGATCGACCCGCCCCCAAGGGTGGTGCCGGTCCTCATGTACGAACAGAACGGGACGGCGCTCTCAGAAGAGCAGGGCGGACCGTTCCGGATCGCGGTGCTGAACGAGGAGGGAACTCCCGTGATTACCGAGGGGGCCGGATGGGTCAAGTGGGTGGACCGGATCGAGGTCAGGTAAGACGACACCTCTCTGGTGCTGGTATCATCCTTCTCGTCCTGCTCGCAGCGGGGTGCACTACGACACCATACGTTCGGGTACCGGTCACCTGCATGATCGCCGGTTCACTCGTGGACCCGTTCGCCGGGTTCGAGGAGGAGTACGAGGCAAACCATCCCGGTATCGATCTCCGGTTCGAGGGACACGGGTCGATCCAGGCGATCCGGCAGGTGACGGACCTCCACCGCCAGGTGGATCTCGTCGCCGTTGCAGACGCATCGCTCATCCCGGATCTGATGAACGGCTCCACACGGGAGTATACGACCTTCGGCACCACCGAGATGGTGGTTGCGTTCACGAACCGGAGCCGGTTCGCCGACGAGATTAACGAATCGAACTGGGCAAGTGTCCTCGCCCGCCCCGATGTCCGGGTCGGGATCGCGAACCCGATGCTTGACGCAGCTGGGTACCGGGCGATACTGGTGCTCCTCCTCATGGAGAAGCAGAGTGGCGAACAGATCTTCGGTCCGGTGCTCGGGGACCATCTCTCACCACCCCTGGTGCCGACATCCGGTCCATCGGGCCTCGAGGTACGCCTCCCCGAGGTCGTTCGTCCTGATGCAGGAGGCAAGGTCGCAATCCGGGACGGATCGGTCTTTCTCCTCTCCCTCCTGGAGGCTGGTGGAATCGACTATGTCTTCGAGTACCGGTCGGTCGCCGAGGGGCGGGGTCTTCACTATGTTACCCTGCCCGAGACGGTGAACTTGGGTTCCCGAACCCATGCCGATGTGTATCGCTATGCAACCGTGTTCCTCGGGTTCCAGCGGTTCACCGCGATTGGCACCGAACGGGTCGGGCTCCCGATCGAATATGCGGTGACCATCCCTGATGCTGCCGTCCACAAGACTGAGGCGCGCGAACTCACCGAAGCCCTCATCCGGGCAATCGCAGAGAACCGGATCGGGTGGCCGAAACCGCTCGAGCCGAATGCTGTCACGCTCTGGGGTTAACCCACCACCCTTCCGATCGTGATCCTCTCGCAGGCTCAACCCGATCCATACCCTTTTTTCCCCATCGCACTGATGGACGTGCATGCGAGGTATTGCTGTATGGTAGGACCGGGGCCCAATCCGCTCCAGGTGGTGGGCATCGTCTACGCCGTCCTCTTCGTCGTGATCGCCGCACTCCTCTGGAGGACCGGGCGGTTCTCGAGGACGGTACGATACCTCCTGCTCATCGTCACGGTTCTGTTCGGTTTCCTCTTCTTCTCCCCGATGCTTCCGCACCAGTTCCAGGAGCTGGTGCTCCGGGTCGATTCCCGCATCGGGTTCGGGCTCCTGGGAGGACTGATCGGCATCGGCGTGATGCTTGTCCTCACCTTCCTCTTCGGACGTCACTTCTGCGGCTATCTCTGCCCCATCGGGGCCCTCCAGGAACTCGCGTATGCCGCACCTGTGCCGAAGGTTCGGACCACCAGGAAGCGGGAGCTGAGCGTGGCACGGGGCGTGGTCTTCCTCGTACTGCTCGGTGCCGGGCTCGGTGCCGGTTTCAGTCTCCTCTCGCTCTTCGGCCTGCGCGAGTTCTTCACGCTCACCCTCTCCACCGGTTCCTTCGTCTTCGCGGCAGTCCTGATCATCTCCCTCTTCCTCTACCGCCCGTTCTGCCGGGTGATCTGCCCCCTCGGCGTCCTCTTCCAGCTTGCCACCGCGCCGGGATGGTGGAAGCTCCGGCGGACCGATGCCTGCATCAACTGCCACACGTGCGAACGGGCCTGTCCGACGGGTGAGGCGCATTCGACGGACCTCCAGGGCGAGTGCTACCTCTGCCGCCGGTGCGTCGAAGCATGCCCCGTGGCAGGTGCCCTGATCTACGGCCCCCAGGCACCGGTAACACAGGCCGGAGGGGAGTGACGGCACCGATCTGGGAGCGCATACGATTATCTTGATGCCCGCCGAAATGGAGCGCGAACGGTATGTTCGCTATCCGGTTCTACCGCGTCTACGATACGGGTGACGAGATCGACCTCGAGGAACTGGAGTCCGTGTTGACCGCGGACGGATCTGCGGTCCTCACCCCGTTCACAAGGACTATGCCGACGTCGATCTGGATCAGAGATCCCCCGCTCGAGGTCCGGCTCCCTCCGGTGAATGTCGCTCTGCAGAACGGTGCGTATCACCTCGATGCGATCGCTCGCATCCACCAGATCGGAGCGGTCAGCATCTCCTTCATCCTGCACGACGAGCTGGCTGACCCGTCGTCGCTCCTCCCCGTCGCACTGGCCTTTGCCGGTCAGCAGGGTCTCGATACCCCCTTTCTTGACGCCCTTGCCGTCGTTATTGACCTGCTCGGTCCGGCGATCGGCACAAGGCCGATCGAACCGGAATTCTACGAGGACCACACGATCTACATCGTCGATCGTCTCGACCCCGCGTTCGACACGGTGGCACTCCTCGCTGGAGAACAGATCCGTTTCTCGCAGACAACCCGGGATGAGATGCTGAAGAACTCGCTCTCCTACTCCGTCGACGACCTGGTCATCCTGGCCTGGGACTCCGCACTTCTGGTCGACCCCGAACCGCCCATGGACCTGGTCGACGTGATCGAATACGCACTCGTCCTGGTCTTCGAGCTCCGGTTCTATGATCGTGTCCTGGACCGGCAGGTCCAGCGGATGTACGACGATATCGAGGCGGCAGACCGCTTCAGCCGTTTTCGCCGTCGCCGCGAGTACCGTCGGATCCTGAACCGGATCATGGAGACGCACGCCGAGATCTCCGAGGTGACGGAGGTGGTCGAGAACCAGTTGCGGGTGACGGGGGACGTCTTCTATGCGCGGGTCTATGCAACCGCCCTGCGCGTGTTGAGGGCCGACCTCTGGCGGGCCTCGGTGGATCGGCGGCTCCAGGTCGTGCGTGACAACTACAGGATGCTCTCCGACGAGCTGAACCGTGAGCATGCGAACGTCCTCGAGTGGATCATCATCATCCTGATCGCCCTCGAGTTCGCCTATGCGCTCTGGGGGACGACGCGGGGATGAGCGGAGTGTATCGTCGGAGCAGACCGCCAGTGCCCGATACCCGACGTGCGCGGACGACGATCTGCCTGGAAGCCAACCCATTGCCGCTCCGCATACCTGGCGCGGGCTTGCACTCCGGATGATGATGTAATAGCGCCGCAACGTCCTTATCGGGTTGGAGGTGGCCCGACCCGTTCCAGGGCAGCAGTCCGCAGTGTTCGGCGTTTCACTTCGGACATTTTCGAAGTTATATTAGATCATAAATATGGTGAATTCAAATAGGAATATGCCCCACGATGGGGCGATTGACATGACACCTCGGCAGACACTCTGGTTCATCGCCGGGCTCGTGTTCGCGGCGGTTCTTGTCGCCGGTTGCACCACGGGCGGAGAGAGAAACCCCTCCACGACAGAACCGACGATCGCGGGCCCCCTCGATCTGAACGAGAGCGCGAACGGCACCACCCATGCGTTACCACTGAACTCGAAGATCAACCTGAGCCTGCAGGAGAACCCAACCACGGGCTACTCCTGGAACCTCACCACCACCTCCGGGCTCTCGATCCTCTCGGACGAGTTCGTCTCCGACGACCCTGCCGGGACGAGAGTCGGTGCCGGAGGACGGCACCACTGGCAGCTCGTCGCGAACGCGACGGGGATCCAGGAGATCCATGGCATCTACGCACGCCCCTGGGAGAACCAGACCGCTGATGCCGGCTACTTCTCCGTCGAGATCTCCGTCACCCCGTAGCATCCCTGTTCACCCTCCCCCCCGGTTCCACCCACCCGGGGGGCCCCTCTCCTCCTCTCACCCTTCAGGTGCCGGTGCCGGTGATGGATGTCCGGTGTATGCGGGTGACTGTGCTCGAGCCGCTCGTGGGTATGCACGTGTGCGTGTACCTCGGCGGATTGTCCGTCCTCGTGGACGTGCCGGTGGTGCTCGTCGTGGGAGTGGCGGTGCGCATGCGTCATCGTTTCGTGGATGTGCGGGTGCTCGTGGTGTTCGCGGGCGATCAGGAGCGCGCCGGCGGCCATCAGGGGGAGTGCGATGACGAACTGCCAGTCGGGGATGCCGGGGGCGATCAGAAGAGAGATCCCTGCCCCGATAAAAGGGGCCAGACCGAAGATCCCGGCGGTCCGCGATGCCCCGAGGTGGCGGAGCGCGAGGAGAAACGTGACCATGCTGATCCCGTAGCAGATGGCACCCAAGAGAAGTACGGCGAGCCCCGTCTCGGGCGAGGGCAGGGGGTCTCCGATGGAGAGGGCAAGGGCGAACGATAGGGCACCGGCACCGAGCCCCTTGACGGTCCCGATCGCGAACGGATCCTTACCGGAGACCTGCCGGGCACAGTTGTTGTCCAGGCCCCAGAGCGCACAGGCGCCGATGATACCGAGTGCCCCGAGCGAGAGGCCCGGTTCGCCGGAGGGCTCGTACGAGAGGACCGTCCCTGCCGCCGTGATCAGACCGATCGCCCCCATCACCCGCCGCCCGATCCCCTCGTGGAAGAAGGCGGCCGCAAGGAGAGCCGTTGCGACCGCTTCGACGTTCAGAAGAAGGGAGGCAGCGGCAGCGGGTGTGAAGGAGAGGCCGAGCATCAGCAGCACGGGCGCGAGGAAACCTCCGGCGATCGCGCTCCCCGCGAGCCAGGGGGCGTCCCGGCGGGCGAGGGGGGCCTCGCGTTCGGTCGGACCACGCAGGAACCGCACTACAACGATCGCTGTGCCCGCACCGATGTACAGGAGGGCGGCGAGCATCACCGGAGGAACCGAGGAGAGGAGGAGCTTGGCGAGGGGCGCACTGGCTCCGAAGAGGGTGGCTGCCAGGAGGGCAAAGAGGATCGGAACCCTGCTCCCGTCCGTCATCGTGTCGGAGCAGGTGGGCCCCCGGCATCGATATTGTTTGCGCCGATCAGGTCCGAAACGCCTATGGGCGAAGACCGGTAATCAAGTGGGATATGCGCGACCAGGCAGCCTGGGACCTTGAGAAACTGAGGACCGCGCGTCTCTCCGTCGCATCGAACTCGGTGCTCCTGGCACTCAAGCTCGCGATCGGTCTCTGGATCGGATCGGTTGCGATCCTCTCCGAGGCGGTCCACTCCGGGATCGACCTGGTCGCCGCAGTCGTCGCCTGGTTCGCCGTCCGTGCCTCCGGGCGTCCGCCCGACCTGGTGCACCAGTTCGGTCATGGCAAGTTCGAGGACCTCTCGGGCCTGTTTGAGGGTGCTCTGATCATGGTCGCCGCCGTCCTGATCATCTCCGAATCGGTCCAGAAACTCCTCTCCGGAGGAGAGGGGCTCTATATTGAGGCGCTCGGAGCCGGGATCGCGGTGATGGCCATCTCGTCCGGCGTGAACTGGTACGTCTCGAACCGCCTGATGCGGGTTGCGAAGTCGACCGAGTCGATCGCGCTCGAGTCGGATGCCTGGCACCTCCGTACCGATGTCTACACCTCGCTGGGAGTGCTCCTCGGGCTCGTGGCGATCCGGCTCACCGGGGTTGTGGCTTTCGATGCCGTCATCGCGATCGGGGTGGCCCTCCTGATCCTGAAGGCGGGCCTGGAGCTCTGCATCCGTGCCGGGGCGAACCTGATCGACGAGCGCCTGCCGGACGAGGAGGAGGAACGGATCCGGGCGATCATCGCCGAGCACGGGGATCACGTCGCCGAGTTCCACGAGCTTCGCACCCGGCGTTCGGGTCCGAACCGGTTCGTCGACCTCCACCTCTGCGTCGCCCGCAACCTCACGGTCGAGGAGGCCAATCGGCTTGCAGACCGTCTCGAGGAGGAGATCCGGGCGGTACTGCCCCGCTGCTCGGTGGTGATCAAGGTCGAACCCTGTGATGCGAGCTGCGAGGCCTGCCGCTCGTTCTGCACGCACCGGGGCGAATGCGACGACGATCAGCGATCGCAGGCGCCCGATGCCAGGTAGTGTGCGAGCACCTCCTCTCCCGTTGCGTCCGAGAGGACCCTTCTGACCTGCCGGATGAACGCCTCCATATCCTCCTCCAGGACACACCCGAGGCTCTCCGAGCCGTCCAGGATCCGGTCAACGAGCCACTGGAGGTCCGATGCATCGAGCGTCTCGAGCCGGCGCTCGAAGTCTTCGGCCGACTCGGCGAAATGGTTCGAGACCGGGGGCAGGATCGACTGGAAGGCGTGACCTGAGCCCGCGCAGATCGTCCCGCCGCACTCGGGGACGAGCTTCGCGAGGATCTCAAGGTCGCGCCCGGTGAGTTCGCGGGCCATGTAAATGTGCGTTCGCATCCCAGCGACAAATATCCGCCGGTCCTTTTTTCCCCCCGCGGTTCCGATCTCCTTCTGATGGACCCGCGTCTCTCCTCCCGGATCGCCGATGCGACCGCCCGGGCCTACGGCCGGGCGGTGACCACGCTCCCTCCCGACGTCGAAACCGCCCTCGAACGGGCCCTCGTTTCGGAGACAGACCCCGTGGCGCGGGGCGAACTCGAGAACATTCTCGAGAATGTCGCACTCGCCCGGAAGGGCAACCTCCCCATCTGCCAGGACACGGGCGTCCCCGTCATCTATGTCACCCTGCCTCCGACCGTTCCACTCGAGGACGGGCTCTTCGACGCGATCGCGGCGGGCGTGCGCCGGGCGACGACAGAGGTGCCGCTCCGCCCGAACGTCGTCGACCCGCTCACCCGACACAACACGGGCGACAACACCGGTGACGGGATGCCGGCGGTGCACATCCGTCCGGGCCCGCGACTCTCGGTCACGGTGTTGCCGAAGGGCGCGGGTGCGGAGAACATGTCCCGGATCGAGATGCTCCTCCCATCCGAGGTGGAGAGGATCCCCGATGTCGTGGTCCGCTGCGTACTCGAAGCCGGCGCCCGCCCCTGCCCACCGGTCGTGCTCGGGATCGGGATCGGCGGAACCTTCGACGTCGCCGCCGCACTCGCGAAGGAGGCACTCCTCGAACCGATCGATACGATGGACCCGTTCGAGACCTCGCTCTGCGATGCCGTGAACCGGCTCGGCATCGGGCCGATGGGTCTCGGAGGAGCGACGACCGCCCTGGCCGTCAAGGTCAGGCGCGCACACTGTCACACCGCGTCGCTGCCGGTGGCGGTCAACATCCAGTGCTGGGCGAACCGGCATGCGACCGAGTATGTGGAGGTGGACGGGTGACCGACCTGGCCACACCCCTCGGCACCGAGGTGCTCGAGCTGGTCGCCGGAGATCGCGTGACCCTCTCGGGCATCGTCTACACCGCACGCGACGAGGCCCATCTGCGGATGATGCGGGAAGGGATCCCCTTCGATCCCGTCGGCGCGGCCGTCTACCACTGCGGCCCGGTGATCGCCGACGGTCGCGTCGTCGCTGCAGGCCCGACCACCTCCTCGCGGATGAACCGGCTCTCGGGGTTCCTGCTCGATGCGGGTGTACGTGCCCTGATCGGGAAGGGGGGGATGGACGCCACCGTCACCGGGCAGCTCCGGGGACGCGGGGTCTACCTCGCCTTCACCGGTGGATGTGCCGCCCTCGCGGCGGCCCGCATGCGGCTCGAGGGGGTCTGGTTCCCCGACCTCGGAATGGCCGAGGCGGTATGGGCGATCCGGCTCGATCGGCTCCCCCTCGTGGTCGGGATCGACAGTCACGGGGCGAACCTCTTCGCAGGGGTACAGGCACGGGCAGAGCGGGCCGCCAAACTCCCGTGACGGCTCCGCTTCAAATACCTTTTCGACGTATGGCGAGAAAAACATACACAGGAAGGGATCGATGAAACTCGTGATCGACGAGAACCGCTGCAAGGGGTGCAACCTCTGCACCCAGGTCTGCCCCTACCGGATCTTCCGGCCGGGCAGGCGGCCGAACCGGAAGGGCGTGATCGTCCCGGAGCTCGACCGGCCGGAGCGGTGCACGAACTGCCGCCTGCAGGGGCTCTACGGCCGCACCCTCTGCGGGATCTGCCAGCTCACCTGCCCGGACCAGGCGATCGGGTGGGTACGGGAACGGCCGTACGAACCCCTCACGATGGAGGTGGAGTATTGACGAAGCTCGAGTTCATGCAGGGCAACACCGCCTCTGCCGAGGGCGCGATCGCCGCAGGCTGCCGGTTCTTCGGGGGCTACCCGATCACCCCATCGACCGAGGTGGCGGAGGCGATGGCCCGCCGGATGCCGAAGATCGGTGGTGTCTTCGTGCAGATGGAGGACGAGATCGCCTCGATAGCGGCCGTGATCGGGGCGTCGTGGACGGGAAAGAAGGCGATGACCGCAACCTCGGGGCCCGGTTTCTCTCTGATGATGGAGAACATCGGCTTTGCCGTCATGACCGAGACCCCGCTCGTGATCGTCAATGTCCAGCGCGGCGGCCCATCCACCGGCCAGCCGACGATGTCGGCGCAGGGGGATATGCTCCAGTGCCGGTTCGGTTCGCACGGTGACATGGCGATCATCGCCCTCAGTCCCGACTCGGTCCAGGAGATGTACGACCTGACCGTGAAGGCCTTCAACCTCGCCGAGCGGTTCCGCTGCCCTGCCTTCCTGATGGCTGACGAGATCATCGGGCATATGCGGGAGCGGATCGAGCTCCCGGACCATGTCGAAATCGTCGATCGGCGCCCGCTCGAACCGGGCCGGCTCCCGTTCGAGGCGGGTGCGGACGGCGTGCCCGGTTTCCCAACCTTCGGCACGGGACACCGGGTCCACGTCACCGGGCTGACCCATGACGAACGGGGCTACCCGGCGGCGACCGACCCCGCCGCCCACGAGCGACTGGTCCGCCGGCTCGTGGACAAGGTCGAGAACGCGCGGCACGAGATCGCGGACTACCGCGTTACGAACCCCGAGGCGGAGGTGGTCTTCGTCTGCTACGGCTCTCCCGCTCGCGCGGTCCAGCAGGTGGTCTCTGATCACCCCGGCGAAGGACTTGGCATCCTCCGCCTCCGCGTGGTCTGGCCGTTCCCCGAGCACGCGCTCGCCGAGTTTCCGAACGCCCGTCTGTTCATCGTCCCCGAGCAGAACCTGGGCCAGGTTGCGCGCGAGGTCGAGCGGCACGTCCGGGTACCCGTTATCTCCGTGCCCAGGCTCGGCGGGGAGCTCCACACCCCGGACGAACTCGTCCGCGCGGTCGAGGAGGCACGGTCCGCATGAGCTTCGACGACTGGCTCCGGACCGATCGCCTGCCGCACATCTGGTGCAGCGGCTGTTCGAACGGCACGATCCTGAACTGCACCCTCGCGGCGGTGGATGCGGAGGGATGGGATCCGGACCGGACGGTCTTCGTCTCGGGGATCGGCTGCTCATCCCGCGCCCCGGGGTACATCGCGACCGACTCGCTCCACACGACCCATGGGCGCGCCCTCGCATTCGCCACCGGAGTCAAGCTCGCTGATCCCAGCCTGAACGTGGTGGTCTTCACGGGGGACGGCGATCTCGCCGCGATCGGGGGCAACCACTTCATCCACGCCTGCCGCCGGAACATCGACCTCACCGTGGTCTGTATGAACAACCTCATCTACGGCATGACCGGGGGACAGGGTTCCCCGACCACGCCGCTTGGAGCCCTCTCCACCACGTCGCCCTACGGCTCCTCCGAACCGGCCTTCGACCTGGTTGCACTCGCCGTCGCCGCCGGCGCGAACCACGTCGCCCGCTGGACCGCATACCACGTCCGGGAGGTACAGAAGGCGATCCAGACCGGGCTCCGGACACCCGGCCTCTCGTTCATCGAGGTTCGTGCCGGATGCCCGACCAACTACGGGCGCAAGAACCGGCTGCGCGAGGTGACGGATATGGCCGAGCATTTCCGAACCCGGTCGATGGTGAAGGCAAAGTTCGACCGGCTCGTGGCCGAAGGGCGGCCCATACCCCCTGACACGATCGTGGTCGGGGAGTTCGTGCGGCGCGCGCTCCCTGCGATGGGGGTGGCTCCGTGAGGCGCGAACTCCGGCTCTCGGGCTTCGGGGGCCAGGGGATCATGCTTGCCGCCGTGATCCTGGGCCGGGCCGCGGTGATGTACGACAGGTGCTACGCGGTCCAGACCCAGGTCTACGGCCCCGAGGCGCGGGGGGGCGCCTCGATGGCCGCCGTGGTCTTTGACGACTCGCCGATCCTGTATCCCGAGGTGACGGACCCCGACATCCTGGTGATCATGAGCCAGGAGGGCTTCGAGAAGTACGGAACCATCGCCCGGCAGGACGCGGTGATGCTCCTCGACCCGGGGCTCGTTCACTCCCGCCCGGCCTGCCGGTACTACGAGATCCCGGCGACCGATGACGCACGGAGCATCCTCGGGAAGGTGATCGTCGCCAACATCGTCATGCTCGGTGCCCTCGTCGCCTCGACCGGAGTTGTGTCGCGCGATGCGATCGAACGGGCGGTGTTGGACCAGGTGCCGAGGGGCACCGAGGATTTGAACCTCCGGGCGCTCCGACAGGGATACGTCCGGGGAGAGGAGGCACGAGGATGAGATTGAGAGAGTACGAAGGAAAGCGGATCTTCGCCGAGGCGGGGATCCCTGTGCCGGCGGGGCGCATCGTCCGGTCGGTGGGCGAACTGGGCGACCTCTCTTGCTTCGGAGAGCGGGTCGTGTTAAAGGCGCAGGTCGATGTTGGCGGGCGTGGAAAGGCCGGCGGGGTCGTGATCTGTCCGGTACATGAGGCGCCTGCACGGGCGGCCGAACTCTTCGGAAGAACGATCCGGGGACTGCCGGTCACCGAGATCCTGGTGGAGGAGTGCCTCCCGATTGCGCATGAATATTATTGCGCGGTCCTGGTCGACCGTTCGACCCGCCAGCCGGTCGTCCTCTTCACCGAGGCGGGAGGGGTCGAGATCGAGGAGACGGCCCGGCAGGACCCCGACCGCATCCGCCGGTTCGATGTCAACCCCCTTCTGACCGAGCTCCCAAGCTTCGCCGTCCGCGACCTGATCGGCCGTGCACCGAAGGCGCTTGGACCCATGGTTTCTGCGCTCTACCGGGTGTTCGTCGCGAAGGACGCGCTTCTTGCGGAGATCAATCCGCTCGTCGTCCTGGATGACGGGAGGGTCGTTGCTGCGGATGCGAAGGTGATCATCGACGACAACGCGCTCGCCCGGCAGGGATTCGAGCAGAACCGGGACCTCACCGAGCGCGAGGCGGAGGCCGAACGGCACGGGTTCAGCTATGTCGAGCTCGACGGAGAGATCGGCGTCATCGGGAACGGCGCCGGGCTGACGATGGCGACCCTCGACCTGATCGAGCAGTATGGCCTGCGGGCTGCCAACTTCCTGGACGTCGGGGGCGGGGCCGATCGGGAACGGGTCGCACACGCGGTCCGGCTGCTTGCCGGCGCACCGGGTGTCCGGGTGATCATCGTGAACCTGCTCGGCGGAATCACGCGATGCGACGAAGTGGCACGTGGGATCATCGATGCCGGCATACCGCAGCGGGTGATCGTCCGCATGGCCGGGACGAACGAGGCGGAGGGGCGGGCCCTGCTCACGGAGCACGGGTACGAGATGTACGACTCCATGGACAGGGCCGTTGCGGCGGCAGCGGAGGCGGGGGCATGATTCTCGCGGACCGGAAGACCGGCGTGATCGTGACCGGTGCGACCGGGCGGCAGGGACTCTTCCACATCCGGCTGATGAACGAGTACGCGCGCGAGGTGGGGGGTGTCGGCGTTGTTGCGGGCGTCACACCAGGCAAGGGGGGCCAGGAGGTCGTCGGCGTGCCGGTCTACGACAGTATCCGTGCGGCTCTCAGGGAGCACGAGGCGGACGCCTCGGTGATCTTCGTCCCCGCGGGAGCGGCAGGCGACTCGATCATGGAGTCGGCGGCGAACGGCCTCTCGCTCGCCGTCGCGATCACCGAGCACATCCCGGTCCACGACACGATGAGGGCACTCGCCTACGCCCGCCTCTGCGGAACGACGGTGATCGGGCCGAACTGCCCCGGTCTCCTCTCGCCGGGAGAGGCAAAGCTCGGGATCATGCCGGCCCAGCTCGCGATGCCGGGGCCCGTCGGGGTCGTCTCCCGGTCCGGTACGCTCACCTACGAGATCGTGGACGAGCTGACCCGGGCGGGGATCGGACAGTCGACGGTGGTCGGGATCGGCGGTGACCCGGTGATCGGGTCCACATTCTCGGAGATCCTTGCGCGGTTCGAGAAGGACCCGCAGACGAAGGCGGTCGTGCTGGTAGGCGAGGTCGGCGGCGCCCTCGAGCAGGAGGGGGCAGCTTCCACCTCTCTTCCGCTCGTCGCCTACGTCGCCGGCGTATCAGCCCCGCCGGACAAGCGGATGGGTCATGCCGGTGCGATCGTCGAGGGGGGCGAGGGAGACGCACGTTCCAAGATACAAGCGCTCGAGGCGATGGGAGTGACGGTCGCCTCGCGCCCCTCCGAGATCCCGGGCCTGATCCGCAGCCTCCTATGAACTGGGACCGGCAGATCGTCGAGGCGGGAATCGGGCTCGCGACGGCGATCGGTGCGCGGGCACTGATCACGTTCGTCGCAGATGTCCCCTGCGGTCCGTTCCCGATACCCGTCCTGAGCGCCGGGGAGCTTCCGCTCGGCCCGGGCGCCTCCACGCTGGAGGGGCTGCGCGATGTCCTCCTCGAGCGACTCGCGAAGGCGGCGGGAGCGATCGCCCTGGAAGACGAGGCGGAAGGTCCGGTCATCGGAGTCTTCCCGGAGGGCCTGGTGGTCCTCGACCTTGAAGGGATACGGTCTCGGTTCGACCTCGCCCAGTTCGACTCGGTGGCCCCACGTGGCGTGATGGCCGCCGCACTCCGCCTCGCGCTCGAGATCGGGCGGGAGGGTCGGGAGGGCAAGGCGATCGGGACGGCCTTCATCATCGGCGAGGGCGATGCGATCCTCGCCGTGTCGCACCAGCTGATCCTGAACCCGTACCTGGGCCATCCACCGGAGGTGACCACCATCCTCTCGCGCGAGAACTGGGAGTCGGTCAAGGAGTTCGCACAGCTCGACGGGATGTTCGTGGTGGACCGTTCCGGAGCCGTGATTGCGGCCGGGAGATACCTCGATGTCGACTCGAAGTCCGTCTCCCTGCCGAGCGGACTCGGTGGACGGCACCGTGCCGCCGCAGCGATCACTACGCTCCTCCCGGTCGTCGCCGTGATCATCTCCGAGAGCGGCGGCACGGTCCGCGTCTTCCACGAAGGTAGGTGCCGGATCGAGATCCGCCCCGATCTCGGGTCAATCCGGGGCTGTACATGAAACGCCGGGTCTCGATCGCGCACTGCCCCGACTACGAACCCGCGCGCGTTATGGAGGCCCTCTGCGCCGGTCTGGCTCCCTTCGGCGGGATTGCCGCCTTCATCCGGCGTGGTTCCCGCGTCCTAGTCAAACCGAACCTCCTTGCGAGCCGCCCCCCCGAAATGGCCGTGACGACCCATCCCGCCGTCGTCAGGGCGGTGATCGGTGCGGTACAATCGACGGGGGCAGAGGTCCTGGTCGGCGATTCGCCGGGGGGAAGAAACACTCCCGGGCGGTACGCAGCGCTACTCCGCACCACCGGCATTCAAGCAGTCCTTGATGAGTGTGGGTGTGAACCGGTCTACTTCGATGGAGAGTCGGTCGAGCTCCCTGCCCATGACGGCAGGGTCTACCGCCGGTTCCGGATCGCGCGGGCCGTCGCCGAGGCGGATGCAGTGGTCTCGCTCCCGAAGTGCAAGACCCACCAGCTCACACTCTGCACCGGGGCCGTCAAGAACTGTTACGGGTTCATCCCGGGCATCGCGAAGGCCGAGTACCACCTGCATGCGGGGATGGAACCTGCGCGGTTCGCATCACTCCTGCTTGATCTTTACCAGGTTCGCCCCCCGGTCCTCTCGGTGATGGACGCGATCATCGGGATGGAGGGGAACGGACCCTCGAACGGACGTCCCCGCACGCTCGGGCTCCTCATCGCGAGCCCCCACGCGCCTGACCTCGATTTCGTGCAGTCCGTGCTCATGGGGTTCGACCCGCTGGCCGTTCCCACCGTGAGGGAGGCGAAGAACCGGGGGATCGGGCCGGGGACGATCGGAGAGATCGAGCTGCTCGGCGTCTCGCCCGCCTCTCTCCCGGTATCGGACTTCGAGCCCCCTTCGGCCCACATCGCCTCCCGGGTGCCGGTCCCTCTCATCCGCTCGGCACGCCGGTTCCTCTCCCTCCGACCGCGGATCTCCGTGGAACGGTGCCAGGGATGCGGCGCCTGTGCCGAGAGCTGCCCTCCGGGCGCGATCGATCTCTCCGTAGGGGTCCCCCGTATCCGTTACCAGGACTGTATCCGATGCTTCTGCTGCCAGGAACTCTGCCCCGCGGACGCGATCGTGCTCGAGCGTCCACTCCTCCGACGCCTGATCGGGTAGCACTATCAGCTCTCGCGTCCCACGAGGAGGCATGGGACGCGGGTATCTGCATGGGTATCTTCTCCTCGTTCTGATCGCCGCGGTGCTCCTGGTGGCGGGATGTCTTGACTCTACGCCCGCCCGGCAGGAGCTCGGCGATGTCACGGGCCTGTGGTTGAAGAACTCGGGTGAACCCGATATCCTGCTGAATCTCTCGGAGAATGGCTCAGCCGAGCTCCGATTCCTCCTTGACCTCGGGATCGCGAGGACGGTGCAGGTCCGGAACGGGACGTGGGCACCGACCGGCGGAAACCGGCTGAACCTCAGTTATATCGCACCGCTCACCAACGGGACGCGGGTACTTTCGCTCGAAAGGGACGGGGATCGTCTCCGGCTGGTACGGGTCTGGAACGCTACGGGCGAGCTCGGGGAGGAGACGAACCTGAGTTTCCGGCGCTTTGTCGGGGATCCGGGCCGGCAGTTTTACGTGGGGATCGAGAACCCGATCGCCTCCCGCCTTCCGACCTGAGCCTTTATCTGGCGGTGAGTCAACCTCCTGCCCTGAGGCGGGGCCCCATGACTGGAGATGATACAAACGCCGGACCTGTCGTCGAGTTGACCGACGGGAACTTCGAACGCGAGGTGGAGAAGAGCGAGCGGCCCGTGGTCGTGATCTTCTTCTCCCATGCGTGCCCCCACTGCGCGACGATCATGCCCGCGTTCCTGGAGATCGCCCGGGAGTTCGGCGGACGGGTCCGTTTCGGCCGGCTCGATGTGGTCTCGAACCCCTGGACGATCGAGCGGTTTGCGATCCGTTCCACCCCGACCTTCATCTTCTTCTGCAGCGGACGACCCCTGCGGGAACTGGTTGGGGCGGTGCTGCCGTCCGTCATCAAAAAGCAGGTCGAGGAGTTCGAACGCGACGGCCCGGAGTGCGCGAGGCTGTCGAGCGAGATCCGCTACGACATCTCGGGATACGGCTGAAGGAAGCCCCAATGCTTATCTCTTCGCAGCGGGCACAGAGGATGCATGGTGGGTCGGCGGGCACTCGTGATCGGACTCGTCGTGCTGCTCATCGCGAGTGGCTGCATCGGTGGTCCTGCCCCGAACTCGGACGTGAGAGAACGACAGCTCCTGGAGCGGGTGAACGCACTGGAAGAGGAGAACGCCGGTCTCCGGGAGATGCTCGAGCAGGAGAACCTGTCGATCCGTTCATACGAGAACCAGCTCGCGTTCTACCGGTCCCAGCTCGGTGAGGCGGTCTGCACCCTGCCAGGCCTCAATGGCACCTCGCTCTCCGGTTCAGCCTCGCTCGACGCACCGGCAGTGATGCAGCGACGGGTCTACGAACGGGACGGTCCGTTCATCTCCGAACGGATTGAGCAGGAGGGGACCCTGATCAACATCTCGGTCGAGATCGGGCCCGGGCGAGGACGGGTGCTGGTCCACACGACGCCATTGATGGGTGAGGTCTTCCAGGACGCGGCGAACACCGCGGTCTTCGTCGCGCAGGCGCGGACCGGGAGGGATCTCTCCCGTTCTGACGTGATCGTCTCGATCGTCGCCGACGAGGAGGTGCCCGCCGTGAACGGGGGGTCGGCAGGGGCCCTCAT
>Ga0116184_10002108_pt1 | contig 17867 bp, 17 predicted proteins | sample AD_JPNNA5_MetaG_FD_89886 | JGI IMG/M metagenome (GOLD analysis project Ga0116184, IMG submission 89886) | Active sludge microbial communities of municipal wastewater-treating anaerobic digesters from Japan - AD_JPNNA5_MetaG | ecosystem: Engineered > Bioreactor > Anaerobic > Digestate | place... | reverse complement strand
TAGGAAGCAGCTGGTCAATATTCCGGCCACGACTTTTCACTCGATCATCCAACCATGCGCCAGGAATGTAAATTAGGATTCCACCAATGACAATTGCCGGCAGACCGGGAAGGAACAACCAGGCAATGACCATGCCGCAAACACCAGCAGCGATACGCAGTAAGCGGAAGGTAACGGGTTTGATATTCAGGCCGGAGGCTAATAGTTTATATTCCAGCGATTTTTGATCGAGGCTGGATAGAGTTCGGGCTGAATCAACAGTATATAAAGCGGATAATCTACCCGTTTTGATTTGCTTTGGATACCATAGTAAGAGCACCAAAGTAGTGGATAAGATCCCAACCACTGGAATTAATATCGTCATAGATCCTCCAGGTAAGTTTAAAAACAAAAGCCAGACACTCGTGCTTATGCACATTTGACGTGCGCATCCAGCAGGTAGAGTCCGGCTAACGATTGAAAGAATAGGTTATTTAGTTGTCAGATTAGATTGAGTATAGCAAGCGAAAAGGGCTTATCCTAGGGGGACAACCAGAATGAGAAGTATCTACCATATAGATACTATCTTTTTATCCTGATTTCGAGCGAGCAATGATTATTAAAACAATAGATAAAATGATCAGATAAACAATTAATGCTATCAGAACTACAAAGATCATGCGACCTGGCCTAGTCTCTTGTTAAGATCGTTATTCCAATTGTTCCAAGACCTGTATGGAGTGATAATCCAGGTGTAAATTCGGACAACAAAAAAGGCTTTTGATCAGGAAAAGAAATATTTATTTTATCCTGTAGGTTTTGGACTTTTTCTGGGCAGTCCGCATGAATGATAGCGCCTCTTTCAATCGCTTTCCCATCGCAAGCATTTATCAGCAGTTCAAACATCTTTTCAATAGCTTTGCTAACGGTTCGCTGACGACTGATGACTTCCAGCTTTCCTTCTTGAACGGTCAGTATTGGTTTAATATCTAATAGATCTGCGAAGTTAGCTGAATGTTTATTTAACCGACCACTCAGAGCGATATATTTCAGGGAGGGTAAAACTGCAAAAGTGTGAATTCGTTTTCTGATAAGGGTTAAATTTTCCAAAACCTCATCTCTTGTTGCCCCATTTAAAACAGCTTCAGCAGCTGTCAGAGCCATAAAACCTTGCCCCATTGAGAGATTTTGGGAATCAATGACAACAATATCATGCTGGAACATTTGAGATGAAAGGATTCCAGAGTCATAAGAGGAGCTTCTTTACCAGATACGCAAATACAAATAATGGATTGGACACCTTCAAGAATAGCTGCTCTAAATGCTTTGGCAAAGGCTTCTGGAGAAGGAGCCGATGTTGTTGGATATTTTCTAACCTGTTTCAGCATTTCAAATAAGAGGTGATCGTCAAGGTCCACACCAGTTTGATAGGTCTCACCCTCTATAATCACGTTAATGGGAACCTGGCGGATTCCGCCTTGCACAGTTAGATGAACAGGCAGGCTGCTATCTGTGTCAGTAATAATGGCAATGTTCTTCATACTTTCTCCTTCGAGTTTCAAGTTTTGTCATTCTTTATAAATACAATAATTTGTTGATGCTAATCCGTTTTGAGACGTTGCTGATGAAATGAGTACCATCTCTTTTGATCCAATAGGATAGATTTGAGCTGCCTGCGTAACTCGGATGTGTCAGTGATGGTAACAGGCATGTCATGATGGATGGGAATTACATAGGGCGCCTGAAATTGCCTGGCTGTGCGCACTAATACTTTTTTATAGTAAGATGTAAAGAGAGGCGCTTTCCGCCAGGGTAAGCATAAGATATCCGGCTTCACGTTCAGGGGAGCTTCATGCGCGTCACCAATATGCAACAAACTTGCTTCATCCAAAATAAGAAATGAGAGAGGCGTTGTAGCGGGTTCTGGTTTCCTTCTATACAGAAGAAAATACAAAAAACGATAGAAAAAACCTCTGGTCTGGCTATAACCGGGCAAAACCCGGATATTTGCAATCTGTTCACCTGGCTGCACGGGCCTCATACGATGGTGTGATACTCCCATCTGCATAGCCATTTGGCAAACATCAGGTGAGGCGATCACCACCCCAGTAGAAATCTCTGCCAATCGCCCTATATGATCTTGGTGACCGTGGGTGACACAAATATACTCTACACCGGATTCGGGCTCCGTGGTAAAGTCTGGATCGATTACAATATGGCGATAGCCAATAATTTCAATACAGGAATGACCAAGAAAGCGAATTTTCATTGAGAGAAAGTTGGCCTCTTTGTCTTTCTTCGACGATTTGGGGGAAATAATTGCAGATGTTTTATCATTAATAAGACTTCTCCAGAAAAATAATCATTTATTTTTGGGGCGAAAAAGCAAAATGAACAGCCATATTCCCAAACTGATGATTAAAACCAATCCACCGATGATCATCCATTGTCCCCAATCGCTTTGGGAAGGATTTGAGACCAAGAAAGTTAGTCCAATGATTAAAGCACCCACAAGAATGCTAAGCGATAAAAGGGTGAATAGCCGATCTAGCCTGCTGATGATTTGATCTGTGTCATCGATCTGGATCCTAAAAGGCTCATCCCGCTCAATACGCTCCAACATTCGGTTACCAGCTCGAGGTATGCGGTTGAGCATCTCGCCCCAATTAGCCCCGCCGAGCAAGGCTGCTCGAACCCATCTCGCGTTGGGTATCGCCATGTTCCACAACAATCGCCGCACAAACGGTTGAGCCACTGCAAACACATCGAATTCAGGATCTAATTGCAAGCCAACCCCCTCCATCATGGCTAACGTCTTCCCTAAAAGCCAAAGATCGCTGGGCAGGTGTAGGTGATGTTGAAAGGCAATCGGCATTATTTCTTCCACGACTTCCCTGGCACGAATGTCATTAAGAGGGAGGGCATAATATTTATTGAGAAGGCGACCAATATCGCGGGCCAACCCGGTTCGATCCACTTCAGCACCTGCAGCGCCCATCCGGATGAGTTGGTCCACGATTCCATCAGCGTCCAACGCAACAGCGACAAGATAGAGTCGAATGAGATCGAGGCGATCCCGATCCTTCAAGTAGCCAACCATCCCGAAATCCATAGCGCCAATCACCTCCCCAGGCAGCACATTGTAATTACCAGGATGAGCATCAGCGTGAAAAAAACCATCTTCCAACACTTCCTTGATAATGACACGTGCGCTATGCAGGGCTATACGATGTCGGTCATAACCAGCTTCATCTAATGCAGGGAGATTGTCAATTTTGATGCCATGGATGCGTTCCAAAACTAACACGCATTGACTGCTATACTCCCAATAAATGTGTGGGATGAATAAATGAGATTCATTAACAAAATTCTCCCGAAATCGGTCAGCATTTCGACCTTCACGGCGATAATCCAATTCGTTCCTTAAAGTGAAAGCGAAATCATTTGCCATGTTGACAAAATCGTAGACCTTTCCCAACCGGGCGGTCTGTGCTCTCTTCGCTAGTGAAGATAGTATTTCAAGATCGGTTTCGATCACAGCAGAGATGCCAGGCCGCTGAACTTTAACAACCACTTCCTGACCATCCGGCAGTATCGCAGCGTGAACCTGAGCCAGCGAGGCTGCCGCCAGCGGCTGCGGATCAATTGTCAAAAAAACCTGTTCCGGTTCGCGGCCAAGTTCACGGGTCAACACTTCCCGGATCAAGCTCCAGGGCGTTGGGGGAACATTATCTTGCAGTTTGCTCAATTCGGTAATGTAGGATGGTGGAAGCAGGTCAGGGCGAGTAGAGAGTATCTGTCCAAATTTGATAAAAGTCGGTCCCAGTTCCTCTAACGCCAAACGGAAGTGCATTGCCAGTTCCTCAGGAGGTGTTGAAGGTTCCTTCCGCGAAGGTAGCCTCAAGAAATTGCGGAAGGAATTCCAGTCTGGTTCCAGTTGGCTAAAGGCAAAGCCAAAGCCATGCCGTAAAAAGATGCCAACAATTTCGCGGTATCTCTGCCAATGACGTACTGAACGTGATTTTACGAACATGATGATTGTTTCTATACTCTCCTGGCTTCTTTTCAATTCGTGGGAAGCACTCTCACTTGAAATACACCCTTACAGATACCATTCAGCGGCCCAGTTGCTCCTGTAAATTGCGGAGAATTCTTTGCATTGGAGATTCTAATTTGCTCCATTGATGGTGCAATTTTCTTATTTGAAAAAAATTTAAACGATTCGACACATTGGCTGGACCGAATGTTCCGAATTCATACCCGAAAGGCGCATTGCGTACCGGTTTTCCCATTAGCGCATAAATCTCACACCAGGCATACTTCAGGCCAAGTCCCACAAGTCCTTCTTTCCCCACTCGCCGCATGGAGACTGGAATCCGGGCGCTGGATAAAATTCCGAACTTTCCATTTTTTTTTGCACGCCGGGCATAGTCAATGTCCTCACTAAGTGTAAGCGATTCATCGAATCCACCCATTTTTTCGTGGGCGGTACGCTTCGAAAGGATGCAAAAACCGGGAGCATGAGGGGAAAACGGTTGGATAATCTGGAAATACAGGTTTGTACCCACACAGATCATTCCATCCAAAGGGTTTCCATCGAGTGGCGCGATAAAGCATGTCGCCACGTCCTGTTTTTTTTGTTCAAATTCCTCTAAAACACGGGCAATAAAGTCAGGCGGTGGCAGTACATCCGCATCGAGAAATAAGAGGAGATCCCCTTTAGCTGCTCGAGCTCCTGCATTGCGTCCTACTGCCGGCATTCCACCGTGCACAAAGCGTACGCCTCTTGATTGCGCCAGTTCTGCAGTACCATCCTTTGAACCAGCATCCGCTACAATAATCTCATCTGGTAAACGGGTTTGCTTGGCCAGAGCGTCGAGCAATTGAGGGAGATATGCAATTTCATTGAGTGTCGGAATGATGACAGATAAATGTGTCTTGTTTTGACCTTTATTCGAAGCTGTATACAAATATTCTTTATTTCTCATTTTCCGGTATCCTTTGGATTATTCCCTCCATCACACCAAGTTGATCCGCGATAGCATGAGCGATCAGATGCGAAGCATCCGGCCTGGCAAGGCGGCGGCTGTTGGCAGCTATCTTTTCACGCTCATCGGGATGATCGAGCCAGTCGCGCAATATCTCTATGATACGATTGGGCTCTGGTGCCCAAACGCCTGCGCCCTGGTTTACCACATAAGAAACGTTACCATCTTCCTGCCCCGGCATGCGGCTGTAAAGGATCATCGGCAGGCCGGAGATAAAACCTTCACTGATCGTGCCAGGTCCAGCTTTGGTTAACAGAATATCCGCGCTGCACATAAAATTGGGCATCTCGTGTGTGAATCCGTAAATGAAGGTGGGGAGCGACCAATCCTCAGCCTCAAGTTGTGCCTTAACCTTATGATTACGTCCCGTTACGATTACCAGAGCTGCGTTGAGATGGGCATCCGAGATGGCTCGCGCAGTCTTGGCAAGAGGCCCCATCCCATCTCCACCCCCACTCAGTAAGATCACTGGCAGCTCTTGCGGCCAGCCCATTCTGCCTCGGAAGGATTGGCTACTTTCCAATGGCTGGCAAAAGCGCTGGGCAACCGGCAACCCCACCACGCGAATTTGATCAGGTTTGAGCCCATAAACTAAACCTCTCTGTCTCGCGATTTCAGTAGGTACAAAGATTAGATCAGAACGTTGGTTAAACCACCAGGTATGAGTCGAAACCATATCGGTAACGACCGTGAAAAATGGTGGAACCCCTGACTTCATTGCCCGGCTGACTGGAAACACTGGGACGGGATGCACCGTGACCAGTAGATTGTGTGGATGATCGTTGAGCAACCTGTAGGTAGCCCGCCGAATATAAGGCCACATTACATTGTAAAAAATGCGTGTACGCTGAGGATCATCACTCAACTTGTATCCGAATTTCCAAACATCAGGTACCCTGGCCATTGGAGGATACAGATCAGATGCAAGATCGAATGGCGGCGGCGCATATGCTTTGAAAAAATCAACCATCTCCGTTGAAATACGATTTCGAAAGTCCAAATTAATCGCTTCGATGATCGCTTCTGCTGCACTGCGATGGCCTCCCCCTGTATCAGAAAACAGGAAAAGAACGTGCGGCGGCTTGATTTCTGAGTGAGTCATTAATCCCTTTCGTAGCAAAAATCCAATAAAGATGAGTAAATAAAACCTGCAATAATGCGCATATGCTTCCTAGCCTTTGTACTAGTCAAAGTATCTATGAAGGGAAGCTTTTTATTGTCTTTTTCATTAACAATTTCCATCGGTTGTAAAAGCTGTTATCAGCATAGCAACCAATTAATGGAAAGACTTTTTCTTTTCTTTGAGTATTGAATGCTCTCATGACTGCCTTAGAGAATTTTAGAAAACTACCTGTTGAAGTACTCCCTTTATGGATAATGAAAACGGTATATTCATCATCAATGATGAGCGGACGATAGTCTTTTAACATGTTTAGCCATAGACTGTATTCCACAACCTCATTCTTGCCCTCATTAAAACCTCCATACTTCTGAACAAAATCTCGCTTCACAAAAGTATTTTCGTGAGAGATGAAATTCATAACGGAGAGAGCTATTTCTGGATTCATGCGCAGTAAATGTGTTTGTGGAATGACCAATTTTCTTCCTGCGAATTCAATCAGGAAATTACCAGTGAGCCACACAAGATCCGGTCTATTTTTAAAGATTTCCGCTACTTTTTCCAAAGAATCCTGGTTCAAGTAATAATCATCTGAATGTAAATAATGGATAATTTCACCTGTCGCTTCTTTTGTGGCGACATTCAAAGCATTACCCACTCCTTTAGGTTCTGATTGAATGAATTTAATGCTGTATCGGTTTTTATTCCGTTCAATATATTCCTGGATGATTTCCAAAGTTGAGTCTGTCGAATAGGCATCATTAATGATGTGTTCGATTGGCTGGTAAGTTTGGCTTTCAACACTTTTTAAAGCGTTTTTCAAATATTTTTCGCTATTGAAAGTACAGGTAACAATGCTCATCGTGATACTTTTCATAAAATCATTAACCTTCCAAAGTTCTTGAAACGAATATTTGTTTATTTTTCTTTTTTATCTCAATGGCCTTGTGCGAAAATGGCCAATACCAGTGCGGTTGCAAGAGTGTTTTAATTTCAGCGATGTGATCTTCCGCGGCCTGCTCACCCATGGTGATCAATTCTTTCACTCGTCCATAGCCTACGATTGCATTGACATTTGCGGGGAGTTCAGGACAAATCAGCACATCAGGTGTAAATTGATGTAATCTGTTCCTCTGTCCTGCAATTCTCAGGGCATAAAAGGTATCATCAAGAACTTCCAGCGTATTGGCAATCCCCTCTGGAACCCAGCGATGATTCCCAATCCATTGACCGATTCCATCCTCCTGAGATAAACCGATGTCCACTGCGATGATCACTTCAGCGCCCATTTGGCTGACTACATCGACGGGTAAATTGTTGAGCACCCCACCGTCCACCAGCCGCATACCGTTTATTTCTACCGGTTTGAACAATCCAGGGAGAGATGCGGTAGCGCGTAGCGCCAATGCCACCGGCCCTTCACGCAACACGACTTCCTGGTGCGAATTCAAATCTACCGCCACCACAGCCAATGGCAGGTTCAATTCTGCGAAAGTTTTATCTCCAAATTCTTTTTTAAAGAAAGCGAGTACCCTTTCACCTTGGATCAAACCGCCATTTGGCAGACCTGGGTCAGCCAGATGCACCATATGTCGTTTCTGTGTAATGGCTAATGATTCTCGTTCCAGATCAGCAGAACTCATCCCGGCAGCATAGCCCGCTGCGATGACACCGCCCATGCTTGTGCCTGCAAGATAATCCACCGGGATCCCTTCACGCTCCAAAGCGCGCAATACACCAATATGAGCCAGCCCACGCGCACCACCGCCACTTAATGCCAGTCCAACAGATGGCCTGTTATGCGTTATCATTGCCACCTCTCATTTGCTTAGTATAGATACCAATCGCTTCTTGGAGATGCTCTTTGCGAAAATCAGGCCAGAGAACGGGCATACTCCAGAAAACTGCGTTCGCTGCACGCCAGAGAAGGAAGTTGCTCAGGCGCCTTTCACCGCCCGTACGCACGATCAGATCAACATCCGGCAGATCCGGGAGGTACAGATAGTGTGAAAAAGTGGCTTCGTCGATTTGAGAGACCTCCAGATTACCTTGTTGATGATCCGAAATGATTGCTTTCATGGCATCCATGATTTCTGCCCGTCCTCCGTAATTGAGGGCTAGATTCAAGTTCAAACAAGAGTTCGCTTTTGTTTGCAGGGCCGCTTTATCCAAAATGTCCAACAGCGAGACGGGGAGCCCTTCCCGGCTCCCCATGAGTTGCAGACAGACCCCATTACGCTGTAAGCCTGGCAATTCTTGCATTGTGTATTCTTCCGCCAAGCGCATCAAGAAATCGACTTCCGACTTTGGACGGCACCAGTTTTCGGTGGAGAAAGTATATAAAGTTAAAATCTTAACCCCAATTTCAGCGCAATCTTCAACAGTCCTTTTGACCGCTTGCACGCCTTGCTGATGTCCGGCGATTCGGGGAAGTCCTCGTTGCTGCGCCCAGCGGCCATTTCCATCCATGATAATCCCCAGATGCTGGGGAATATCCATTTGACTAAGATTCATGGACATCTATGGATACACCCTTAAGATCGATCTTGCAGGTATTGTTCGTGCCAGATTGATTCGGATAAGTTCTCGTATTGCTCGCCGTAGTGTTCCAACCCTTTCGCGTAATCCGGGTCAAGCAATGCTGCATGAGCGCTTTCATCGATCGGCTCCGGCTCATGTCTGGCGATTAACTGACTTAAGACAGTATGGTGATCTCGATTCAAACACGGCGCCAGCCAGTTACCTTTGCTTTGCATGTAACTTTCCTGCCAACCGCGGATGGCTGCAAAGAAAGGATTTGCCCAGACATCGTTCAAAGTGCCACCCTGTGCATAAATCTCCTTGACATTAACTGGAGAGTAAGGCACAAAAACACAGGGTGAAACATGACCGTTCCAATCGATATACAGGTATCCTCCGCCACGCGCACGGCCGCCAGCGATACATCCATTGGAGAGTGTGCCGTGATTCCAGAAATCAGCCAGGAAAATTTTACGTTTTTTGACGATCTCCCATGAGCGCTTCCACATCCAAAGCCGTTGCTCCGGAGTCGGCATCAGATCCAGGGTAAATGAACGACCGATAGGCATGTATTGGAAGATCCATCCATAAAAGGCTCCCTGCTGTTCGAAAAAGTAATCGATGAATTCTTCTGATAATATTTCTTCGACATTGTGCCTGGTGGCTGTCAAGGAAATCCCAAAAAATACGCCTGCTTTGCGTAACTGTTCCATGGCCGCCAGAATCTTATCAAATACGCCCACACCTCGCCGCTCATCGGTTCGCTCATGCCAACCTTCAACTGAAATAGCCGGGGTCACATTTCCTAAAGCAGCTATTCGCTGAGCAGTTTTTTCATCAATCAAGGTTCCATTGGTGTAGAACATGAATAATACGTCCGGATGTTTTTCTGCTGCATCTAGCAAGCCCTTTCCTTCAGATCGGTAAGCCAGCGGTTCTCCGCCGCTGATGACCAAGAATCTTACGCCCCACAGTGTTTTTGCCTCAGTGATAATGCTGTCAAAAGTGGACCAATCCAACTTTTCTGCGGTGGGTCCGGCACTTGCATAACAACCTGTACATTGCAAATTGCAAGTCTTCCCGGGACTAATCGTCAACGTACTTGGAGGATTCATTCCAAATTCCTGGGTGAAGCGAGCGATTGCTGATTGTTCCCCTCCCTGGACCAGGGCTCCATGAATCAGGTTGTGAGCAATAGAACGCAATGTTGCCTCAGATAATCTGCGGGCAAGTATCCGATCGAAGGTTTTTATGAAAGCATCTCCGAACAATGTCAGATCAGTCAATGTGCCAGGTGGAAGAGAAGATAATAATGGGTTGGCAGGACGAATGCGGGAAGAAACAAATTTTCCTGTCTGTAATACGCCGTACCGCAAGGGTGCTGATTTTGAAAGGAGGGGGGATATTCCCACAGCAACATCCAGCCCCGCGTTGAAAGCCTTATTTTTTAAAAACCCATTTGTAAGTGAATTTGCAACCATTTTCTACCTCCATGTAGATCGTTTGAGTGTGCGCATCTTCTGCTGGCTTATTTGATGCTCTTTACGAAATTAAACCCGGCCCAGGATCATTTATTTCTCTTCCGCCAATCCAGATACCACGCCAGGATAAGCGCCAAGCCGAAGAGAAGTAACAGGTATCCATATACGAAGGGATTGGTGACTGTTAGGTTTATGACATAACTCCAATGGTTTCGATTGTTTTCTTTCCAATCGTTTACTCTTTTTCTTGCCTGCCTAGAGTTTCTATCTTTGATGCCAAATCCTGTAGGTCTTGCTTCGTAACCGGGCCTAGTTCATCCAAGGTGCTCTTCACCTCGTCATGAATCAGTTTACGCAAGCTCTGGCGTTCTTCCTCGCCACGCTGAACCAGCCCTTCGACCCACTCTTTCGCTTCATCCCTATGAACCTCACCTCGATGGGTCAGGTCTTCCACGATCTTTTGGGCTTTCTCATGGGTCATTGAGAGAATGCCGATTCCTGCCAAAAGACTTTGTTCAAACAAGGTACGCATATCAACCTCCTTTTCGGGTTATTGATCTTCTGCATACAAGGCAATGCCGATCATTCCCGGCCCCACGTGGACGCCGATGGCCGGGCTGAGTTCCAAAGTAAATACTTCTTTGCATTGGAGATGGCGAGTAATTTGATCGCGAAAATCTTGAGCGATCTGTGGCGCATTCGCGTGGATGACACCGAGATGGAGAGGATGCCCATTGGCTTTCTCTTCCGCCAGAGCCGTTAATCGTTGTAAAGCCTTACCTTTAGTTCGTGCACGTTCCAAGGCATCGAGCTTCCCATCCAAATCGAAGTACAAGATGGGCTTGATGTTGAGCACCGTGCCCAGATAGCGGGAAGCCCCGCCTATCCGCCCGCCGCGATGTAAATATTCCAAAGTATCCACTGCAAAAAACAAATGCATGTGTTGAACAACAGCATCTGCTGCCTGACGTACTTCCTGAAGCGATTTCCCTTGTGCCGCTGTTCGAGCCGCTGCCAGCACAACCAACGCCTGTCCGGCCGATGTGACGCGGGTATCTACAATCTCTACCGGTACGCGGGAAAACTGGTGCGCGGCAGCCTGAGCCGATGCCACCGTACCGCTTATTCCGGAGGAAATCAGCGGAACGACAATGCCATCCGCTTGATCGGCCAGGCTTTCGAAAGCCTGGAGAAAATCCTGGATAGACGGCTGCGAGGTAGTGGGAAGGGATTTGCTATGAGCCAACCGCGTATAGAACTCGTTAGGCGCGATATCTACGCCATCGAGTGTGGTCACGTTTAACCAATGAATCTTAAGAGGAATCACCCGAATGTTATATTGCTCAATCCACTCCACTGGAAGATTTGCTGTACTGTCTGTCAAAATTGCAATCTTGGTCATTGAATCTCCAATCCGAAAATAACGAAAATATTAGTTAAAAAAATTAACTTGATAAAATGTGAACGACCTCGCGCGTGAACTCACCCAACTTTTGTCGGCTCTCTTCATCCAATTGCGCGATTGCATCTTCGTATCGGCTGAAATGAGAAAGCAGAATGGACGAATAACGGCGATTGGCGTGTTCCATTACAGAGACCAACATAGCGATCCCACTCATCACACTTAGACCAATTTTCTGAGGTAACCCAATCTGTTGTAGGCGTTTCAACAATGCATGAATTTCAGGAGCATCCTGGATCGTCGTTAGCATTAAGATCACGGCAGTAATTAGTTCTGTAACAAAAATTAACAGGGAACGCCTCTCCGGGATACGTAGTAGAAGATTTGAAAGCAGATCTTCGTAACCTCCAGCTTTTCCTTCTCGTAGCTGTTGTAAGATTTGTTCTTTGACAACCTGCCAATTCTCTAAATCGGCAGGATTGCCAGCCAATACGTTGACCAAATTATTGGCTTCCTGGGTCGGAAAAAAGTGGACAACTGAACGACCTGGACCGTGTTGATCCGGATTCGTCTGGTACTCGGCGCGTACAAGCCCCTTTTCTTCCAGCAAGCGCAACATCTCATACGTCGTAACTTTTCCGATGCCCAGACGTTCGGCAACGGCCACGTAATGCACAGAATGTTCCATTTCCCGGTAGATATCCAGGAATTGGCTCAAAAATTGTTGTTGGCGGTGAGTAAGTTTCTTTTTCATTTATTTTCCGAAAATAACTAATTAATTGTATCTTACTTATTTGAATCTTGTCAAGAGCACGAATAGTAATGGTTAAATGAGTAAGCGAAATGCGGCCAGCCATGGAAGAACGTGCTGTGTAGCCCATGGCCAGGAAAAATGGCTACCCAATGCAATAGCTGCAGCATATTCTAGCGGTTTTTGAAAGGACTCCTGCATGGCGATTCCATTCTGGTTCCGACGAATTCGGATGACCGCAGGGAGGATAAAGATAAGCGAAAGTGCAAAAACAAGCCATAAGACCCAAAAGGTAAACAAACGGATGACAAAGGCTGTCATAATCACTGAAATTACTGCCAAAACCATCATTGCACCCATTAACCTGGTGGTAACCTTGGGTCCCAACACTGCAGCAGTATGTTTGAGGCCCGCTTTTAAATCCCCGTCCAGGTCACGCATTTCATTAAACATCTCCCCATAACAGCTGATGCAGAAAATAAAAAGAAAGGGAAATATCCAGTGCACGAAAGGGGCTGGGTCAAAAGCAAAATACCCAGTGAGGAACTGTAATCCGGAAAGCATAAAGCCATGTGTGAAAAAGTCAACAAAAGCGATATTCTTCAGGCGAACCGGTTTCCAAGAATACAAGAAACTGATCAAAAGAGTGATCATACCCAACAAGAAGGTTGTTTTCCCCAGAGTGGAATATACGAGTGCGGATCCAGCTGCCACACCAAAACTCATCAACCGGGCAGTAAAAGGGGATAAATCGCGCGCGGCGACTGGGTTCCGTCGGCATTTATGAGGAGTTAATGCGTCATCTTCAGCATCTTCAACATCATTAATCATGAAAGCAAAGGCTACAGCCAGCCAATTTGCTAATAGAACTCCAATCAGTTTCCATCCAAACGAACCATTGCTTGCAGCAGTAGCACCCAACAGGGTGGTTACAGTGACAAAAGCCAGGTACTCCTTGAACCTTGTTAATCGGATGCTGCCGTTTATCGTACGTCTGATTTGCATGATGCCTCTTGTATGTGGAGAGCTTTTTCGAGTTCAATATTGCTTCGATTAAATCTTACTATAATTACATACTATGTCGCATTTCCGATATTTAGGTTTTCAATTCGTCATGTAATAAACAGTATGATTTAATTCTGGCAAAAATGGCCAAAAATTGTAGTTTGCGGTGAGTATGTTTCCTTTACGTTAAATTCCGAAAATAACGAATTTATTATAACTCATTGGTTTGTTTCTTGTCAATGAAACGAATAGCCATGCTGCGAATTAACTCAACGGCAAGTTAATTATTGTCCATAAATGATTCTATCGTAAACAATCGGATGCCATCGCTCTTGGCTCTATCTTCCAGGTCAGGGGTAAAGCCGTTGCGAGCAAAGATGGCGAATTGAACTTTGTTGATTTCATGGTCTTTCGTTAAGACCTCAACTTTTTTCTTGAGATCATCCAAAACACTCGTACCAACCGGATGAACTGTCCATTTACACTCTCCCACTAAGGCGATCTTCTCGGAAAGGTTGACCGCGAGAACATCAATCTCCGCGTCCCGATTCCACCATCCCCCGATCCGCTCAGGGAAAAAGTCCAATTGGCCTGTTTGCGCTAGACGCCCGGTGAATGTTATCGCTGCTTCCTCAAATGCAGTGGCGACAAAATGATCCAAATCTGGCTCGATCCGCTGCTGAAGGATCGCATCCGCTAATCCAAGATCAAGACTGCTTTGATTGGGATGAACATAGCGAAACCAGAAACGCAGGAAATGGTCGTCAATATTGTAAATTCCCTTTTTACTCTTTTCTGGTTGCGTTTCGGTTGCCGGCGCACGCCGGGTAATTAACCTCATTTGCTGCAGAATGTCCAGATAGCGAGCAACAGTAGTTACATCCCCTATACTTGCGCCTTGTGCAATCTCGTTTAAACGCGTTCGGCCTTGCGCGATTGCCCTCAACAAAGAAAAATAATTACGCGGTTCTCTCAATTCTTCCATAAGGAGTAAACGTGGTTCGTTGAACAACGTGCCGCTTTGCGCATCTAAAATATGTTGCCGGATATTGGCAAAAACATCCTGGCTGTCCTGGAACGTGCGCAAATAATAGGGCATTCCCCCGACAACTGCCCAGGTGATGAATTTTTCTTCGGCAGAATAGCTTGGAAAAAACAACGCAGACGAAGTCAGATCCATGGGCCGCAAAAGAGTGCTTGCTGTCCTGCGGCCATACAGAGGAGCCTGATAACCGAGCACTTCTGTTTCCATCATGCCAATGTATGAACCACACAACACTATCATTATCTGTGTATTTTTGAGTGTTTCGTCCCATACCTTTTGCATGATGGATGGAATGGCTTTGTTTCCGCTGATCAAATAAGTAAATTCATCCAAAACAATGATCGGTTTGGGTTGCCCAGGGAGTTCGCCTAGCGCCCGTAATGCTGCTTCCCAGGAAGGGAATGTAAATCCTGAGGGAACATCTGCATGGGTGAAACCGTACACCTGTTGAGAGAATGTGGCTAATTGCTCTGAATCACTGCTCAAGGTGGCTATAAAAAAGATGTGCGGTTTATCTGCGCAAAATGCATGTAGCAGTTCCGTTTTTCCGACTCGCCGACGACCGTAGAGGACGAATAGTTCTGCCTGATTGGATCGGTAACGTTGGCCTAATAATTCAAGCTCGGTCTTTCGGTCGATGAACATGGTTTCCTCCGCTAGAAGGGCGTTGTTATAATACTAATCGCAATTATTATAATCGTAATTAGTATAATTTACTACCGCTATTTTCAATCCGTTTACCTACTTAGGCTATTTCACAATAAACAATTTCTACAAAATCTGTTTTCGTAAGATTTCCAAGCCATATTTGTCAGTAACCAAAATCCCATTTTCAATTGCGTAATGGAGCGCGTCTGCGGAGAATCCCGATCTGGAAACGAACCAGGCTCGTGAATTTTGCTCTTGGGCGTGCTTATGAAGCTTTTCCAGCTCCTTACTCCCTGTTCGTTTGTTACGCCATTTGACTTCCACGACCCAACGTTCATGACCTTCGCCAATAGCGTCCAGTTCGATTTGACCATCCGGTGAAATATCGTCTTTTACTTCCTGGAAAACCGGCAGCGTCACCTCGCTTTGCGCGTGAAAAACCTCTCCGTGGACAGCTTGACCATTAAAATGGCGCATCAGCTCACGTACCAAACTTTCCTGTGCATCTCCCAATTCCTCTGCAACACGTTGAAATTGCTGATCCAGCCGGTGTATTAGTCCTTTAAGGTCCATGGGTTCGGCAGTGAGGCTGATCTCGATACCTTTGATAACGTATCCCACCCAAAAACGCAAAACCTGATCACGGAAGTAATACGCTTTTTCTTTTTCTACCACCAGGTCAACTTCACACAACCAGCGCAGGTAATCACTGGCGCTGCCAGAAGTGACATGTAACCGGCGGGCAACCTCTGAAGCAGAAAGGCCTTCCTCTTGAGCCAGAATTTGCAACACCGACTTAAGCGCTCCGTAGCCTTTGGCCTTCTGTAAAGAAAGATCATAAACATACTGGCAGAAATCATATATCCTTCCTCCGGGCGAGAGTGTCTCAACCAGAAAGGCTTGTTTGACCAAATCGGTGGATGGAGGTCGCTGTACCACATCCAGTAAATAACCCATGCGTCGGACAACTGCTGTAATATAGAAAGGATGTCCCCAGGTGAGGGAGTGCAACAAGGGGTACAAATCGGCTTCTAATGGCTCAGACAAGAGTTTGTTGGCTAATTCCTGAGTACTCTCACGATCAAATGGTTCAACAGAAATGCGGGTAAACTGGGCAAACAAAGGACTATCAGGATTGGATAACAATCCCGCCAGCACGCTGATAGCGGAACCGGCCAGAATATACTGCACTATATTTTGGGATTGCAGTTCTGCACGCAGCAGGGCAATTACATTTTGGCTGTTTGGATAATTCTCCAGGGTGCGGATTTCTTGGAATTCATCGCAAATCAAAACAAGTTTTTTATCCAAAATCGTTGCGGCTTGACGCGGAAATCGAAAAGCCTGGCGTAACAATGCCTGGCGATCGGGTCGGGCCCGCTGTAATTCTTGAAGGATAGGCTGAATCTCATCATAGAGTTTATCGCCCCCCACTCGTAGAACAGCAGCTCCCAAAGTAGCTGGATTAAGAAAAGGCTCCGGGTCGCTATTGCCCTCCTCAAGCAACCAGTAACAGATTGAACCTATAAAACCTAATGAAAAATTTTCGGGTGAACTGCAAATGATAGAAAAATCCAGAAATGCGGATTGCTCTGCAGAATTCGTCTCCCTCAATCGGCGCATGTACTCTTTTAATAAAAGCGTTTTTCCTATTCTGCGCAGACCAAATAAAGCAATATGTTCTACAGGTCCGTCGATCAGGCTATGATGGTAGTGATCCAAAATCGCCAATTCCTGGCGACGATTGGTGAAAAGAGCTTGTTGGTCAGAAGGATAAAAAAAGTTCATTTTAGGTTAACTGCCCTTCAGGTTGATTGACCTAATTATTGCTCAAAAAATGCTAAAAGTCAACGGTAATCTTTTTTTATGAGAAAACAACCTAATATCGCTGCCCTCCTTTAGACAACATAATAAATGGCTCAATGATTTCACGCAACCTCCAAGGTCGGTATTCTCTGACCTCGATGCTCATATTGATATGATTAGGTCCAAGATTGGAACCTTCGGGAGGTGGTGGAACATTGTGAATATGACCATGGAGGTTGATCCAACCATCTTCAAGGGGAACTATCGGGCGATGCGAAAAGATCAGGTTTATTTTGGGATCTAATATTATCTGAAATGAATTCTTGATCAGAGTCACGCCATGTGCTTCACAATAGATTTGACTGAGGCGATCATGATTGCCCTGGATTAAGAACAATTTTCCATTCAAAATCCCCGTTAGCAATTCGAAATGAGTTTTCTTCCCTAATGCAAAATCGCCTAAATGAAGGACGGTGTCCCCTGGGGCAACCTGATCATTCCAGTTCTTGATGATCAATTCTTGCCAGTTCTCTGGACGGCTGCAATACCTTCCAATGTTTTCATGGTAGAAATGGGTATCTGAAATGATCCATGTATCTGGGGTAACTGCGTATGGATTGTCTGCGGCTAGCATCCTTTTTTGTTCATTTTATCGATTAATAACGATTGCCTAATTGAATTTTACCCTATCAACTTATCATCAGTTGTGATATGCAGTTCGTAATTCGCACTAAATGCCAATTTGTGACGAATTACGAAAACTCATCATTCGGTAAATTTGAAAACCATGGTTTCATTTCAATTCCCCTAATTTTTCCCAATAAGGTTCTTCCGCTGAGGATTCCTCTTTATATCGATAGATTGGTTCAAAATATACGTCACCGTTCTTCAAATCCTTGGACACATTGGATATGGCAATCACCCGGCGAACTTCGTGACGGATACCGATCTGTACCAGCAAATCAACCGCATCACAAATCATCTGATTGGCTTCGTGTGGCTTTACTCCAGCATCCGCACCCATGACTGTCGCTAAACGGCGAGCTGCTTCACGGGGACTGT
>Ga0116184_10002101_pt1 | contig 17899 bp, 14 predicted proteins | sample AD_JPNNA5_MetaG_FD_89886 | JGI IMG/M metagenome (GOLD analysis project Ga0116184, IMG submission 89886) | Active sludge microbial communities of municipal wastewater-treating anaerobic digesters from Japan - AD_JPNNA5_MetaG | ecosystem: Engineered > Bioreactor > Anaerobic > Digestate | place... | reverse complement strand
TCGATTCTCAAGGACATCAACGAGGAGTGGATCACCGGGAAAAGGTATTTGCTGATGGACGAGTGATGGAGATCCAGGGAGACAGGACCCGAGGGAAATTACAGCACTTCTGAAACGCTACCAAGTTCGTCGACCTGGTTCCGACCGTGGGCGTCGCATAGAACGAAGCCTTCACCGGGGGAGAGGAGTAGACCACGTACGTCTTGATGCTCGAGTAGTATCCCGAATTCACCGAGCGGTAGCGGTAGGTTCCGGGCAGGGACTCCTTGACAGACCAGCCGATGTAGCCGTTCCCGTTCGTGTACCCGCTCCCGATCGTCGACCACGAGCCACCATTCCGGGAGTGCTGGAGGGTGACATACTGGTACCGATCAGGCGTTCGGACACCGTTCACCACGTTGTACCAGGTCCATCCCCCGATCGAGAACCACACGTTGGTATACGCCTGGGTCAACGGAGAACTGAGCGAGTTCGTGAGCGGTGCCGCCTGGGTATCGGGTGCCGGTGCCCCGACGAGCCCGATGCCGGATGCCTCGCCTGGGAGGGGGTTGGACCGTGCGATGCTCTCCGCGCTCGCGACACCGGTACACATGGCACCGACGAGGAGGAGGAAGAGGATCAGCAGAATTTTTTTCATGGCACTTTCTGCGTGTACAGAATAAAAGATATATTTTCTTATTAAAAAAATTTTATAACATTGAGGAACCCGATCGGCACCCTTCCACGCCGTAACGGGGCCCCGACGGAGCGGAAGTGACCGCCCCTCGGGGGCCGGCGGAGGTCGGGGGCAGGAACCGACCGCCCCGATCCGACCGAACACAAAGCCAAATATCTTCTGCACCCCATTGATCTCAGGTTTTTCCATGCGGACGCCGATTGAGAAGGTCACGCCCGAGACCGGGCACGCGAAGTGCGTGGGGTTCGTCCACGAGGTCCGGGACCTGGGCGGGCTCACGTTCGTCCTCCTGCGCGACCGGACCGGGATCCTCCAGGTCACGGTCCCGAAGAAGAAGGTCAGCCCCGAGGTCGCCCGGGCGGTCCGTGAGGTCTCACGCGAATCGGTCGTGATGGTGACGGGCGAGGTGAAGCCGACCGGGAAGGCGCCGGGGGGGCGCGAGCTCGTCCCGTCCACCTTCGAGGTCCTCTCCCGCGCCGGGACTCCTCTCCCGCTCGACGTCGCCGAGAAGGTGCCGGCCGAACTCGACACCCGCCTGGACGCCCGGTTCCTCGACGCCCGCCGGCCCCGGGTGGCTGCCGTCTTCCAGGTCCGGTCGGCGGTCCTGTACGAGACCGCCCGGTACCTGCACAAGCATGACTTCATCCAGATCACGACCCCGAAGATCGTCGCCGCCGCAACCGAGGGGGGGACCGAGCTCTTCCCGATCGCGTACTTCGAGAAAGAGGCCTTCCTGAACCAGTCACCCCAGCTCTACAAGCAGATGATGATCGGTGCGGGGTTTGAGAAGGTCTTCGAGATCGGTCCCATCTTCCGGGCGGAGGAGCACAACACCACCCGGCACCTGAACGAGGCGACCTCGATCGACGTTGAGGTCGCATTCGCCGATCACCAGGACGTCATGGACCTCCTGGAGGGGCTCGTGGTCTCGGTCTACGAACACGTCGCCGCCACCTGCGCCGCTCCGCTCGAGCGGGGGGGGTTCGAACCCGTTCGGGTTCCGAAGGCCCCGTTCACCCGCCTGCCGTACGCCGAGGCGATCGAGATCGCCGCTGCCGGGATCGATGAACCGATCGCCTACGGCGACGACCTCTCCCCCGCCGCCGAGCGGGCGATCGGTGAGGCGATGGGCGGGCACTACTTCGTCGTCGACTGGCCGAGTTCGATCCGGCCGTACTACGCGATGCCGTACGAGGACGACCCCTCCATCTGCAAGGCCTTCGACCTCATGCACCCCCGGATGGAGCTCTCCTCCGGGGCCCAGCGCGTTCACCAGCACGACCAGCTCGTCCGGCAGATCGCGGCACGCGGCCTCTCGCCGGACTCGTTCGAGTTCTATCTCCGTCCGTTCCTCTACGGGATGCCCCCCCACGCCGGGTGGGGGCTGGGGGTCGAACGGCTCGTGATGACCATGCTCGGTCTCCAGAACATCCGGGAGGCGGTCCTCTTTCCCCGGGACCGTCACCGGCTCGTCCCATGACCCTCCCGCCGGTCCTCCTTCCGACGACTGTGGTCGGTTCGTACCCCCCGGTCGAGGGACGGGGGCTCCGGTCCCTGCTCGACCGGCACCGGACCGCCCTGGAGACCGCGGTCGACGACCAGATCCGGGCCGGGGTCGAGATCATCTCGGACGGGCAGGTCCGGGCGGACATGATCGCCGCCTTCGCGGAACGGCTCCCCGGCGTCCGGGAGGGGCGGGTCATCGGGCGGATCGAGCCTCCCGACCGTCCGATCACCGTGGACGACACGCGGTACGCCCGTTCGAAGGCGCCGTTCGTCAAGGGGATCCTGACCGGTCCGACCACGCTTGCCCACGCGCTCCACATCGAGACCCGGATCTACCGGGACCGGAGCGACCTCGCGTTCGACCTGGCGCGGGTCCTCGCCGGTGAGGCACGGGCGCTGGTCGACGCGGACATCTGCATGCTCCAGGTGGACGAGCCGATCCTCTCGACCGGGTCCGCCGATCTCGCCATCGCAGGCGAGGCGATCGGGACGGTGGTATCGGGCCTTCCGGTGCCGGTCGCACTCCATGCCTGCGGACCGATCGCCGGGATGATCGACGACCTGCTCAGGTTCCCGGTGCAGATCCTGGACCTGGAATTCGCCGGTCACCCTTCGAACCTCGAGCTGTTGGCGACGCGCGAGTTGAAGGAGAAACAGATCGGACTCGGGGTGATCGTCTCCTCCTCCGATGACGTCGAGACGGTCGAAACGGTCCGCGCCCGTGTCGAACGGGGGGTCGAGATCTTCGGCCCCGAGCGCCTCCTGATCGACCCCGACTGCGGTCTGCGCATGCGTTCCCGCCGGTCCGCCTGCGCCAAGCTGACGAACATGGTCCGGGCGGTCCGGGAGGTGCGGGCGGAACTCTGATCATCGGCCCGCCGGAACCGTCCTGCATCGCCCTCATACAGGGACGGGTCTTTATACCACGCACGGTACGATCCGATCATGCACGAAGGGGCCGGAGGACCGTTCGAACTGGCGGCACACGCCGCGATCACCGATCAACGCGGCCGGCTCCTCCTCCTCCACCGCCCGGAGACGAGCGAATGGAACCCCGGGAGGTGGGAGCTCCCCGGAGGCAGGCTCAATCCGGGGGAGGGGATCGCGCGGGCGCTGGTGCGCGAGACCAGGGAGGAGACGGGTCTCGATGTCGTACCGGGCCGACTCCTGGGGGCGGGGCCCCAGGAGAGGCCGGGCAGCCGGACCGTGCACATGGTCTTCGCGGTCACCGGTGTCACCGGAGAGGTGACGCTCTCCCCGGAACACGATGCCTACCGCTGGGTGACGCCCGGCGGGCTCTCCCGCCTTCCGCTCTCGGACTGGATGACCGCCTGGATCGAGAGTATGCGGGGTTGAAGGGGGAGCAGGAAGGGAGGGGGGTACCGGAGAGGGCGTCCGGCACCCCCGTTCGTCACCGGGACCGGTAGTCATCGGGCCTTCTGTTGACCATCTGCCAGTAGCACCCGATCTCCCGGATCACCTCCGCAAACCGGTCGAACTCGACCGGCTTGACGATGTAACTGTTCGCTCCGAGCCCGTAGCTGATCGCCAGGTCGCGTTCCTCCGCCGACGAGGAGAAGACCACCACCGGCGTCTCCCGGAGGACCGCATCCTCCTTGATCCGGCGGAGGACCTCGAGCCCGCTCACCTTGGGAAGTTTCAGGTCGAGCACGATCACACGGGGCCTGATCCCCTCAAGGAAGAGGGCGTCGATCGCCTCCTGTCCGTCCCAGGCGACCCGGACGTGATCGCGCATGTTCGACCATTCGAAGACATGGAGGATCAGCTCCACGTCGTGCGGGTTGTCCTCGATCAGCAGGATATCCTCATTCCACGACTGGGGTTCCATCATTCTCTACCTCACCCAGGACAAAATAAAAGGTTGCACCCTGGTCCGGTGCCGAATCCACCCAGATCCGGCCACCGTGCCGTTCGATAATCCTCTGGACGATCGCGAGCCCGACTCCGGTCCCCTCGTACTCGCTGGCAGGGTGTAGGCGGGAGAAGACCTTGAAGAGGTTGTGGGCATACCGGACGTCGAACCCGACCCCGTTGTCCCGTACGAAATACACGGTATCTTCTCCTTCCCGGCGGGACCCGATCTCGATCCGGGCGACGTCCCGTCCCCGGGTGAACTTCAACGCGTTTCCGATCAGGTTTACAAAGACCTGTTTGAGCAGGGTGGGGTCCGCCCGGCAACGGGGAAGCCCTCCGATCGTGATCTCCACGTTGCGATCGTGCCGCTCACCGGAGAGCTCGTCGATCACCTCCTTCACCACCATGGACGGGTCGAGATCCTGTACCTTCATCACCCCTCGCCCGGCCCGGGAGAGGTTGAGGAGGCCATCGATCAGGCGCGCCATCTGCCGTGCGTTCGAACTGATCAGGTCCAGGTACTGCGTCTGCCGGTCGGAGAGACCCTCTCCGTGTTCGTGGAGAAGCAGGTAGACGTATCCGTCGATCGCCCGGAGCGGCGACCGGAGGTCGTGTGAGACCGAGTAGGTGAACGATTCGAGCTCCCGGTTCGCCTGGCGGAGATCCTCGGTCCGCCGTCGCACGCGTTCCTCGAGCTCGGCATTGAGCCGGCGGTTCTCCTCTTCAGCCTCCCGTAACCGGGTGATATCGTTCCCGATGCAGAGGATACCGAGTGGTGTCCCATCCTCCCCCAGGATCCGACGGTTGGTCCAGGAGATGAAGGCCCGGGAACCGTCCCGGCGCATGTTCTCGTTCTGGTTGATCGTGTGCCCTTCCGGGTCGCGGCAGATCGCATGAACGAGGTCCCCCGTCCTCTCGCCCTTGGAGTCGATCTCGGGGACGATCGTGCCGACCACATCCCGTCCCAGAAGCTCGCCAGGCCCGAACCCGAAGAACCTCTCGGCGTACTCGTTGATGTACCAGATCCTCCCGTCCGGCCCGAGCCGGAGGATGATCGAGTTCGCGTCCTCGACGAGCTGACGGTACTTCTCCTCGCTCTCGCGCAGGGCGACCTCGTTTCTCTTCCGCGTCGTGATCTCCTGGCCGGCGGCGTAGTACCCGACCACCTGCCCATCGGCAGGGTCGCAGACCGGCACGGTATGGTGACTGAGCCATCGGACGGTCCCGTCCCGGTCGAACACACGGAGATCGCTCTCGAACGGTCTGTTGGCCAGGACCTCCTCGATGTGCCGCTCGAGGATCCGGCGGTCGTCGTCGTGGACGATCGCCGGCAGCCCGCCCATGTGGTCGAACTCCTCGGATGTCCTCCCGAAGATCGGTCGCAGGTCTCCGGCCGTCCAGACCAGGCGCCAGTCTCCGTCCGGGGCGAGCATCATGCAGTAGGCGTAGTCGGAGACCAGGGCAAGCGTGCGGCGGTACCGATCCTCGCTCTCGGAGAGGTTCGCCTGGTGCTGGCGCAGCTGCTCGATCGTCCCCTTCAGCTGCCCGACCATCGTCATGATCGAGGAGGTCAGGATACGGAACTCCTCCGCCTGGCTCGACGAGATCTCGTGGTCGAGATCTCCGCCGGCGATCACGTTCACGTCACCTACAAGAGTCTGGATGGGTCTGGCAAGACGACGGGAGACGAGAGCGGCGCCCAGGAACCCGAGCCCGAGCGCCCCGAAGGCCACGAGGAGATGGTACCGGAGCAGGTTCGCGAGGGCATCGGCCAGAGGACGGGTATTGTAGGCGAGTTCAACGATCATCGAGAGATCGGAGCCGTACTGCTCGTCGTACAGATCGACATAGCAGTACCGGACCTTTCTTCCCGACGGCTCGTCGAACACTTCGAAGCCGGATCGCGTCTCGATCGCCCGGTCCAGGCGGGCCGAGAGCTCCGCATCGGGTTTGAATTGCCGGTTCCCGACCTGGTCCTTCTGGATCGTGAAGATACGTACATCATCGATGTACGGGTTCACGGCCTTGATCCTTTGTATCGTGTCGGTGTACTTCAGTCGCTGCCGTTCTTCCCTGAACCGATCCCCGATCAACCCGAGTTCCAGGATGAACCGGTGGTCCGGGGTCGGGGCGTAGGCATACTTGCGCAGGATCCCCGTCTCGGGCTCCCGAACCACGCGATCGGGATAAAATCCGCTCGTGTTCCGGATCCGGTCCAGGTACGAGGCGAAGACCGGGTCCTCTCCGAAGTTGAGGTTCAGGTCGGGTGGATAGGTGGAGTACTGGATGACATTCGAGGTGTTGATGATGTAGATGTCCATCTTGTCCCTGAACGCCTCCCGCCTGATCCGCACAAGGTCCATCCTCTCCGGATCCCCCCCGGCGACTGCGTATTCCCGAAGGAGCAGGCCCAGACCCTCCTCCATCTGGACGTTCATCGTATCGTCGAAGAGCTTGAGACCGGAGTCGATCAGATGGAGGGTATTGTTGAGGTTGATCTCCGTCTCGTTCTCGAGGAGGTCCTGATGGTCCCTGAGGTTCTTCTCCGCGTTCTGGTAATCCACCAGCGTCATCCCGCAGACGATCCCGATGACCAGGAGCATGGTGGCCAGATAGAGCGTCTGGGAGAACGGACGGGTGTCAGACGAGCGTTTCACGATCAACTCCGGGACGGTAGGACGGGATCAGCCCGAAGACAGAGGTCAGGGTTGGAGCCTCTGCTGCGTCGACACCGCCACGGGAACCATATACGGAGTATAATTATTAATATATCGATGAACAGCTATCGTTCATGGGCCTGGACGAGGACCGGGCGGTCGTGCAGAAGATCCGGACGCTTCTCAAGGCACACCCCAAGGGGCTGATCATCACCGAGATCGCCCGGCAGCTGAGGGTGAACCGCAACTCGGCCGCGAAGTATCTCGAGATCCTTCTCTTCACCGGTCAGGTCGAAGTCCGGCAGATCGGTATGGCGAAGGTCTATTCGGCCTCGCAGCGCGTCTCACTCTCGGGCCTCCTCCAGTTCGCGCAGGAGCAGATCCTCGTTCTCGATGACGGGGGACGGATCATCCAGGCGAACGATCGACTGCTCCACTTCTGGCGGGTCTCCCGCGAGGACCTGCTCGGTGAGACCCTGGAACGGGCCGGGATACCGGCGCTCACGGGGATCACTCCCCTTGGACCGGATGAGGGGGCAGAGCGGCGCGAGTTCTCCTTCGGGCAAGACGGGAGAACCGTCCACTGCCGTCTTTCGCTGATCCCGACCGTCTTCGAGGACGGGGGCTTTGGCACCACCCTGATCATCGAGGACATCACGGCCGAGCGGGAGTACGAACAGAGGCTCGCGGAGAGCGAAGCGCGGTACCGGGCCGTGGTCGAGGACCAGACCGAGATGATCTCCCGACACCGGCCGGACGGGACGATCACCTTCGCGAACCGGGCCTGGCTCCGGTTCTTCGGTGATGAGGGTTCCCAGAATCCCGTCTTCCGGGAGGTCATCGCCACCGCCGGGGACAATGCAAGCCATGTTCCGCCGGACTCCCCTGCCTCGCCGGGCCAGTGGCAGGTCAGGAACGCCGGGGGCGAGATCCGGTGGATCGAGGGAACGGTCCATGCGCTCCAGGATCCGCAGGGTATCGAAAGAGAGTACCAGCTGGTGTTGAGGGATGTCACCGAGGCCCACGATAGACGGCGCGAACTCCTGATCAAGGAGGCCGCGATGGCCGCCTCGATCGACGGGCTGGTGATCGTCGGGGCGGACGAACGGATCGAGTATGCGAACCGGGCCTTCATCACCATGTTCGGGTACGATCGTCCGTCGGAGGTCGTGGGCCTGAAGTACGTCCAACTCTCTCACGGTGACCTCGAGACGGCCCTTGTCATTGAGAAGATCCGGAACGTGCTCGAACACGAGGGACGATGGACCGGAGAGATCCGGTGTATTCGCCGGGACGGCTCTCCCTTCACCGCCCGGGTATCCGCCTCGACCGTACGGGATGGAGCCGGTACCTTCCTCTGCGTCCTCCTCTCGTTCGTGGACTTGACCGATCGGCTGCGGACGGAGCAGGCGCTGAAGCGGAGCCGGGAGAAGCTGCAGGAGACGATCGAGTTCATACCCGACGCGACCTTCATCCTGGACCGCGATCGGTGCGTCGTCGCCTGGAACAGGAGCATGGAGAAGATGACCGGGATCCTCCGTGAAGAGATGATCGGGTCCCAGGATTACGGGCGCGCCTTTTCCAGGTTCGGCGGATCCTTTCCGGTCCTCGTCGACCTGGTCGACCTCCCGACCGAGGAACTGGTGCGACGGTGTCCCGGGGTCAGGCGGATCGGGGAGACGCTCTTCTACGAGACCTGGGTGCCCTCGCTCCACGGGGGGCGGGGTGGGTATCTCTGGGGCAAGGCGTCGTTCCTGATCGATCACGATCAGAACCTGATCGGTGCCATGCAGACCCTTCGTGACATCACGGAATGGAAGAGGGCGGAAGAATCGTACCGGGATGCGTCCGCACGCGAACAAGCCATCCGGCGCGCCCTGGAGCAGCGGGAACAGGGGGGTGACCGGGAACCCCCACTGTCGGGGGACCCGGACCGCGGATCGTCCGACGGTACCTCCCCGTCGGAACCATGAGACGGTATCGAACCCCGTCTCTCGCCCGCCGCACGTTCTTATACCTGAATCACCCTATCGTGATAACAGCAACCAACCCCGACATCCGAGGTGCCATCCCATTGTTCAAACGGATCCTTGCGGCCGTCGACGGTACCGATCTCGCTGAAGAGGTGCTCGAGACGGCGATTGCCATCTCCAAGCGGTTCGACAGCGAGGTCCACGTGGTCCATGCGATCCACGATGGGGTCTTTTCCAGCCTTCTGAAGAGCGAGGACGAGGACGAGGGGACCGTGATGGGTCCCTACGGCCCGGTCGAGGAGATGGACGACGATGATGCGGAGTCGATCGCCCGGCGCATGCACGAACACGCCGAGATGCACGGAACGGGGATCACGATGCACCTGCCCGAGGGTTCCCCCGGCGAGGAGATCGTCCGGCTGGCCGAAGAGGTGAGCGCCGACCTGATCGTCCTCGGGTCCCATGAAAAGAGCCTGGTCCGCCGCCTCCTCGTCGGCTCGGTCTCGGGGTACGTGATCGAGAACAGCCCGGTCTCCACCCTGATCGTCAAGTCCGCACCCTGAGACGACCTCCTGGAGAGGAGATGGCGTCCGGGCGGCCCGGGACAGGGTCCACCGTGTCGATCGCCACCCTGATCGGGAGCGGGAGGGTCGGGAGACCGGATGCCTCCTTACGAGCTCGTAGGAACCGTCGATCCCCGGAAGGGCCGGAGGCGCAGACCGCTCATTCCACCGTGTCCGTGATGATCGGCCCTGCGGAAGAGCGAAGGGGAAAAAATTGAACCGGGTGGTGGGGCTCAGGCAGCCGGTACCGGACCGGGTGAACGGCGAGCATCGATCCAGGTCTGTACCCGGTCGACCACGACCAGGGCGGCCGGCATCACCACGATCGCCCCGATGAGACTGAACGCGACCGCGATCACGGTCGTGACACCAAAGTTGGCGATCATCGGGAAGGTGGAGGCGCAGAGTGCCGAGAACCCGAAGGCCGTCGCGAGGCCCGAGACCGTGATCGCGCGCCCGATCTTCTGGACCGAGTGCTCGATCGCGGCAAAGACATCGGGTGTCCTCTCGCGCTCCTCGAGGAACCGCTCGAGCACCAGGATCGTGTACTCGGCGGCGACCCCGATCGTCATCGAACCGAGGGTGGCGGTGAGGGGTGTGTAATCGATCCCGAGCAGCGTCATTGCGACCGCGTTCCAGCCGACCACCGCCACGATCGGGATCAGTGGAGCGGCCGCGTTGATCTTCCGGTAGACGAAGAGCAGCACCGAGAGGACCAGGACGAAGCCGAGCACGGTCATCCGGTCCTTGTTCTCACTGATATCGCCGATCAGCTTCGTGAAAAGTGCGAACGAACCCGTCGGCTGGGCAGAGATACCCGGTGGCGGACTCAGGAAGGCGAGTTCCTCCTCCAGCTGCCGCTTGAGGGCCGCCTGGGCCGGGACGTCCATCTGGGTCGAGGTGAACGCGATCTGCGCCGTCCCGTGACCCGAGAGGTACTGCGCCTTCGTTGCCGCGGGGATCAGGGTGAGGACTCGGTCGAGTTCGGCCTGACTCGATGGCAGCCTCCCGCCGTTATACTGGACCACCAGGTCGGCGATGCTCTTCCCCCCGATCAGGCGGTCCGAATGGTGCCTGAGCACGTAGTCCTCGAACTCCAGCATCCAGGCGAGCGAGTCCAGGCTGTCGACCGCATCACCCCGGACGAGGATCGGGACCGATTCGGTCGAACCCATCGTCCGGGTCGCCTTCTCCATCAGCACAAGTGCCGGCATATCCTGGGGGACGAAGGTGTTCTCGTCCGTCGAGATCGGAATGTGGGGGTCGAGTGCGACCCCGATGAGGGCAACCGCGCCGACGACGGCCAGGAGGGGGAGCGGGTTCTTCGCGATCCTGACCGACAGGGTGCCGAGGAAGCGGTCGTACCCGGTCGCCTCGTGGATCTCCTGGTGGACCCCCTTCGGGGTGTAGTTGACGAGGCGTGCGAAGCACGGTATGCCGATCAGCGAGACGGCGTAGCAGCTCGCGATCCCGATGATCGAGACGAGGGCGAATCCGCCGATCATCGGAACCGGCGAGAGGAAGAGCGCCGCGAATCCCATCGCGGTCGCGAACATCGCGTAAAAGACCGCGGGGGCCGTGTTCTCCATCGTCTCCCTGACCGCGTCGACAAGCGGCCCCTTCCGGGCCTCCTCTTCCAGCCGCGCCTGGAACTGGATCGCGTAATCGATCCCGAGCCCGATCAGGATCGGGAAGGCACCGATCGCGGCCATCGTGATCTTGACACCGGCAAGGCCCATCACCCCGAAGGTGATGATCAGCCCCATCGCCACGATCAGGACCGGGAGGAACCGGTGGCTGACGTACCCGAAGAGGAGACCCATCACGATGACCATCAGCACCATCGCCACCCCGATCAGGGTTCCGGTCGACTTCGACATCTCGTCTCCCATCTGCTTGGAGAAGGCGGTGGAACCGGTCACCGAGACGGTCGTACCCGGCGGGAGGTCCGTGCTGGAGACGAGCGACTGGATGTTGTTGAGGACGGACCTGCCCTGTTCCTTCGAGAGCCCCGTGTCGAGGACCACCTGGATCATCGTGAAGGTGTTGGACGGGACGTACCGCTCAAGCAGGCTCCTCGGTATCGCGTTCTTGATCGCGATCACCTCGGCGGCCGATGTCGGGATCCTTCCGCCGTTCGCCTGCTTGATCAGGTCGGCGATCGATGCCACGGACTGAACATTCGCCTGTGAGCGCACGTCCTGCGATAACCGGTCGAGGAACTGCAGCTCGGCGACCCCGGTGGAATCGTCCGTCTCGACCAGCAGGATGATCACGTCGGAACTGAAGGTCGAGGTGTACGTATCGTAGTTCTGCCCGAACGGGGTGTTCTTGTCCAGGTAACCGGCCGACCCGGTCTCCATCGCGATCTGGGTCGTCCCGTAGAGCGAGACGACGACAACGGCCAGGAGGAGGCCGGCCACAATCACCGGGTGGCCGTTCACCAGCCGGGCAAGCAACGTGAATGGGGATCTCATGAGACCTCCTGGTGGGGGAACGTGTGGCCGGCACCGGGGGCCGGCCGGGCGTTCATCCTAGGCAGAACCCTTCTGGCGGCGGAACGCAAGGTACCCTCCACCGATCACGAGGAGCGCGATGATCGCGAGTACGAACGGGGAGGTGAGCAGGTCCGCCAGCCCTCCGGACTCGGAGACACGGATCGGGACCTTCATCGTGTCGGAGATCTGGGAGTTGTCGAGCGCGTCCCGGTATCGGATCTCGGAGTCGAGGGCGTACTCCTTGACGGTGGCCGAAGCGGCCGTCGAGATCTCGAATCGGGCAGTCTTCTCCTCACCCGGCGCCATATCGCCCAGGTATGCCGTGTCGTCGGAGCAGGTGAAGGGGTCGACTGCGGAGATGCGGGCCTGCGCGGCCCGGACACCGGCGGCACCGGTATTCCGGTAGACGACCTCGATCACCTTCTTCGCCCCGGCCCGGATCGATGCGGGCTCGGAGACGACCGAGAAGGCGATCTTGCCCCCGACCGGGACCCCGATCGTCTGGATACGACTGGTGCGGTTCAGCCCGTCGGTATCGAAGTAGGAGACGACGATGTCGACCGGATAGGACTGGGCGGCCGCCTCGGACGAGACTGCGACCTTGTACCGGACCTGCACGGTCTGACCGGGTGCAAAGTCACCGAGGTAGACCGAGCTGTCGACCGGGGTGATCGGAGACTGACCGTTGCGGAGGATCCTGACGATCGCGTCCCGACCTCGCTCGGCCCCGACGTTGGTGAGCGTCAGGTTCAGGTACCCCTCGGTCCCGACATTCAGCGCCTCCGTCGTGACGTTCCTGACCGAGAGGGCGACTTCGGGCCTGACCACGATCTTCACCGGGAGGGTCTCGTGGACATCGCGGTAGGTATACGTGATCGAGTCGCCGCCGATCTGCTCGGCGGTGGCGAGGTAGGTGTAGGTGGTGGAAAGAGGCAGGGTGTACGTCCCGGAGGCGAGCCCCGCGGGGATGCGGACGTTGAACGTCGCCTTCGCTGCTGCACCGCCAAGGATGTCCCCGATCATCTGGGCGTCCGTCTCGACGGCGATCCCCGACACACCGCCGAGGCTCACGGTCACCGACTTTGCCGTGTTCGGAAGGTCGTTCCGGTCGACGATCGTCGAACCAACCACCTTGGAGTCGATCAGCCCGCTGTTCTGGACGATCACGGTCAGCGGGACGGTCTGCCCGGGCGTAAGTTCACTGGAACCGGCAACCGTGGCGGAGAGCACCGGTCCCCCCGAGGTCATCTTCGCACCGGCGGATGCCGGGGCGGCGATCAGGCAGACCAGCAACAGGCCCGCGGCCAGTGGTCCCATCAATCGGTGTACAACTTCGCGAATCTGCATGATGATTGCTCCGCGTATGCCTGTACACAGATTACTCAATTATATTTATACTTAATGAGAATCGGTTACACTTGTCGGAAACCCAGTAGGGCTCCCATATGGGATACCCATCAAGGAAAATATTAAATAGACTTCAGGGTGCACCACCATAAGGGATGGTCAGGATCGATAACGAGCTCGCCCGGATCAGGGAGATCCTCCGGGAGCACCGCCAGGGGATGTCCGTCACGCAGATCGCCCGGTTGCTCGACAAGAACAAGCATTCCGTCGGCCGGTACCTCGATGTCCTCCGCGCATCGGGCCAGGTGGAGATGCGTTCGTTCGGCATGGCAAAGGTCTTCACCCTGGCAAAGCGCCTGCCGGTCGCCTCGATGCTCTCGATCACGAGCGAACCGATCCTGGTGCTCGACGAGGAGGGGCGGGTGACCGAGGCGAACGATGCGGCGGTCGGGCTGATCGGTCTGCCGCGCGAACGGGTGCTCGGACAGCGGCTCATGCACCTGCCCGCGCCCGACCCCCGGATCCTGGACCTGGTCGGGCACCTCGCAGAAGCGGCGGCGAACGGTGCTGCCCATGACGAGATCCACCTGGAAGGCGAGGACGAACGCTGGTACTGGTACCGGATCGTCCCGATGGTCTTCGAACAGGGAGAGCGGGGGACGGTCCTGATCCTCGGCGACATGACCGAACACCGCCGGGCGGAGATCGCCCTCACCGAGTCGGAGGCTCTCTTCCGCGGCCTGGCCGAGAATGTCCAGGACGGCATCCTGATCTCGCGGGACGATGAGATCGTCTTCGTGAACCGTCGTGCGACCGAGATCCTGGGATACACCAGGGAGGAGCTCAACGCCCTCGACCACCTCGAGTTCATCGCTCCTGAAGAGAGCGAACGCGTTCATGAGCTCTTCGAGCGGCATCTCAGGACGGGAGAGGTTCCCGATGAGTTCCGCTTCTGGGCGCGACATAAGGACGGGACGGACCGGTATCTCCGGGCACGGTTCACCGTCGTCAGGAGCGATGGACGGCTCAACAAGTACATCGTCCTGACCGACGAGACGGAGGCGCGTCTCGCGGAGGAGGAGCTGCAGAAGCAGATGCTCTTCGTCCGCCACATCATGAACGAGTTTCCGCACCCGATCTATGCGATCGACCGGAACGGAGTCTTCGTCGGGTGCAACCAGGCCTTCGCCGGGATGTTCGGGCGGGAGCGGAACGCGATCCCGGGACTCCGCGTGGATGACCTGATCCCCCCGGGGGACCGCCCATCCTTCACCGCGACGGACCGGGATGTCTTCGACAGGGCCGGCGAATCGCTCTACTGCACCACGCTCGGATCGAGCCGGGGACCACGGCGCGTCCTCGTGAGAAAGATGGCCTTCCGGGCGGGCGCGGAGGGCGACCTCGTCCTGATCGGCGTGATCTTCGACCCCCCTGAGATTCTACCCCTCGATTGAAGTAAATTATACAATAATGTATAAATATGTACATTGTACATGAAATGTACAATGTCATACAACAATGAACAGAACCGTATCATCGATGGGGGCGGACCGTGCCACTCGTCATGAAGGAGGTCGAAGAACGGCTCCGCACCCTCGTCCGGGGGCTGGACGGGCCGCGCTTCGTCCCGGTCAGCCGGCCGTTGCCGCTCGGGGGCCGTTCCCCCGTGCGTCTCTACGAAGCGCTCCGCGGCAGAACCGGGTTCCTCCTCGAGTCGGTCGAGGGTCCGGGCGGTCAGGCCCGGTACTCGTGCGTCGGCCCGGACCCGGCACTCACGCTCGAGCTCTGCGATGACGGGTGCGTCCTCTCCGGCCCCCGGGAGCTGGTGGAACTCGCCGAGGGGGTGGACGGACGGGGGGTCGCCGGCACCCTGCGGGCCGCTCTCTCCCGGTTCCGGGGCGTGGACCTCCCCGTCCCCCGGTTTGCTCTCGGTTTCGTCGGTTCGTTCGCCTACGAGTTCGCCACCGCCCTCTTCCGGGACTCCCCGGTCGGTCCGCGCCGGGCCGCTGCCGGCCCGCTCGCCCGGTTGCACCTGGCAACGGACCGGCTCGTGATCGATCACGCAGACAGGACCTGCCATATCGTCACCGCACCCCTGGTCCACCCCGGTGACGACCCCGACGGCGTCCTTGCCAGGGTCGAACGAAACCTGGGTCACCTGGAGACCGCCTTTTTGTCGGTCAGCCCGGGTGACCCGGCACCCCCTGGAGCGGACACCCGCCTTCCCGGGGGGGCCACCCACCCCGACAGGGCCGGGTTCGAAGACGCCGTCGCGAAGGCGATCGGACATGTCCATGCGGGGGACTGCCTCCAGGTGGTGCTCTCACGCCGCATCGATCTGCCCTTTCTGGGGGATCCGGTGACGGTCTACCGGGAGCTCCGTGCCGGGACACCGGGTCCGTACCTCTTCCTGATCGAGGAGAAAGACCGGACGATCGTCGGTTCGAGCCCGGAGATGCTCGTACAGGTCGAAGGGCGCCGCGTCACCACCGTGCCGATCGCCGGCACCCGTCCGCGTGGCGCTGACCGTGGGGATGACGAACGGCTCGCACGGGAGCTCCTCGCCGATCCGAAGGAACGGGCGGAGCACCTGATGCTCGTCGACCTCGCCAGGAGCGATCTCGGGAGGGTCTGTGAGACGGGGACCGTGACGGTCGAGCGGTTCATGGCGGTCGAGAAGTATTCCTCTGTCCAGCACATGGTCTCGACGGTCACCGGCACCCTGAAGAACGGCCTGGACCGGCTCGACGCCCTCGCCGCCGTCTATCCCGCCGGAACGGTCTCGGGGGCGCCACGCCTGAGGGCGATGGAGCTGGTCGAGGCGCTCGAGGACGAACCACGCGGCGTCTACGCCGGGGCGATCGGGCACCTCGACCTGGTTGGGAACGATCTGGACCTGGCGATCGCGATCCGGACGGCAGTGATCCAGAACGGCACCGCATCGGTCCAGGTGGGAGCCGGCATCGTCGCCGACTCGGTACCGTCCCGCGAGTACGCCGAGACGGAGGTCAAGGCATCGGGGATCCTGCGCGCGCTCGCCGCCGGTGCGGGGGGTGCGGCATGAGGGTCCTGGTCCTCGATGCGTTCGACTCGTTCACGCACAACCTCTGCCAGCAGCTCGGACGGCTCGGAGCGCGGGTGGACGTGATCACCGCCGAGGGCTCGATCGACCGGGTCATCTCCGTGCCCTGCGACCGGATCGTCCTCTCCCCCGGCCCTGGCGGCCCCGCCTCGGTCCCTCTCTTTCGCGAGGTGCTCGAACAGGTCTCCTGCAGGGTCCCGACCCTCGGCGTCTGCCTCGGTCATCAGGCGATCGTCACCACCTTCGGAGGAAGGGTCGTCAGGGCGCCCGCGGTGGTGCACGGAAAGGAGGCAACCGTCGTCCACGACGGACGGGGGATCTATGCAGGCCTTCCATCCCCGATCACGGCCGTTCGGTACCACTCGCTCGTCGCGGATGAGGCGACCCTTCCCTCGGAGCTGCTTGTCACGGCACGGGCGGTCGAGGACGGGGTGATCATGGGCCTGCGCCACCGGCTCTTTCCGATCGAGGGGGTCCAGTTCCACCCCGAGTCCTACCTGACCCGGGACGGGGACGCGCTGCTCCGCCGGTTCCTCTTCGGAGGAGGTGCGGCATCGTGATCCGGGACGCGATCGCTACCGTCGTCGGAGGACGGGAGCTCCCGGAGGATCTGGCGGCCCGGGCGATGCGGAGCGTGGTGCGCGGGGAGGTGACGGACGGCCAGCTCGGCGGACTCCTCGCCGCCCTCCGTACCCGGGGGGAGACTGCGTCCGAGATCGCCGCCTTCGCGCGTGTGATGGGGGAGGTCGCCCGCACCATACGGCTTCCCGTCCAGGGCCCGCTCGTCGACACCTGTGGTACCGGCGGGGACGGCTCGATGAGCTTCAATATCTCGACCGCCGCCGCCATCGTGGCCGCCGGCGCAGGAGTCCCCATCGCGAAGCACGGCAACCGGGCCGTCTCGTCCGGTTGCGGTTCCGCCGACGTCCTCGAGGCCCTCGGCGTCCGTCTCCCTCTCGCACCCGGTGACGAGGCAAGGGTGATGACCGAGGCGGGGATCGTCTTTCTCCATGCTCCGGCCCACCACCCCGCCATGCGGCACGCGGCCGGTGTCCGTCGGGAGATCGGGGTCCGGACCGTCTTCAACATCCTCGGGCCCCTCCTGAACCCGGCCCGGGCGGACGTGCAGCTCTTGGGGGTGTATGACCCCGCCCTCGTCCTCCCCGTGGCGGGAGCACTCGCCACGCTCGGTCGGGAGCGGGCGTGGGTCGTCCACGGGTCCGGGCTCGACGAGCTGACCACGACCGGTGAGAGCGTGGTCGCCTCACTCGACCGGGGGCGGATCGAGACCTTCTCGATCGCGCCAGAGGAGCTCGGGCTGTCCCGCGTGCCGGCAGTCGCCCTCAGGGGAGGGGGACCGGCGGAGAACGCCAGGATCGTCCTGGGGGTGCTCCAGGGGACTGAAGGGCCGGCACGGGACGTCGTGCTCCTCAACGCGGCCGCGGCGATCCTGCTCGGCGGCCGGGCCCGCGACCTCTCCGGCGGATTCTCCGCCGCGGAACGCGCCGTGGAGCGGGGGGCGGCACTCGAAAGGCTGGAACGACTGGTCCGCGCGACCGGAGGTATGCCATGTTTCTCGACGACGTGATCCGGGCCGCCCGGGCGAGGAGCGCGACCCTCTCCGATCACCCGGGACCAGGAGCCGCTCCTCCGGTCCGATCGCTCGGTGATGCGATCCGGGCCGCCCCCACCCCCCCGGCGGTCATCGCGGAGATCAAGCCG
>Ga0116184_10002089_pt1 | contig 17948 bp, 14 predicted proteins | sample AD_JPNNA5_MetaG_FD_89886 | JGI IMG/M metagenome (GOLD analysis project Ga0116184, IMG submission 89886) | Active sludge microbial communities of municipal wastewater-treating anaerobic digesters from Japan - AD_JPNNA5_MetaG | ecosystem: Engineered > Bioreactor > Anaerobic > Digestate | place... | reverse complement strand
GTGTTTCCGGCGGATCCGGGAGGCCCTGGGCTTCCAACCGCGCTGGAGCCTCGAGCAGGGGATCACCCAGGTCATCGAGGCCATGCGCAATGGCCGTGTCCGCGACTATCGCGACGCCCGGTACAGCAACTACAAGTTCCTCAGCGAGGAGGGCGCCTCGCTCTTGGGACACCAGAACGGCTGGGCCGACAAGCTCATCAACGACGAGTCGGTGGCCGTCGAGGCGGAGATGAACTGAACGCCTACCGCCGGAGTCCCACGCCGCGGCAGGGTCCGCGGATCGCCAGGCTTTGCCTGGCTGCCTCTGCGTTATCGATGGGTGTTGCTCTGGCGGGCTGCGGGGTGACCTCTGCGGGGCAGAGCTCGGCGCTGCTCATCCAGAGGCAGGCCGTTGAGGCCGTCGCCTATCCCCAGTTCGCGCAACTCGCGTGGGACTCCAGGGACGTGATGACGGCCGACGGGTTGCCGCTCATTGGCCTGCGGACCTTCGAGAGCCTGGAGGTGCGGGCGTCGGGTCGCGCGCCGGCGAGGGGGTTGCTCCGCATCGCGGTCTCGAGCGGCGGCAGCCGAGGGCCGGATGTGGTGCGCCTGGCCTTGCAGGCGGGCGAAGCCATTCCCGACGCGAACCTGTTCGCGGTGGCCGGCACCATCGATGACCGCGGGGTGACCGGTGAAGAGTACGCGCGGCGGGCGCTTCGCCAGTCGGCCTTTGGGGGGGCACCGACGCAGTACCCCGAGTTTGCCTTCTGCCTGTGGCTGCAGTGGGTGCCGGCCGCCGGGTCGAGTGCCGATCCGCTTGCGCTCGACTGGATCGCGCTGACCGGCTTCGCGCGGCCAACCTTGGAAGTGTACGGAGACTGAGGGTTCCTTGGCCATGTCCTGGCTGCCATCCCGATGCCCGGCCCGAGTGCCGGTGGGTGCGCTCTCGGCGGCGCTGGTCCTGTGTGCGGTGGGGGGGAGGGCAGACGATCAGCCCCAGTGCACGCACCGAGCGGTGCCGTCGGACGACTGGACCTACTCCGCCATGCGCTGCCTCCTCCGGAGCATCCCCGTCGAGGGGCTGTCGCCCGTCTGGTTCACCGGCGACTACACCTTCTCGGCCCGCGAGATGGCCGATATGGTCTGGAGGGCCTATGAGGCTGCGTCGCGGGCGGGCGCTCTTGAGGAATCGCAGATTCGGCGGTGGCTGGCGGCACTCGCCGGCGAGTTCTGCTGGGAACTCGAGTCGATGGGCAGGCCGGTGGCCGAGGCGTTGGCTCGCCTGCGCGACGGCTGGACCGAGGGGGCCCAGCTGTTTGGCCAGGCCGAGACCGGCGTGGCCGCATCGGACGAGGGTTCCCCGGTGTATGGAAGGGCCCAGGCAGGGCTCGCGGCGTTCCCGAACTCACCCACGCACATCGCCATTGTGGAGCTGGGCTATCGGCCGGCCGAACCGCGCCAGGACCGCCCCGGCCGGCCGCCGCTGACACGGGCGACCATGTCCTGGAGGCGCCCGGAGTTCCAGGCCGACGTGGGCCGGGACACTTTTCGGATGGGCCCGGGTGTGCGGGGCGGGTTCACCTACGGGGGTCTGGCCGACCCGCTGGATCGAGCGCGCTTTCGCGATCGATTCCGGATTGCGGGGACTCGGTTCGTTGTGGACGCGAGCCTGGCGTCGATGTTCGAGAATGGCCAGCGCACGTACCTGGCAGTGCGGCGCATCGAAAAGCGCGTTTCGCCCGAGATTGAGGCTGCGTTCACCGAATCAGCAAAGACGACGATCTGGCCATCAGGATGGTACTATGTGCTCCCCATGGAGACGGTCCAGGGTGTGAGAGAACGCCTTGGGGGCCAGACCGGGCTGTACCAGGAAACCGATAACATCATGATGCATGGGGAGCTATACTGGCGGGCGTCCCCGTCGATTGAGCTGTACGCTGAGGGAGCGCTGGACGAGCTAGACTTCAACGGCCTCCTGGCCGACATGGGGGTCAAGAACTGGCTGGCGGGCATCCCGCTGTTTCAGCGGCTGAACCTGTTCCAGGGGGCGCCGGGCAGTAACGAGAACCAGGGCGGCTACCTGATCGGAGCCTATCTTCCGGACCTGTTGGGTAGTCACCGGCTCAGGGCGCGATGTGAGTACGCGTTCTCATCACGCCTGATGGGGATCTCGAGCCGGTACAGCTCCCTGGACTTCATGTTCGGCGATCGCCCCCTGCAACACCGGATCGGGCCCGATGCCCGAGGCTGGTATCTCGAGGCGGACTACCTGAGCGGGGGCAAGTGGGCCGCCAAGGCCTTTTTCGAGGCCACCAGCCGGGGCCTCAGTCGGCCCAACGTGGAGGCGGAGTGGTTGTTGGGGTGCCGATGGACGCGCCAGATGGGGCACGACACGGCCTTGCGCCTTGGTCTGACCCGGCGCTTAGTAGACAACGAGGATCATATCGGCGGACAGCGCCGATCGACGACCACTCTCACCGCCGGAGCCCAGTGGTGGTTCTAGGCGCCCGGAGTGCTCCCTCGTCACGAAGACTCTGGAGGACTTGCCTGCATGATCCCGATTGCGCGGCCCTGCCTGGGGCCTGAAGAGGAGCGAGCCGTCGCCGAGGTCATGGCCTCGGGGATGCTCGCGGCGGGCCCTAAGGTCCGGGCATTCGAGGCGGCATTCGCTCGTTTCTGCGGCTTGCCTGGCGATGCGGCGGTTGCGTGTTCATCCGGCACGTCGGGTCTCTTGGTTGCCGTGCAGTCGCTGGGGCTGCCGCGGGGCGCCAAGGTGCTTACCACGCCATTCTCATTCATCGCCACGGCCAACTGCATCATGGCCTGGGGGCTTGAGCCGGTGTTCATCGACGTGGACCCCGAGACCGCCATGATCACGGCAGAGGGCGTCGAGGCCGCGCTGGACGCGGATCCCAGTATCCGTGCGGTGATTCCCGTGCACCTCTACGGTCAGCCGTGTGAGATCCACCAGATGGTGGAGGTCGCCCACGCTCGAGGAGTGCTCGTCATTGAGGACTGCGCGCAGGCCCATGGGGCTTCGGAGAACGGCGTGCCGGTGGGCAGTGTCGGCGATCTGGCCGTGTTCAGTTTCTATGCGACCAAGAACATGACGACGGGCGAAGGCGGGATGATCACCGGCCGCAACGATGAACTCCTCGACCGCTGCCGCATCATCGTCGATCAGGGCGCTCGCGTGAGGTATCAGCACGAGACGTTGGGGTTCAACTACCGGATGACCAGCATTGCCGCCGCCATCGGGCTGTGCCAACTCGAGAAGCTTCCGGCACTCAACGACCATCGGCGCCGCAATGCGGCGACGCTCACCGAGGGACTGCGCGGCATCCCGTGGCTGCGCGTGCCCGCCGAGCGTGATGGCTGCGTCCACGTGTTCCACCAGTATGTGGTGCAGACCGATCACCGGCCCGCGCTCCAGGAGCACCTGGCGAATTGCGGCGTATCGACGGCCATCCACTATCCGAAGGTGATCCCGGATCAGCCCTTCTACGCGGCGGATGGCTTCGCCACGGTGGACCTTCCGGTCGCTCGCCAGCTCACCCAGACTGTACTGGCGCTTCCGGTACACCCCATGGTCTCGACCGAGGGCATCGCGACGGTGATCGACGCGGTCCGGTCCTTCGTTCCGTAGGCCGGGACTTCACACACATCGGTGGGCACGGCATTGGGCAGAGGGGGTGGCGGACAGTGGGCCTCAGCCGACGGAGGTTCCTGAGGAGTGCCGCGCTGGCCCCCGCCGCGCTGTGCGTGCCGCCCTGGGTGGCTGGCTGCGCTCCGGCCACACACGCCTCCCCGAGCGACGCCGCGGCATACGTTGCCCTCGAGGCCCCGGCTCCGGGCGCTTACGAGACGCGCAACGACCCCAAGGAATCACGCCGGTCGGCGCACGTCTCTTCCGAAGCGGAGAGCGTGGCTGAGGTCAACCAGTTCCTCGCGAGGAACCTGCCTGCCGACGCCGACTACTTCGTGCACATCTCTGACATGCACATTGGGGGAGGCAGCGAATCGCGGTATCCCCCCTTCGGCGACTCGGGCCTCGAGTTCCTTGTGGCTGAGGTGTCGCCTACGCCGCGAGCCGAGCGGGCAATTCGCGAGATCCGGCAGCTCTCACCCGCCCCGGCCTTCGTGGTCTTCACCGGTGACCTCAGTGACCACGGCCAGCCCGACGAGATCGAGCAGGCTCTGTCCATCCTCGCGTCACTTGACGTGCCGGTCCATATCACGAGGGGGAATCACGAGTGGCACCGCGAGGCCTTCCTCCACGCGGTGTCCGGATTGGCCTGCTACGAAGGAGCCCGGATGGGCACGATGGGCTTCTGCTACGCCTTCGATGGCCTGGGAGCTCGCCACATCGTGCTCGACTCGGAGGAGATCCATACCGAAGGGCCTCAGTTCGAGTGGTTTCGGGCGCAACTTGCGGCACTGGGGGACACGGCTGGACTTGTGTACATCCACCGCAACCTCAAGCGCGTGGGGTACCCGCCCAGCGACTATCGCGCCGGGTTCATCCAGCACAATGGCGAGGACATCATTGCGCTTCTACAGCAGCACCCTACCGCGCAGTGGGTGATCGGGGGCCACGTGCATCTCAACGCCTGGCGGACGGCTGGGGCGCTGAATCTCGTATCGCTGACGGCGTTGTTCTACAGCAATGACGACGCCTACACAACGGCACAGGGCTACAGCAGCCTCTATGCTCACCTCGTGTGTATGAGGCACGGAGCGGTGGAATGGCTGGCCCGGAAGCGTTTGGGCGGCAGCACGGCCATCCAGAGGCCCACGGAGCGAGACCTTCTGAGCCTCGTGTGAGCGCGTCACTGCCCACCAACCGGCGCCGGGATCTCGATCGGCGTGAGGCCGGGCACCACACTGCGAGCCAACTCTACCAGGTGGGGATGGCATGTGAAGAACAAGACCTGGATCTCGGGGCTCAGCTCGGCCAGCGTGTGAAGAGTTGCCCGAGCCCGAGCATCGTCGAAGTTGACGAGCACATCATCCATGATGAGTGGCAGGGGTTCCGAGCGGGCGCAGTAGTGCTGGACGTATGCGAGACGCAGCGCGAGGTACAGCTGCTGGGCGGCACCGGTGCTGAGCTGCCACGGCGCGAGCTGATCGCCACCGGGCCGGATGGCCATGATCGTACCTCGCTCGTCCAGGAGGCGCGAGAGGCCCGAGTACCGCCCTCCGGTCATGTGGGCAAAGACTGCCCCGGCCCGGGTCAGCAGTTCGGGTTGGTGCTGGACCGCGAAGCGGGTGACCTCATCATCCAGCAGTTTCCGGGCCACGGCGAGCACGGCGTAGCGCTCCGCATGGCTCCGCAGCTCGGCCAGGGTTGCCTGGATGTCCTCTCGGATGGCGGCCGCTCCCGTTCCGCCATCGATTCGTTCGAGGGCGGACCGGGCCTGACCCACCTCCTGGTTGGCCTTCTCCCCGGCCGCCTCGGCTGCCTCAAGCTCGTTTTCGACGCGCTGCCGCTCATCGACGATGGCGGCAAGATCACACTGGGCGAGAAGTGCGTCCAGGTCATCCTCGGAACCCTCGGCGCGAATCTCTCGTAGCTCGCGATCGAGCCTGTCGATCTCGTGCCGGAGCTCCTCGGCCCGGGCCGCGCGAGCCGCGACCTCTCGGAACGCCGCCTCATCTTGCGCCTCGGCGAGGGCCAGGAGCTCTGAAGCGGCGCGCTGCCACTGCTGGATCTCGAGGGACTTGGCGGCCAGGGCCGCCTCCTGATCATCCTGCCTCGCCTGAAGCTGTGTGCGCTTCTCCGCCGCCTGGAGGGTGCGCAGCAGGGCCGCATGCAACTGCTCCGCGATCTCCTGAGGCCGAGCGCCCTCTGCTTCCGGCATCGCCGCGCGCGCCAGGTCGGCCGCCTCGTCTGCGAACTCCCGTAGCGCCGATTCCATTTGGTCGATGCGCTGGGTGAGCTCACGAACTCTGTCGGCATGTTGCCGGGTGCCGTCCAGGCCGCGGATGGTACTCGCGGCATCGGCAGGCGCGATGCCGACCGGAAGGCTGAGCTCGTCCGTGACCGCCGACCAACGGGTGTTCCACTTCCTGGACTCCTCGTCCAGCAGGGCCAGGTCGCGCTCGACGGCCTGGAGAGCCACTGCATCGCTCTCGCGCCTCTCAGACTCGGCTGCCCGGCGGCTTTCGCGTTCGCGATGCTCGGCAAGACGGCGGCGCGCGCGCTGCAGCAGATCGGCCAGAGGAGCCTCGGCGTCGTCCAGCGCATGGCGGACCTGGGCCTCGTACGCGGCCACGGCCCGGGCGTGGCGGTCCACTTCGAGGGCTTGCCCCTCGCGATCATTCATCAACTCGACCAGGGCGGCGTGGTCCTTGAGCCAGGCTCTCATCACCGTGGGGCTGTCCGGCTCGAAGGGGCAACGCTCCCACATGGCGCGCCACCGGGCCGTCCACTTCTCGCGGCGCTCTTGTGCCTCGAGGATGGCCTGGTCGGCGGCGCGGGCGGCCTCTTTCCGTCGCTCGAGCTCCAGGGCGATGCGTGCGCGCTCAGCGACCTCGTTGGCATGCTTGCGCAGCTCGTCGGCGCAACCATCTGCCGCCGCGACGGCCGCTTCGTAGGCCGTGGCCAGGTCGCTGTCGTCGGCGTACGCCGCCGCATCCTCGGTCACATCCTCCCCCGCCAGCCACGCGCGCCGGATGAGTTGCCATCCCCGTTCCCTGTGTGCCCGAGCCTCCGTCAGGCCCTCGGGCGTGGGTAGGTGCTTCTGGTCGACTTCGCGCAGATCGGCCTCGGCCTCTCGCAGGCGCGCCAGGGCTTCGGCCCGGCGGTCCTGAGCCTGGCTGAGCTCCCGGTCGATGCCCGCCCACTCACGCTCCATTGCCTCGACCTGCTCAACGCGTGGCACAAGTAGGTTGTGGGCCGTCTCAAGCTGCGAGCACGGCGGATCGAGTCTGCGCCGCGCCGCCGCCAGCCGGGTGTCGAGCCGCTTGAGCAACGTGCGTCCCTGCTCGAGTGCCTGGCGGTGGCCTTCATCCTCTGCCTGTTCCTCGAATAGGGCCTCGATGGCTGTCAGATCCTCTGCCGGGCCCAGTTCGGCCAGGCGCTGATCGGCCAGCCGGATCCGCTCGCGCAACTCGGCCGCCCGGCCGGCTCGGTCGCGGCGCTGTTTCTCGAGCTGCTCGGCTTCCCTGACCAGTTCATCAAAACGCAGGCGCAGCGGGGTTTTCGGCGCGAAGCGGCTCAGTTGGCTCGCAGCCGTTCCGGGCCGAAGGGAAGTCAGATCATCCTGGATCTGACGCTCCAGCGCGGCGCGCTCGTCGATGCGGAGCGGCAGATCGCGCTCGGCGTCCCGGGCCCGATCCATGCCTCCAAAGAGCGCCACGATGCGGTCCTGGAGCCCCATGAGCCTGGTATCCACCTCGACCCCGGAGAGTTCCTGGGCCACTCGCTGACGTTGTTGCTCAAGCTGCTCGCGCTCCCGCTCCAGTGCTGCGGCCCTGGCAACGGCTTCCTCGAATCGCGCCGAACACGACGTGTCGAATCCGCGGGGAACGACCAGGCTCTCAAGTTCCGCCGCCCGGGCCCGGCGGAGCGCCTGCCTGGGGAGCGCCCGCGCGGCGCGGTCCAGGAGCGCCTGGCGCCGCCGTAAGGCCGATACCCGCTCGCGGCAGGCACTGGCGGCGCTCTCGGCGGTGCGCAACTGCTCCTGGAGGTGCTCAAAGGCCGGCGCCTGAACAGTGGCCGCGCTCAACGAGCCCGTGAGCTTGCGGTACTGACTGAGCGCGGCGTTCACCGGTGGCCTCGTCGCCGTCGGGCTGGGCTTCATCAGTGCTTCCATCTCGCTAGCGAGCCGCTTGCGGATGCCCTCCAGGTTCACCGCCCCGAGACTGCCGCCGTAGAGGGCGTCGCGAACGTCAGTCCCGAGGGACCGCTCCTCGTCCGCCAGTTCGGCCAGCGAGAACCCGAAGACATTCGCGAACAGCTCCTCCGTGGGTTCACCGAGCCGGCGCCTTAGCCACCGCTCGTCGCCCTCTTCGCCCGTCCCGGTCACGCGGGCGAACAGAGTCTGGCCTTGCCCCTTGACCCGCCGCACCTCGGCGCGCTCGCCGCTCGAGAACTCGAGCTCGGCCGTGAGCTCAAAGGAGCCATAGTCGTAGAGGAAGTTGTACGGCGAACGCACGGGGAACCCGAACAGGAGGTGACGCACAGCATGAAGCACCGTCGTCTTCCCCGCCTCGTTGGGTCCGTATATGACGCGCAGCCCCCGCTCCGGGCCGGTTTCCAGAGGCAGCACGGCATCAGCAAAGTGCCCGAAGCGCCCGATGGTCAGCCGCCGGATCCTCATGACGACAAATGCCCCTGAAGGTGCAGGGTCAACGCGACCTCGGCTTGGGCCACGAGGTCCCGGAGTACGCGAGGGTCGGTGAGGTCCAGCCCGGCTTCGCGAAGCTGCGGCCCGGCGCGTTCCACGAGCGGCCTCAGGGCCTCTTGGATGCCTGGGAGGGCGTCGTCGTCGCGCATCAGGGCCGCGGTTCTCCGGAGCAGCTCAGCGACCACACCCTCGCCGCGCCGGAGCTCGTCCAGCGGGACAAGAGGCGAGGTCCGCAAGTTCACCTTCTCGATCCAGGCGTCGATCCCGAGATGGTCGGGTATGGCACGGATCTCGGCCAGCAACTGCTGACGCCGGTCGTCGTCGTACAGCTCCGCCGTACCCTCGAAGGGGCCTTCGATGGTCACCCGCGCCGCCAGCAGGCGGCCCTCTGCCGCCCGGGCCTCCTGATCGAGCCGATCGCGGATCATCGCCAGGAGACCCTCCACGGACCCGACCTCCACGCCAGGCCGCACCGTGAGCTCGGCCCAGCGCACAACGTCGGTGTCGAAGGGCTCCACGGCGAGGCCGGAATCAGACGCGCGGACCAGCAGACACCCTCTCGGCCCCGGCTCGCGGGCGTGGCGGCCCTGGGTCACACCGGAGTAGGCAATGCATGGCTCAGCCGACAACACCTGGCGCTCGTGCACATGGCCCAGCGCCCAGTAGTCATAGCCCAGTGCGGCGAGTTCGTCCAGCCGGCACGGCGAGTAGTTGCCGTGCCCCGAAGCGGCACCCACATTGGCGTGGAGGAGACCGACGTTGGTCAGCCCGTCGACCGGTGGGGGGAACAGGGGAACGAGGCTCTCGGTCACCTCGCGGCGGGAGTAGCTCACGCCATGGACCGCCACGCCGAGGTCATCGAGCACCACGGTCTCGGCCTCCTCGGCCGACAGGAGACGGGCATGAGGTGGAAGCGTCAGGTGGCGTGACACCTCGCTGGCCGCGTCGTGGTTCCCCCGTACCATCAGCACCTGCGTTCCCACATCGCGCAACCGGTTCAGCTCGCCAATGAAGAAGAGCCCCGTGTTGTAGTCGCGCCAGTCTTCGTCGAAGACGTCCCCGGCGAGCAGCAGGAGGGGCGCACGGGAGTCGAGGCACAACTCAATGACGTTGCGAAACGCCTGCCGCGTCGCCGATCGCATGCGCTCGACGGGCGCCCCCTCGTAGCGCTCAAGGCCCAGAAGCGGGCTATCAATGTGCAGATCAGCTGTGTGGATGAACCGCATTCGCCAGTCCCCTCCGCGGGTTACCCCGGGGAGTGTTGCACCAGAGCACGTCAGGATCCTCCTGTTCGGGGCGACCGCAGCACAGCGCCGCAGAGTCCTGCCGACGCTTTATACAGTCGGATATTCTCAGTAGCATGGGAATATCGGAGCGTCCCTCGACGGCTGGGACGGACCTCATCCCTCGCAGGTGACACATGAGGGAGATCCGCTTGGCCCGGCAGTGCATCGCCGAGGCTCTGGGCACGTTCATCCTTGTCTTCTTCGGCGTCGGGTCCGTCCATGCAGCCGTCGCGTGCGGCGCTCAGTAAGGGGTCTGGCAGGTGGCCGTGGTCTGGGGGGTGGCCACTTACGCCACGGGCGCCCTGAGCGGGGCCCACATGAACCCGGCCGTCAGCATCGCCATGGCCGCCTACCGAGGCTTTCCGTGGCGCAAGGTTCCCGCTTTTGTGGCGTCCCAGCTCCTGGGAGCCATCGTGGGAGCCCTTCTGCTGTACAGCCTCTTCTGCGGCTTCATCGCCCAGTACGAATCCGACAAGGGCATCACGCGCGGCGCCCCGGGCAGTGAGCTCTCGGCCATGATGTACGGGGAGTACTTCCCGAACCCGGCCACGGCCGGCACGACGCCAGAAGCCTATGCCACGGTCTCTCGTCTTCAGGCGTTCGCTGGCGAGATGGTCGGCACCGCGTTTCTGGCCTTCTTCATCTTCGCCTTGGTGGACACCCGCAATCCTAGCCGTCCGATGGGTACTAGCGTGGCCACGTTCATCGGCCTGACGGTCTCGATCGTGATCTCGATTGTGGCTCCCCTCACGCAGGCCGGCCTGAACCCGGCTCGTGACTTCGGGCCTCGACTCGTCTCATACTTCCTCGGGTGGGGTCCCATCGCCATACCGGGCGCCGGGGGCGGGTTTCTCGATGTCTACATCGTCGCGCCCATCGTCAGAGCCATGGTCGGGGCGGGTGCCTATGAGCTCCTGATCCGGCCGGGTCTGCCCGAGAGTGGACTTCAAGCCCAGTGACCCATACCACGCGAATGGAGTGACGCTCGACATGGGAGAGCGCATCGAGGTGCGAGCCCCCGACCACGAGACGGAGTGCACGGCGGTGCTCGGGTATTGGTACAAGCGCGCCGGCGACCGGGTGGAAGCCGGTGACGACCTACTCGACTATGACACGGACAAGGCGACGATCACGCTGGAGGCCCCGTGCGCCGGTGTGCTCGCAGAGGTGCTCGTGCCCGAGGACACGCCTATCAGTCCCGGCCAAGTGTTGGGCACCATCGAAGCCGCGGGAGGCGAACCGGTGTGAGCTGGAGCCTGGTGGCACGCGACACGATTGGTGCCGGCGACGATGTCATCGTCTTGGCCGATGACCCTGCCCCCATCGCATTGGCCGCGGCCGAGGCCGCCGGGGCCCGGGGTTCGGTCCGCGTCGCCGCATGCACGGCGGAGGCCGAGCGCCATCTCTCGGCCGTCCTGGCCGGCAAGGCCACGGTGTTCCGGGCGGCTCCGGGTGATCTCTCCACCGATGTAGTCCGGGCCGAGGCTCAACTGGCGGCGACGCCACCCAGAAGCCTGGCCGAAGCGCGTGACGTCATCGAGGAAGCTCGAGCGCACGCCCAAGCGAACCCGATCATCCCCGCCGAATCGGCCGATACGGTTATCGCGATAGGTGTGCTCGGGCGTGTCCCGCCGGCAGAGCGCCGACACGCCATCGAGGAGCTCTACCGCGTCCTGCGCCGGGGCGGCACGTGCGTGCTGTATGATGCGGTGTCCGACGAACCGTTGCCCGCTCGCCTGGCCGCTGATCCCGCGATGCCGGCCGTGATGCAGGAGCTCGAGCTCCTATCAGCCATGGAGGATGCCAAGTTCCACGGACTGACCATCGAGCACTGGCCCGATGAGCCCGACGCCGTCTTCGAGGGCATCGAATGCCGCCGGATCGCGATCATGGCCCACAAGGGCAAGGAGGGTATTTGCCGCGATGGTCTGCAGGCCGTGGTCTATCTCGGACCGTTCAAGGTCGTGGAAGACGACGATGGCCACGTAATCCGCCGTGGCCAGCGCTTCGCAGTGTGCAAGAAGACCTTCGGCGTCTACCAGCGGCCGCCGTACCTGGGGATGTTCGCCAACCTGGAGCCTCCGGAGGAGGTCCCCGATGAGCAGGCCCCGCTGTGGGATCCGGCGCATCCGTCCACGCGAAGCCCCTCCGAGACCAAGGGCCTCACGAGGTCGGCTGCGGCAGTGCCGCCGCCAGCGGCCGGCGCTACGGGAGAAGCCTATGCCGCTCGAGCCGTCTGGCTGACCCCCGACGGCCGGGTCCGCCGGCAAGCCCGCGTGACCCATCGCTACCGCGGCTACTTCGAGAGCTACGAGGAGGCAGAGAGCACAGCTCGCACCGTGTTCGAGGACGCCAGCCGGTACGAGGTCTACCGGATCTCGATGCAGGAGGCCCTGGAGCACATGGCCAAAACGGGCCGGCAGGCGGCGTGCCCGGTCACCAAGGGGCCAGGCGGTGGCCGAGACGGTGCTCGCCGCTAGTGCCTTGAGCTCCCCCCCACTCCGTGCCGCACAACGCGGGCCGGACGGGAAGGGCTCGACGGGCACCCCGCGGAACCTGTGTACCCGGCACTGCCCCGCGGCAAGCCCGGCTGTCGGGCTGCCGCGATCCATTGACTACCCGCGACCAGAGGAGGCCAGCATGGCCAGAATCCCCATCGCTCTCCAGCTCTACTCGATCCGCGATGACTGCGCGAAGGACTTCCCCGGCTGTTTGGAGGCCGTAGCCAAGATGGGCTACGATGGCGTCGAGTTCGCTGGCTATCACGGACTCTCGGCCAAGGAGCTCAAGAAGATCTGCGGTGACCTGGGTCTGGTGCCCGTGGGTGCCCACGTGGGCATGGACACCCTTATGGGCGACCAACTGCAGGCGACCATCGACTTCCACCTCGAGCTCGGCAGCAAGTACCCGGTGGTTCCGTGGATCCCCGAGGAGTACCGCCCCGATGCCGACGGCTGGCGCAGAACGGCGGACATGTTCAACGAGATCGCGGCGCACCTGAAGCCCCACGGGCTCAAGACCGGGTACCACAACCACCACATCGAGTGGACACCTGTGGGCGGGGAGATCCCGTGGGACGTGTTCTTCAGCAACACCTGTGCCGACGTCATCATGCAGCTCGACCTCGGCAATGCCCTTCATGGCGGCACGCACGCCGAGCCGTACATCGGGAAATACCCGGGCCGTTCCACCACGCTCCATCTCAAGGAGTTCTCGGCCACCAACGACCAGGCGCTCATCGGCGAGGGCGATGTGCGATGGGAAGAGGCATTCAGACTGGCCGAGACCGTCGGGGGCACCGAGTGGTACATTGTGGAACAGGAGAGCTATGCTTTCCCGCCGCTCGAGTGCGTGGCCAGGTGCCTCGAGAACCTGAGGAAAATGGGCAAGTAGCGGGCCGGACCCCGGCCCGGCGCCTGTAGGGGGAGTGACAACCATGGGCGATCACGATCAGCCACAAAGCACGCGCCGGGCGTTCCTGCGCGATGCGCTGGTGGCGGGAACCAGCATTGGGCTGCTGGGAGCTGCGAAGCAGGTCCTCGCCGCCGGCCCATGCGCAACTCGGTGCCGCCGACGCATTCCCATCGCCGTGCAGCTCTACTCGGTCCGCGACGACTGCGCCAAGGATCTGCCCGGCGTCCTCAAGGCCGTCAGCCAGATGGGCTACGAGGGCGTTGAGTTCGCGGGGTACTACGGCCGATCGGCCCAAGAGCTCCGCACCATGCTCGACGACAACGGCCTCCGGGTCGCGGGTTCGCATGTCGGCCTCGAGACGCTGCTCGGCGACGAGCTGGAGAAGTCGATCGAGTTCCACAAGACCATCGGGAACAAGTTTCTCATCGTACCGGGACTGGGCGGCCAGTACACGGCCGACAAAGCCGCGTGGGAGAGGACCGCAGGGATCTTCAACGAGATCGCGGCCAAGCTGCAGCCCCTGGGGATGTACACCGGCTACCACAATCACACCATGGAGTTCCAGAAGTTCCCCGATGGCACGTTGCCGTGGGATGCGTTCTTCGGGAACACGCGTCAGCGGGTCGTGATGCAGTTCGATACGGGCAACGCCATGATCGGTGGCGCCAGCGCTCTGCCTTTCCTCGAGAAGTACCCGGGGCGGGCACTCACGGTGCATATGAAGGAGTTTTCGCCCACCAATGGTGAGGCGCTCGTGGGCGAGGGCAACATCCCCTGGCGCGACATCATCCGCGTCTGCCGCACCACCGGCGGCACGGAGTGGTTCATCGTCGAGCAGGAGAGCTATGCCTATCCGCCCATCGAGTGCATCCGGCGATGTCTGGTGAACCTGCGCATGCTCGTGAGCCTGTAGTCGGCCGGTAGTCGTAGACACAGCACAGGGCCGGAGGCGTGCGTCCCCTCCGGCCCTGTTCGATCAGAGCGAGTGCTCCGCCAGGGGTCCGGTCGCTCTCTATCCACCAGGGCACCCGTCACCTCTCAGCGTCCCCTGACCCCGTTCACCATTACCAACGCGAGGCGCCTGGCGCGAGTTCCCTGCCCTACTGAGTGGGGATGACCTGGTCCAGCGCCGCTTCGTCTCCCACGCTGCGGACGGTTCCTCCGCGGGGTGCGGGCACTCCCCCGCCGTTACGCGCCGGGGCCGGAGTGGGCCTCCGCGACGACTCGGCCGCTGGTTTCACGCTCGGGGCGGCACTCGAGCCGCTGCCCAACGATGTCGCCGATCGCGCGCCACCGGCTTTCGGGAGGGGCGCCGGGGCCGGAGCGGCTTTGGGCGAAGCCGACGGCCGGGGCGCCTCGGCCCCACGCACGGACGCAGCAGCCGGCGCGGCCTTGGAGGGCCCGGCCAACGGAGCCAGCGCGCGCGACTCGCCAGCCGGCCCCCCGTCCTTCTGTGTTGGCGGGACCTCGGTAGCTCCCGCAAGCGCTCCTCCGGCCGCCTGCGGTTCGGACGGGCTTGCTGGTGGCTCATCGAGCGCCTGCTTGCGTTCTTCGGGTGGCGGAGCGGGAGACGGCAGGGGCGCCTTCAGCAGCGCACCGACGAACAGGAGCCCCATGATCAGCGCCAGGGCCACGTGCGGGCCGGCGCCGGCCCGGCTCGGACCATCGTTCCGCTGGCGAGCCACGTAGACGACCGTTGCCGCTGTGAGTCCAGTGGCCACCAGAGCGAGCACCACCTGCGCGGCCCGCACGAGGAACGGAGTGAACAGGTCGAAGCCACCCGGTGGCGGCGCGATGTGGATCCAGCCCGCGAGGAGCCCCAGGAGCATGGGGATCCCCTCGGACATCAGCTCGCCCCCCTCGAGCGTGATGTGAAACAGCACCGCCAGCACCGAGAAGGCCAAGCCATAGTGCGCCAGGTTCGACGACCACGGCTTCCGCTCCCGCGACGACGACACCGCGCTCGCGATGCAGCCGGCGAGGACCGACAGCAGCAGCAGCGCCAGGTACGTTGCCGTCCAGGCCGCGCCCTCCTGGGCCGGGGCCGTGAAACCGAGCCACGTGGCCGGTGGCACGTCGATGAGGTGCTTCCCCTGGGACTCCACGTATTTGCAGAGCCCGTGCGTGAGCATGGTACCCGTCAGGAGCAGACACAGCACTCCGGCCGACAACATGGGCGTGCGGATCTGCCAGATCTCGGCCCCGGGCCTCCTCAGGAACAGGTGGATCGCCCCATGTGGGCAGTGCTTCACGCAGTTCATGCACAGGTTGCAGTTGCGGTTCGTGTCCATCGCGAGCGGGCGCTCGAGCATGGGGCAGGCTCGGCCCGGCTCCTTCGACACACATTCGTGCGCGCGGCAGTGGTAGGCGCAGACGTCGGTGTTCGCGCGCAGCTCCACCAGAGCCGCCGTCGAGTAGACGCCATTGACGCCTCCTAACGGGCAGAGGTAGCGGCACCAGACCCGGCGCTCGAACAGGAAGCTGAACAGCAGCGTGCCGGCCAGAACCGAACCGAGAACGGCGCCGGTCCACATCGGCTTGTCGGGATAATGCCAGTACTCGTCCGCCCACGTCAGGAACACGAACAGCGCGGTCATGGGCCAGATCTCGGTCTTGCGGAAGAACGCCGGCACCGGCAGGTTCAGGCATCCGATCCGCTGCACCACCGAGCTGAGGAGCGAGAATGGACAAATGGTACACCAGATGCGGCCCAGGAAGAGGAAGCTCAGCGGCAGGGCCGCCCACCAGATGGGCCACGTCAAGGTCAGCGCAATGTTCTCCCCAGTCTGCGGGCCGAAGAAGCACTCGAACACGATGAGAGCCAGCACCGCGGCCGTCGGCAACTGCAGGGCCAGGGGATACCATCTGCTGCCAACAAACTTGGCGACGAAGGGGATGCGGAACAGGTCTACCCGGCCCTCTTCGCTAATGCTCGGCAAGTGAATCAGTATGTGATCGGCCTCGATGCGATCATCGGCGAACAGCGCCACCGCCCGCCGCAGAACACTATCAAGTTCCTCGACGTTTCCCGGCCATTCGTAGCTCAGGAGCCGCTCGATGGCACCGGGATCGAGCTCTGGCTTGGGGCGCCGCAGATCTCGTGCGTGCCGCTCGATGAGCGCCTCGGCCAGCTGCGGGATGTCGCGACGCCGGTCGCGGAGTGGAGGCACGCGGATGTGACCACCCGAGAACAGGGCCTCGATGCCAGGGTCCACCGCGGGCACCGCCGCCGATGGCTCCATCCGGCGGGTGACGATCACTCGGGCGTTCAGGGGGAGCTCCTCGTCGCCCCCGATCCGCTGGAACACGCCCCGCTCCAGGGCGCCGACCAGCCGCTCCTGCACCATGGTGGGCAACCGATGCGGCTCCGCAATAATGACCGTGCCGTTGTCGCAGAGCTCCAGTGCCCCGAGATGGCGCGCCCGGGCCCCGGGCAGCGTCCCGGCCTCGTGGCCGAAGATCTCGGACGCGGCATCCACACCGGCCGCTGAGCAATCGATCGAGATGACCGGTCCATCGGCGCGGGCGCTTTTGGCGATGATGAGCGACGCGGCCAGACTCTTGCCAGAACCGGCTTCCCCTTCGAGGAGAACGGGGCCACTGGCTGCTGCGGCCGCCTCGATCGCGTCTCTCAAGGCTCGCGAGGCGGGCGTCGAGCCATGGATCTCGGTGTCGCCATGGGCGTGCGCTCCTTGCAAGTGCCGGCTGAGCGCCATCTGGGCCCACTGGGCCTCCTCCAGTTGCACGTCGGTCCGGCGCAGGCGCGAGCACAGGAGAGTGACCAGCCGCTGGTAGACCGACACGTCGGCCACCAGCCGGCTGAAGTCCTCGCTAGCCACTCGCAGCAGCGTGGTGTCGGTAAGCGCGCGCACCGTAGCCGACCGCGGCTCGCCGGTCAGCAGGGCCATCTCGCCGAAGCACTCGCCGGGACCGAGTGTGGCGACGCGCGTGGGCGCGATCCCGTCGGCTGTCCGCACCAGTATCTCCACGGTGCCGTCGTTGATCACATAGAGCGCGTCGCCGGGGTCGCCGGCCTCAACCACCACCTCACCGGCCGCGACCGGCCGCCAAGACGCGCCTCTGGCAATGGCTTCGAGGAGCGGTTCAGGCACATCGGCGAACAAAGGCAACTGGCGCAGGATCTGTAGGGGTTCCATGTACTCCCAGACCCTTATCGGGACGGTAGACAACGGCGCGAAGCGGCCGGCAGAGCCAGAACCGACAACACGCTATTCGGCGCCACGGAATCAGCCTCCTCGCTCACGGGCACCCCGAACGCGTAGGGGCGGCATGGAGTCGGGCTGGTATCCATGCGGCCACCAGCCGCGCCACTGGCCGCTGGGGTGGATGGTAAGGGAGAGCAGCGCTTCGGACCCGCATGGACTCCAGCTCGTCCGGTGGCAGCACCGCCCCAAGCGGCCGGAAACGCCCCTTGCCGCGCGCGCACTCCGTCTGGTATGATATCTTCTCGCCGCCGCGAGCCGTCCGGCTCTGCGGCGCCTTTGGTGTTGGGAGGCACATCGGCCATGGCACGCGCATGTGAGATCTGCGGGAAAAGCGCCATCACGGGCCACAACGTGAGCCACTCGGCGAGAAAGACGTTGCGGCGCTGGGAGCCCAACCTGCAGCGCATCCGCATTCTCGACGGCAAGACGCCCCGGCGGGCGCTCGTCTGCACGTCTTGTCTGAAGGCGAACAAGGTCACCAAGGCCTAGAGGCCCGTACTGGCTCCCGCCTGGCGGTACACCGATAGCAGTTTGTCGCACATCGCGGCGGGACTGAAGTCCGCGGCACGCCGCCTGGCCCCCGCGGCAAGCCTCGACCGCAGATCAGGATCGTCTGCCAGGCGTACCACGGCATGGGCCAGGGCCTCGGCGTCGAACTCCACCAGGAGCCCGCTCGCCCCGTCAGTGACCAC
>Ga0116184_10002084_pt1 | contig 17965 bp, 8 predicted proteins | sample AD_JPNNA5_MetaG_FD_89886 | JGI IMG/M metagenome (GOLD analysis project Ga0116184, IMG submission 89886) | Active sludge microbial communities of municipal wastewater-treating anaerobic digesters from Japan - AD_JPNNA5_MetaG | ecosystem: Engineered > Bioreactor > Anaerobic > Digestate | place... | reverse complement strand
GTCCAGTCTCCCTTGGCCCAGCGGATAGGTCTCGATGGTGTCGTAACGCGGACGCCGCTCGCGACCTTCCCCGAGGTGGGACTGCACCAGATGGATCTCCTCGACGGTCCAACTGGGGCTGCCGAAGCCCTCGAGCACCCGGAGCCAACGGATCGCACTGAACGGGCGGCCAGAGCGGGCGATCGTCAGGTGCGGCTTGTACGGCCCCCCGGCGACCTCGATCCCGCTCGTCGTCGCGGCCGCCCTGGTGGCGGCCGAGAGGGAGTGCAGCGCGACCGAGCTCGCCTGCGAAAGGTCGAGTGCGGCATACACGTGTTTGGCTCGGTCCGGGTCGGGGAAGGTGCCACCACCGCTGAGCCGCAACGGAAATGGCGTATGCCGTGCCGCCGCCTCCGTGAGTCGCTCACCGAAGGCGTCGAGCGAGCGTTCGGGCACGTCCGCGCAGAAGGCGAGCGTGATGTGGAACTGATCAGGGTCGCTCCAGCGGAGGTCGCCGTGCTCGCGGCGGGGCGCGAGGAAGGTGTCGAGGGAGTCGATGACCTCCTCGGACGGTGTGATGCCGACGAACATGCGCATCGCCCAAGTCTGTCAGTGAGGTGAGACAGTCGTCGGTATCGCGTGTCAGGGTGGGCGTCATGGAGTTCGTGCGCGTGAGTGGGCTGGACCCGGCTCAGGGCGAGTTGTTCGAGCAGTGGGCGCAGGTCTTCATCGATGCTGCGATGGCCGACAACTGGGAGTCGGACGAGCGATCTGCGACTGATCTGCGGGCGATGGAGCTCAACCCTGCGGTGGGGCGTCGGCTCCTGGCAATCGTCGACGCGGGCCGGGTGGTGGCGGGGGCGAGCGTGATGTTTCCGTTGCAGGACAACCTGACCCACTCGTTCGCGACGATCGCAGTGCTGCCGGAGTTCCGGCGCCGCGGGCTGGGGACGCGACTGCTCGACTGGGTCGAGGAGCAGGTCCGTGAGCAGGGGAGGGCGACGCTGCAGATGCACTTCAACGCCCGCCCCGGTGCGCGGCCGGCAGGGTTCGCCTTTGCCGAGCCGCGTGGCTTCTCGCTGGCGCAGCGGCTTCTGCGCAACGACCTCGACCTGTCCACGTGGGCAGGCGACACTGCGAACGTGCCTGTGCCAGAGGGATATCAACTGGTGACGGAGGTTGGTCTGCCGCCGGAGCGCGAGGGGGATTACGCGCGCTTCCAGGAGGCCATGACGACGGACATTCCGCTCGGTGAGCTCGCTCTGGAGCCGGAGGTGTGGGACGTCGAGCGCGTCCGGGCCCTGGGTGAGCGACTTGAGGCGATGGGTCGCACCCGCTGGTTGGTCTGGGCTGAGCACGTGGCATCGGGGAAGGTCGCTGGCTTCACCGAGGTCCAGTGGGCACGGGACCTCGGGCCGGTCGCCTATCAGCAGGACACCCTCGTCCACCGAGACCACCGCGGTCACGGGCTGGGGCTGGCCCTCAAGCGCGCCAATGCCGAACAGGTGGCTCGTGCCGGGACGGGCATCAGGGTGATTCGCACCTGGAATGCGGACGACAACGAGCACATGCTCGCCGTCAACCAGGCCCTCGGCTGCCGCGTTGCCTCGGAGATGCTCGAATGGCAGAAGCACCTCTGACCAAGTCGAGATAGACCAACACGCCGAGGATCGCCACGCGCGACGTTGGCGTATTGGTCTATCTCGACATGGCTGGCGGGCTGCGGGGAGGGTGGAGGGACCGCGTCGCGAGGATGGTCTGCCGGGGAGGTGAGCGGACCGCATACGCTCTGGGGTATGCCAAACGACGAGCCCCTCGGCTTCTCCTCCCGAGCCATCCACGTCGGCTCCGAGCCGGACCCGACGACCGGCGCGGTCGTCCCCCCGATCTATGCGACCTCGACCTACAAGCAGGACGGTGTCGGTGGCCTGCGCGGCGGCTACGAGTACTCGCGCTCGGCCAACCCCACGCGCACCGCCCTCGAGGAGTGCATTGCCTCGCTCGAAGGTGGTGAGCGCGGGTTCGCCTTCGCCAGTGGACTGGCCGCGGAGGACGCCGTGCTCCGCTCGGTGCTGCGCCCCGGCGATCACGCGGTCGTGCCGAGCGATGCCTACGGCGGCACCTATCGACTGTTCAACAAGGTGGTCAAGGGCTGGGGGATCGAGCACTCGATCGCCAAGATCGCCGATCTCGACTCGGTGCGCGCGGTCATCCGGCCCGAGACCAAGCTGATCTGGATCGAGTCGCCGACCAACCCCCTGCTCGGCATTGCGGACATCGCCGCTGTCGCCGAGATCGCCCACGAGGCAGGAGCGTTGCTGGCCGTCGACAACACCTTCGCCTCCCCCTATCTGCAGAATCCCCTCGCGCTGGGCGCCGACATCGTCATGCACTCGACGACGAAGTACTGCGGCGGTCACTCCGATGTCGTCGGGGGAGCGCTGGTAACGCGGGCCGGAGCCAAGACCTCCTCCGGTGAGGACGTGACGGAGCGAATTGCGTTCCACCAGAACGCGATGGGCGCTGTCGCGGGGCCTTTCGATGCGTGGCTGGTGCTGCGCGGGCTCAAGACGCTCGCGGTCCGCATGGAGCGCCACTGCGACAACGCCGAGGCGATCGTCGACTTCCTCCAGGGCCATGACGGGGTGACCCAGGTCTTCTATCCGGGGCTGGCCGACCACCCGGGCCACGACATCGCTGCGCGTCAGATGAAGCGCTTCGGCGGCATGGTCTCCTTCCGCGTGCGCGGCGGGGAGGATGTCGCGGTCAAGGTGACTGGCGAGACCCAGATCTGGACCCTCGGCGAATCCCTCGGTGGGGTCGAGTCCCTGATCGAGCACCCGGGGCGGATGACGCACGCCTCGGTCGCGGGCACCGAGCTCGAGGTCCCCGCTGACCTGATCCGCCTCTCGGTCGGCATCGAGGATGCCGCCGACCTGATCGCCGACCTCAAGCAGGCCCTCGACCGCCTGACCTGATGCACGCTACGGCGCAGTAGGTGCGGCCACGCCAGCACCTACTGCGCCGTAGCGTGCAACGACTCCTCGGCGTGACCACCCGCAAACGCGCGTATGCCGCGGGGCCCAGCCCCGCGGCATACGTCTCAGTTGGTCGTCGGTACCGGGATCAGAGGCCCATGTCCTTGCTGATGATGGACTTCATGACCTCGGACGTGCCGCCGTAGATGCGGTTGACGCGGTTGTCGGCGTAGAGGCGCGCGATCGGGTACTCGTTCATGAAGCCATAGCCGCCGTGCAACTGCAGGCACCGGTCGATGACGTCGGCGGCGACCTCGGTGCAGAAGAGCTTGGCTGACGCCGCTTCAGCCGGCGTCAACTCGCCGGCGTCGAGCGCCTCGATGCCCCGGTCCACGACGGCCTGGGCCGCGTCGACCTTGGCCTTGCACGCCGCGAGCTCGAACTTGGTGTTCTGGAAGGCCGCGACCGGCTGGCCGAAGACCATGCGCTGCGTCACGTAGTCCTGGGTGAACCGGATCGCCGCGGCCGCCTGGGCGTAAGCCCCCAGCGCAATGCCCAGACGCTCCTGGGGCAGGTTGCGCCCCAAGTAGGAGAAGCCCTCGCCCTCCTCGCCCAGCAGGTCCTCGACCGGGACCTTGACGTCAGTGAAGGACAACTCAGCGGTGTCGGACGTCTTGAGCCCCAGCTTGTCGAGCTTGCGACCGACCGCATAGCCCGGAGCCTTGGTGTCGACGACGAGCAGCGAGATCCCCTTGCGACGGTTCTCGGCGTCGGCGGGGGCCGTGCGCGCACACACGATGACGCGGTCGGCGTGGACACCACCGGTGATGAAGGTCTTCGCGCCATTGAGCACGTAGTGCGTGCCGTCCTCGGACAACTTGGCCGTCGTCTTCATGCCCGCGAGGTCCGATCCGGTGCCCGGCTCGGTCATCGCGATCGCCCACATCTCCTCACCGGAGACGAACTTCGGCAGCCAGCGCTGCTTCTGCTCCTCGGTCGCGAGCATCTTGATGTAGGGGAGGCAGAGCAGCACGTGCACGCCGGAGCCACCGAAGGTGACACCCGCGCGCGTGGCCTCCTCGGTCATGACCGCTTCGTACTTGAAGGTGTCGAGACCGGCACCGCCGTATTCCTCGGGCACCTCGATGCCGAAGACTCCGAGCTCGGCGAGCTTGTAGTAGAACTCGCGCGGCACGAGGCCAGCGGCGTACCACTCCTCGAAGTGTGGGGAGACCTCGGACTCGATGAAGGCCCGGATGGTCTTGCGGAAGGACTCGTGGTCGTCGTCAAAGATTGCGCGCTTCATGCCAAGCAGCCTACCCGCGGGTAAGAAGGTCCGGCAGGGGCTGAGCGGGCCGAACGGCATACTGGCGATGTGACCTTGGTGACGTGCCTCGATGTCGGGTCGACCTTCACCAAGGGCGTCCTGATCGATGTCGAGGCCACCGACCCCACCCGCCTGGTCGTGGCCACCGCCGCCCAACCGACCACCATCGCCACCGATGTCATGGACGGCCTCGATGCCGTATGCCGTGCGCTCGCCACGCAGGCAGAGCGCACCTCCGGTGGGGGGTCGGGCTCTCCGGCTGGGCGTCCCTCGCCGGGCGATACCCTCCTGGTCTGCTCGAGCGCTGGGGGCGGACTGCGGATCGCCGTCGTGGGGCAGGAGTTGGAGGTCTCGGCTGAGGCGGGTCGACGCGTGGCCCTGTCCGCGGGCGGACGCGTCGTCCACGTCACCTCCGGTGAGTTGACGGCAGACGGAGTCCGCGAACTCCGCAATGCTGCTCCCGACCTCGTCCTGCTGGTCGGTGGCACGGATGGCGGCAACGCCGCCGTGCTGCTCCACAATGCCGAACGACTGGCCCGAGCCCGGATCAAGGCACCGATCGTCGTCGCTGGCAACGCCGATGTGGCCGACGAGGTGAGTCGGATCCTCGCGGACACCGGTCGCCGCTTCGAGTTGGCCCCCAATGTCGTCCCCCGAATCGGGGAGATCTCGCCGACCGGCGCCCGCACCGCGATCCGGGCGGCCTTCCTCGACCACGTCATCGGCGGGAAGGGTCTGTCCAAGGGCCGGGCCTTCGCCGACATGGTCCTCGCCCCCACGCCGGACGTAGTCCTCCGAGGCGTCGAGGTGCTCGCCGAGGTCGTCGGCGGCGATGTCCTCGTCATCGACATCGGCGGCGCGACGACCGACGTCTACTCGGTCATCACACCGCAGGGTGAGGACGCGACGATCCGACGCGACGTCGTCGGTCAGCTCTGGCACGCGAGAACGGTCGAGGCCGATCTCGGCATGCGCTGGAGCGCCGAAGGCATCGTCGAGGCCGCTTCTCGTGAACGAATCCCATTGTCGGACACAACGATTGCGTATGCCGTGCGCGTCGTCGCCGATCCATCGCACCTTGCGTCGTCCGTTGAGGACTGGGCCGCCGAGCGTGAACTCGCCTCGAGCGCGGCCACGATCGCGGTGCGCAGACATGGCCGACCGGCCCATCCGTCCGAAGCCCCTCGACCCCTGGCCGATGTCACCTTGGTCCTCGGCTCCGGTGGTGTCCTGCGGCATTCACCTTCAGAGGTCAGCGCCGCGGTGCTCGACGCGGTGAGCGCCGACCATGGCGGTGGCTGGCGGGTCCCGGCGGAGCCGCGGACGGGTGTCGACACGGCATACCTGCTCTTTGCGGTCGGCCTTCTTGCGGACCGCCACCCCACCGCCGCCCGCGCCCTCGCGGGCCGCATCACCACCTGAACACTTGACTACAGGTTCACGAGGCGCCAAGGTGCCGCGGGGGGGTCCCATCACGTGAGCTTGATCCTGGCGGTTTGCTCCTTGTTGTCGGCGAGGGTGATGCGCAACACGTAGCAGCCCGTGACCTTGGGTGTCTTCCACACGAGGTTGTAGGACGTCGTGAGCGGGGCGTAGGACAGAGCAGTGCCGGGAGCGGGCTGGGCGGTGGTCCAGGGGTTCTGGGAGGTCCACCCTTTGCAGTCGACCGTGCGGTAGTCGATGGCCTTGACTGCCCCGAGGGTTGAGAGGGTCGTGCTGCCGACGGTGAGCTTGAAGTTGACCTGGACGCTCGAACCGCGGCTCGCCGTGGTCGTTGCGGGCGGCGTGGTGAGGGATTTGCCCAGCCAACTGAAGCCGATGTTGAGCAGGATCGGCTGGGTCACTGGTGGGGTGAGGTTGCCGGCGTTGTCGCGGGCTCCCGAACAAGTGTATGCCGTGGGGAGGACACCGTCCGTGTTCAGCACGCCGGTCGCCTCGGTTGCCACCCCGGACACGGAATCAGTTGTCACACAGCGGAGTTCAGGCGCCGTTCCGGTGATCGTCACCGTGGGTGCGGTGCGATCGAGGCGCACGCTCGTCGAGGTGCTGGTCGAGTTGCCGGCGACGTCGGTGAGGGTCCGCTCCACCGTGGTGGTTCCTTCGGCAGCGACCACGACCGGCTCGGGACACGATCCGGCAAGGCCGGAGCCGCCCTCGTCGCTGCAGGTGAAGCTGACCGTCGCCGATGTGGCCGCCGACCAGCCGCTCATGCTGACGGTCGAGCTGGCAGCCAGGACGGGGGCGGACCCGTCGAGGTTCACCCCGATGGTGACGCTGGCTTCGTTGCCTGCCTTGTCCCGGACGTGGCCGGACTGCGTGGTCGAGCCGGAGGTGACGACCTCGATCGGAGCAGGACAGGCGCCCTCGGCGATCCCGGATCCGGCGTCGCTGCAGGTGAAGGTGACCGTGGCCTTGGCCCCCTTGACCCAGCCAGCCGCGTTCGGGGCCGGACTGACGGTGGCGGTGATGGTCGGGGCGGTCTTGTCACCAGTGGCGACGTAGCCCGCGACCTTGCCGCTCGCGACACCCACGTTGCCCGCGTCATCGACGGCCTGGACGAAGAAGTGCACGGCCGACGCGGTGGTCGACAGATCGCCGGTGCCGATCCACGTGGACGCGTCCGGCGCACTCCGGGTCAGGTCCGTGAACTTCCAGGAGCCGTCGGGGTCCTGGTATCCCACCCGGACCAGATTGACCGTGCCTGACTCGGCGTCGCTCGCCGCCACAGAGAACGAGACCTCGGTGCCGTTGGGTTCTCCGGTGGCGACGCCGACCGCGGGCGGGGTGAAGTCGGCCGTCGACTCGGGGGAGTAGAGGACCGAGGCACCCACGTGATCAAAGAGCCGCTGGACACCCGTGCCGTCGAACGTGGAGCCGGTGAACTGACCGGGTGTGACCACCAGGTGCTGGTCTCGTCCATAGGGCGCCTGCGACGTGGTGATCGACGCGATCGAGGTCGGCCACGCCGCGTCGTCCGAGCGGACCGGTGGTGCGGCAGCCGACGTGTCGACGACCGGGGTGGAGACATTCGGCGTCACCCCCGCGACGTCGTGGGATTCCAAAGTGCCGATGAGTGCTCCATGGGCCACCAGGCCGGAGTCCCCGACCGGCACGCTGAGGCGCGGCTGGATCGGCTGGAACTGGGTGACTTGCGGGTCCTGACCGCGGACGGTCCAGTGGGTCCTTCCGGCGGCTGAGACAGGGGCCAGATCTGGATTGAGCTCGACCTCGACCGCTTGGAGGCCGGTCGCGACATCCGGCGTCATCACGCCGGGAAGGGCCGGTCGGGTCGGGGCCGCTGGCGCCGGGTGGCCGGTGTCGACCTCCCAGAACGGCAGACCGTAGAAGGCCGTCTGCTGGAGGATCTTGGAGTCGTAGACCCCGACCGCTCCCAGGCTGCCGTAGTAGGACTGCTTCGCCCATGTCAGCGCCTGCCCGACCGTCATCGACCCGTCGAGGAGCTTCGCGAAGAGGGCCATGAGTCGCTCGCTGTAGGCCACGCTCGCGCTGTCACCGATGCCGAAGCCGGTGTTCGCGACGTAGACCGCGACGTTGGCGGCGGCGAGGGTCTGCGCCCAGTCCTGGGCTGCCCCGTCCGCGGCCGTCCCCGTGACGTACGCGTCCGGCACGGACAGGCCGGCGTGACAGCCCATCGTGAAGAACACGCGCCCGGCCAACTTGTCCGTCCCCGCGGGCCCGGAGACCTCGTCCTGGGTCACCAGGTCGTTGCCATCGGTGAGGTCGCCGGCCGAGGAGAGCAGGGCCTGGTGGTCGTAGTGCGCATTGAGCGAGGCCACGAGCGGGGACGCGTGGCCGGTCGGGAACAGCCTGTCGAGCAGGTTCTGCCCGCTCCAGCCGGGCGTGGTGCCCGGCGGGTCGATGAGGCGGTCGACGTTCCGGCCACCCACGGCGAGCCGATCGGCCGTGGCGGTCGCGCCGTCGGAGAGGAAGTCGTAGCCGCTCACCAGGCCGGTGCTGGTGTCGAGGGTTCCCTCCTTGGCGATGTATGCCGCGAGCGCGGCTCCGATCTCGGCGGGCGTCTCGACGAGACGTCCGACGGCGACCCGGGGGATGAACAGGCTGCCGCCATTGGTGAGGGAGGTCGGGCTCGTGTCGCCGTAGGGGTCGTCGGAGAGCGTGTACCCGCCGGCCGTCGACGCGGACAGGGGGTTGTCCGCGCCAAGGAAGTTGTCGGCATACCCCGACTCGTTGGCGACGCGGGCCAGGTCCGGGACCCGACCCATGGGAAGGATGTCGTCACCGCCGACGAGGGTCACGTACTTCAGGTCGTTCCCGGCCGACCGGACCTCCTCGAGCACGCCCGTGAGCGCGGCGGTGACGGCGTTCGCGGCCGGCACGCTGCACGGGTTGGCGTCCCACGCGGCATACGCCTCCCGAACCGCGGGATAGATGTCCACCGGGACAACCGCCGGGGTGAGGCCCTTCTGCAGGTTCATCCTGAGGTAGCCGACGGTGTCGGCCAGCTTGGCCGCGACCTCCGTCGCCGCGGTCTGTCCGTAGGTCGCAGCGAGCCGGCTCGGGTTGGTGAGGAAGACCGTGTTGGTGCCGGGGTCCAGTGCCTCCGCCGTGGTCGTCGGCGCCACCAAGGTCAGCGTCCGGGGGGTGCACTGTGTGGGGTCCTCGGGCGTGAAGCCACGCACACGGATGGTGTAGGGGTTGACCGAGCTCTCGGTGTTGTGGCCGCTGACCTGCACGATGTAGTCGCCGTCGACCGGCGCGATGGCACCGACCGCCTCGTTGTCGGTGCCGCGGTGCTGGCTGATCGACAGCGGGGTGCGGGCCGGGACGTCGATGCCCAGGATCGGGTCGTCGTAGCCCTGGTCGAGGTGGAGCGAGGTGAGGTCGGTGACCGCCAGCGACTGTGCATCCTGCCCGATGCCCAGCCCGGGGTCATCGGCCAGGGTCAGTGCCGCACCCGAGCGGGCTGGGAAGAGGCTCGGGGTGCTCGCCGTCCCGGCCGGGCCGTACAGGACGAGGTCGGCATCGGCAGGAAGGTTGCTGAGGTCAGCAGTCAGTCGAGTCCCCGCCCGCACCCTCGGGATCTGGAACCAGTCGATGTCTCCCGCGGAGCTGATGTGGCCCGACCCCAGCCTGTCGATGTAGGTCCTGTCGAGGCCCACGCACGACTCGGAGTCGTCGAGCAACCGTGCTCGTTGACCGGAAGGGTGGGAATCCGGTCTTCGACCGGGAGGCCGTTCGCAAAGGTCGGGTTGGTCCTGCGCAGGTCGAGATACTCGTTCGGGGTGTTGGGTTCCTGACCATCGACCAAAGCGTGTTCCATTATGATGCGCTTGGACTGGACCGCGCCTGTCGCCGGGTCGGTCATGGCGAAGTCGACTCCCTCGCGTCCGAGGATCGAACTCGCCTGCCAGTTGGCATTCAGGTGCCAGACCTCGGTTGGTGGCACCTGGACCCCGCGGATCGTGGCGCGCCATTGCCCACTGGGAAGCAGGGCCCAGGTGGCCGGCAGGTTGTTCTCCGAGATCTCCACAAACCCGCGGGGTGCGCCAGGGGGGAGGGTGATCGTCAGGGTGAAGACTGGTGTGGCCAGCGCACTCGTCGAGTTGTTGAGCTGGACCTCGATCCTGGACGGTCCCTGGGATCCGACCTCGGTCTTGGCCAGGTTGCTCGCGTCATTCCTCGGGGCGACGAAGACCTGGCGACCCGACCCGCCGAGGTCGAGCGCACTGAAGGAGTAGTCCTCGTAGGGGAAGGCGCTGGCGGGCACGAGCCCGAACAGGACGTCGGCAAGGGAGATGGAGGCCGGCAGGTATGCCGCGATGTCACCGAGGGTGATCTCGGTGCCGTCGGCGCGGGTCCAGACCCCGAGGTCGCCGAGGGTGATGTCCTGGCCGGTGATCGTGACATACGTGCCGATGTCCCCGAGGCGGAGGGTGTCGAGGATGTCGGTGGACAGGTGGGCAACCATCGCCTCGAGAACGAGCGACTGGACCTCCGGGCCGCTGGCCAGATCGAGGCGCAAGTCGCCCAGGGTGGGCTGCTGGGTCGCAGCGAGGGCGGCCAGGAGGTCGCCGAGCGTGGCCGAGGACAGCAGGTCACCGGACGCCTCCCCGAGGGTCAGGTCCAGGTTGCAGGTGCTCGTCGAGGCGCAACCGAGCAGATCGGCCAGGGGATTGATCGAGCTCAGGGGCACCGAGCGCAGGGGTGCGGCCTGCCAGTTGACCGAGCGGAGCGGCACCGAGCGCAAGGGCGAGAGGGTGAGGTCGACGGAGCGCAGCGGGACCGAGCGCAAGGGTGCGGCCGCCCAGTCGACGGAGCGCAGTGGGACCGAGCGCAGGGGGGATCCGGCCACGGCGACCGACCGGAGGGGCACGGACCGCAGGGGCGAGGCCTCCATGTCAACCGAGCGCAGCGGGACCGAGCGCAGCGGTGCCGAGTCCAGCACCACACTCCGCAGGGGCACCGAGCGCAGCGGGGACTGGCGCAGGTCAACCGAGCGGAGCGGGACCGAGCGCAGGGGCAGGTCCTTGAGGTCCGCGCCGCCGATGCTGGCGCTGAGCAGCGTCTGGCCGGACAGCGAGTCCGGAGAGGCACACGATCCCCGGGAGCCGGAGTTGAGCAGGGCGCACCACTGGCTGGCCGCCCCCGAACCGGGCTCGACGCCCGGGTCGACGCTGTCGAGGGTGGCGCCGCCGAGGGCGAAGGCCGCCAGCGGGAGGTCGCGCAACACCGAGCCCGACCAGTCGACATCCGTGACGGTCAGTGCGGTCACGGCGGCCGGACGAGGATCGAGCGACACCACCTGTGCCCAGGTGACGCTGACCAGGGGTGCATTGGCGAGCGTTGTGCCCGTCAGGATTGTGTGCCACTGCAGAGATCCCTTCAGGGGCAGGGACGACAAACTCAGGGGCACGCCGAGCCGGTCCAAGTTCAGGGACACCAACGACACCGCACCGAGCACCGAGCCGGACAGGTCAGAGGCGAGGATCGGTGCCGACTGGAGCCCGGAGGCCCCTGCATCACGGATGATTGAGCCCGGAGTGGGGTTGGGGGGATAGCCGTCCGGCGGGTTGTCCGCCAAGTTCAGCATTCCGGCGTTCGCATACGGAGTGGCGTGGAACTGGGAGATGGCGTCCCACTCCACAAAGGTCGGCAGGACTCCGGTCTGGGCCTGCGCTGGCGCGGGGAGCAGGACGAGCGCCATGGCGGCCAGGACCGCGCGGATCACCCACGCTCGCAGCCAGTCTCCGCCCGTATGACGGCCAATGCCGGGCCAATCCAGAGGGGCACGTCGGCGGGTGGGGGTGACGTTGTCGCGGGCCATCATGATCACTCCGGTGCACTGGACGCAGCGGCGGTCGCGGCCTGGCGGGGCTGCGTCCGTCGGGTGCCCTCCTCCGTGCACCTTGGAGATGTCTAGTCCCTCGGATGCCCCTCGTTCTGTTCGTTTGCTGACACAACGACCGACCTTTGGCCACACTCGTCGTGTGAGTAATGGGTTGATCGCTCCTCAGGTGTCGCCGCGCATTGCACGCCGGTGGCTCGCCGAGGGAACCGGACCCGGGCACCGCCGGATCGGCGGCAGCCTGCTCTTCGCCGACATCAGCGGCTACACCCGGCTCTCCGAGCGCCTCGCCGGTCGCGGGCGGGCCGGTGCCGAGGAAGCCGTCACGCTCATCGGCGGGGTCCTCAAGGCGGTCACCGAGGCGGTCGAGTCCCGTGGTGGTGACGTCCTCACCTTCGCCGGCGACGCGGTCATTGCCCTCTTCGAGGGGCCTGACGCGCCTGACGCGGCGGGACGAGCGGTCGACTCGGCCGCAGCGATCCGTCGGTGGTTCGACGAACGCGCCCGGGACACGACCACGGTAGGGCGCGTGACGCTGCGGGCAGCCGTCTCCGTCGCCACCGGTGCGATCGATCTCGTCCTCGTCGGTGAGGACGAGATGGGGCTGTTCGTCACCGGTCCGACCACGACCGAACTCGTCATGCTGGAGCGGGCGGCCGGCGGCGGCGAGGTCGTCATCGGGCCCCGGACCGCACGAGCCATCGGGGGCATCCGTCGTCCCGTTGCGCGCGGTGAGGGCACGCTCCTGCCGCGCACCCACTCGCTCATGGCCGACCTCGCCGCTCACGAGCCGGAGCTGCGCGATGTCGACCCACCGGTGGATCCACGACTCATCCCGACACCCATGCGGGCAGCCCTGGCGGCAGGTGGACTCGCCCTCGAGAGTGACCACCGCTTGGCGACGATGGCCTTTGTCGTCGCCGGGGGAATCGATGCACGCATCGCCGCAGCACCCGCAGCCGTGGCGGCCGAGCTCGATGTCCTCCACCGTCTCGTCTCATCCACGGCGGCTCGCCACCGGGTGACCCTCCTCGGCACCGACGTCACGGCCGACGGCGTCGCCCTCTTCCTTGCGGCTGGTGCACCGGTGGCCACCGGCAACGATGAAGAGCGCATGCTGCGCACTCTCCGTGCCGTCATGTCCGACCCCATCGCCGAGCGGCTTCAGCTCAGGGCCGGCACCAACCGAGGGCCGGTCTTCGCGGGGATCGTCGGCCACCGCGATCGAGCGACCTATTCCGCGATGGGCGACACGACCAACTTGGCCGCACGCCTCGCCTTCCGTGCCCAACCCGGGGAACTGCTCACGACCTCGGAGGTGCTCTCCCGCTCGGCCACCGAGTTCGACGTCGAGGCCGCACCCGAGTTCCGCCCCAAGGGCAAGGCACACCCGGTCACGCCCTACCGCGTCGGTGCCGAGCAAGGGCGGAGGGAACGCGTTCGCGACCGGTTGCCGCTCGTCGGGCGCGAGTCGGAAGTCGGGCTGTTGCAGGAACGGCTCGAGAAGGCCCTGTTGGGGGAGGGGAGCATCGTCTCGGTCATCGGCGAGGCGGGTGTGGGGAAGTCGCGTCTGGCGGCCGAGGTCCTGAGCGACGACAGGGTGCGCAATCGTCTGGTGTTGCGCTTCACGGTCGGGGACGAGGGCGCCCCCTATGCCGGATTCCAGGCTGCGCTGCGCGACCTGGCCGGCGTGTCGAGCACGGGATCGATGGCCGAGGACGATCTTCGGTCGGCACTGGCCCAGTGGGTCGCCGCTTTCCTGCCGCGCGGGGAACCCTGGCTGCCGCTCCTGGGACCAGTCTTCGGGGTTGCCTACCCAGAGACCGCGACGACCCTCGGCCTGATCGACCGTTTCCGTCGGGAGCGCCTCCACGCCCTCGTGGTCGAGCTCCTCAGCGCGGTCCTCGGACCCGGATCGGTCATCCTGGCCGAGGATCTGCATTGGTCGGACGAGGCCTCCCAGGCGCTGCTCCGTCACCTCGCCGGACAGGCAGGTCGGCTCGGGTGGTTGGTCCTGGCCCTCTCTCGCGAGGGTGAGCCGACGCTCGGGTCCGACCCCGCCTCCACCATCACGCTTCATGGACTGGACCCGGACGCGGTCGCCCAGCTCGCTCTGGCCGCCACCAGCGACACACCCTTGTCGGACGCCGAACTCCAGAGCATCATCGAGCGCGGCACGGGCAATCCGCTGCACATCCGTGAACTCGCGGTGGCCACCGCGGGACGCGGCGGTGCCTCCACACAGCTGCCCGACAGTCTCGAGCAACTCCTCGCCTCGCGTCTCGATCGGATCCCGCCCGCGGATCGGGGGTTGTTGCGGCGTGCCGCCGTCCTGGGGCGGGATGTCGAACTCTCGCTTCTCGCGGACGTTCTTCCCGACCACGAGAACCTGGCGGATGTGACCCGGTGGGCAGGTCTCGACGAGTTCGTCGAGTGGCTGGGCGGTGGTCAGGTCCGCTACCGCCACGACCTCTACGTCAAGGCCGCCTACGGAGGACTGTCCGAACAGGTCCGTCGAGACCTCCACGGCCGCGTCGCCGACGCGATCAGGGCCCGCGCCGGCCAGGATCTCGACCCGGTCACTCCGGCCCTCGCGGATCATTACCGTCGCGCTCGAGCGCACGACCAAGCCTTTGTCTTCGGGCGAGCCGCCGGGCACCGTGCCCGGGTGCAGGTTGCTCATGCCGACGCTGCACGGCACTACCGTCGAGCCCTCGCGTCCGGCACGGAAGCGGGTCTCCCGTCGGGCGTGCTTGCAGAGGTTGCGGAGGCTCTGGGGGATGTCGCGGATCTTGCCGGTCGCTATGACGAGTCGATGGCGGCGTATGCCGCTGCTCGCCGCCTGCTGCGCCGCGCCGCCGCGGAGGCCCGGGCCCCCGACGACGGCCCGACCGCTCCGAGTGGCGGAGTGAGTCAGGATGCCTTGGCGGAGGTGACGCGCAAGTCCGGGCTGGTGTGCGAGAAGACCGGGCGCTACGGCCAGAGCTTGGCTTGGTTCGCGCGGGCCGAGCGGCTGCTCGACCAGGTGAGCAACCGGGACGCACTCTGGACCCGGCTGAAACTCGACCGTTCGGCCGTCCGCAACCGGCAGGGCCGAGAGGCGGATGCCGTGGCGCTGGCGCGGGCCGCCGCGTCGGCGGCGGAAGGCCTGGGTGACCCGGCCCTCCAAGCGCGCGCCTACTACCTGCTCCACTCGGCCCTCAGCGAGCTCGGTAGCCGTGAAGCGCTGGCCTACCGGGATCGCCTGCTCCCCCTCTTCGAGGAGATCGGGGACCTCGACGGACAGGCAAAGGTCCTCAACAACCTGGGCGTCGATGCGTACTACGAGGGGCGGTGGAGCGAGGCCATCGATCTCTACCGTCGCAGTGGGCAGGCCCACACCCGGCTGGGGGACGTGACGAATGCAGCGATCGAGGCCAACAACGAGGCAGAGATCCTCTCGGATCAGGGCCGCCTGGAGGAGGCTCGCACTGTCTTCGTCAAAACCCTGCGGGTGTGGCGCGCAGCGGGTTACGAGATCGGCATCGCTCTGGTGACGAGCAATCTCGGGCGGCTCGCAGCACGGACGGGAAGGACCGAGGAAGGTCTGGACCTGTTGCGACAGGCGCTGGCCCGGTTCGAGGAGATGGGTGCGCGCTACTTCGTCCATGACACCAACACGCGCATCGCTGACTGCCTGTTGCTTGCCGGTGAGTCCGAGGCAGCTGATGACCTGGCGGCCACGGTGCTCGCGAGCGTCGGCACCACCGCAGATGACAGTCAGTTGGTCCCACCTCTGGAGCGGGTCCGGGGTTGGAGCGCCCTGCGCAGGGGCGATGCGGGGGCGGCTGATGCGCACTTCCGCACCAGCCTCGCGGCCGCACGGGAGAGCGACGCCCGCTTCGAGATCGCGCAGTCCCTGCACGCCATGCTCTCGTTACCGCCTTCGGCACTCTCGGCGCAGGATCGCATGGCCGTGGGTCAGGAGACACAGGATCTCCTGTCCGAACTCGACATCCTCAGTGTCTTCGAGCCTGGTTTGCACCAAGCGGCGGCGATCGACGACTGAACCGACCCGGCTCACGCCGTGAATGGCCAGTCGCGACTCCGGTCGGACAACCACATTGCCGTATGCCGTGACCGCCAGAGCGATAGCCTGCGGGCCATGACCGATCCCGCTGGTGTGACCGTCGAGGACGTCCGGGCCGCGCAGACACTGCTGGCCGAGGTGATCCGCCCGACGCCGCTGAAGTTCAACCGGGCGCTGGCGGACCGGCTGGGCACCGACGTCTACCTCAAGTGCGAAAACCTCCAGCGCGCCGGTTCCTTCAAGATCCGCGGTGCCTACACCCGCATGTCGCGACTGACTCCGGAGGAGCGCGAGCGCGGGGTGGTCGCGGCGAGCGCCGGCAACCACGCCCAGGGTGTTGCGCTCGCCGCCCAGCTCCTGGGGATCAGGTCCAAGGTCTACATGCCGGTGCGGGCGCCCATGCCCAAGCTTGCCGCGACCAAGGCCTATGGCGCGCAGATCGAGCAGGTGGGCCAGACCCTTGATGAGTCCTTGGTGGCGGCCCGAGCCTGGGCCGAGGAGACCGGCGCCATCCTCATCCATCCCTTCGACCACGTCGACGTCGTGGCCGGACAGGGCACGTGTGGCCTCGAAATCCTTGACCAGTGCCCGGACGTGCGCACTGTCGTCGTGGGGCTCGGTGGCGGCGGGATCCTCGCCGGGATCGCCGTCGTCATGCGGGCCCTCAAACCTGACGTCAGGATCATCGGGGTCCAGGCCGAGCAGGCCGCGGCCTATCCCACATCCCTCGCCGCCGGACACCCGGTGGCCGCGGAGAAGATGTCGACGATGGCCGACGGCATCGCCGTGGGATTGCCCGGCGACGTCACCTTCCCGCTCGTGCGTGACCTCGTCGACGAGGTCGTGACGGTGAGTGAGGCCAGCCTGTCCCGGGCTGCGCTCTTCCTCCTGGAGCGCGCCAAGCTCGTGGTGGAGCCGGCCGGGGCGGCGGCCACGGCATACCTGTTGGATCGAGTCGGTGGCGAGCCGATGGAGGGCCCGGTCGTCTCGGTCCTCTCGGGCGGCAACATCGACCCATTGCTCATGCTCAGGATCATCCGGCACGGCATGACCGTGGCCGGGCGCTACCTGCAGTTCTCGGTCGTCGTGCCGGACAGCCCCGGCAACCTCGCGGCCCTGCTCACCGACTGCGCCGAGACCGATGCGAACGTCCTCGACGTCGAGCACGTCCGGACCTCACACGAGATCACCGTCGACCAGGTCGAAATCGCCCTGGTCCTGGAAACCAAGGGCCCGGAGCACCAGGAGAAGGTCCTCCAGGCGCTCCGGGCCAAGGGTTATGACGTGCGGGGCCCCGCGAGTCAGCCGGTGTAGGGCTTGGCTCCGAGGATCTTCACGTCGATCGTCTTGCCGTTGGGAGCCTCGTAGCTGACCGCGTCACCGACCTGCTTGCCGTTGACTGCGGCGCCGATCGGGGAGCGCTCACTGAAGACCTGAAGGGACTCGTCGGTGATCTCACGCGAGCCGAGGAGGAAGGTCTCCTCGTCGCCGAACATCTCGACGGTGACGACCATGCCGGGCTCGACGATGCCGTCGTCGGGCGGGGTCTCGCCGATGATCGCCGTGGTGAGCAGCTGCTGGAGCTGGCGGATGCGGGCCTCCATCTTGCCCTGCTCCTCGCGGGCCGCGTGGTAGCCGCCGTTCTCACGGAGGTCACCCTCCTGACGCGCGGCGTCGATCTTCTTGGCGATCTCGGTGCGCGCGGGACCGGTGAGGTGGTCGAGTTCGGCCTGCAAACGGTCATGGGCCGCCTGGGTCAGGTAGGTCGCGGGTGCGGCAGTCTCGGTCACGTGGTCCTCCAACAAAGAGAGAGCCCGGGCCCCAAGGTGTCACCTCGTGTGACGCCGTGTGTGGGCCCAGACCCGGTGGTAAAGAACCAAGCCTAACAAATGGGGTCTTTGATCGTCCCGTGATCGGGATCAGCGGCGGACGCAGGAGGTGACGACGCCGGTCACCGCCCGTTGGGTCGTCCGGATCGTGACCTCACGGCGCACCGGCGACTCGCCGGCGGGGATCTCGTCGACCACGGTGCCGACCGGGCCCTTCCGCTCGTCCAAGCCGGTGAGCTCGCAAGTGAGAGCGGTGTCGGCGGGTCGGATCACCTCGTAGGTCAACGTCAGCTGGGAGTCCGACTCCACGGAGTACCCCACCACTTGAGGAGTCACCGCGCCGAGCGTGGTGGCCAGGCCGCGCCAGATCACCAGTCCGGTGAGCAGACTGACCCCCACGACGCCGATGATCCACCAGCGCAGGGTCCCGGGTTCGGGGCGGGAGAGTGGCACGGC